>WNGF01004773.1_pt1 | contig 22651 bp, 27 predicted proteins | sample 5400641 | NCBI WGS metagenome assembly WNGF01 (sample SAMN13153371, study PRJNA577476) | soil metagenome | isolation source: 80 cm soil or saprolite under grassland replicate 2 | place: USA:California | collected 2016-06-15 | reverse complement strand
AGCGCGACCAGGTCGACGGGATTCCGCCACGCGTTTGCCTCCTCCATGCGCTCGGCGCCGGCGAGTTGCGCGGTCAGCGAGGCGAGCACGGGCTCGGCCCGTTCCCAGCCGGCCACGTCGAGCGCTTCGAGCGCCTTGTTGACGAAGTCGAGCGTGTGGCCGCCGTCGAGGTAGCGGTGATCGGTTGCGGCGGCGAAGAGCATGTCCGCGAGCTCGTGCGGCGCGGCGCCTCCGCGCACGGCCGAGACGAGCGCGCGCTCGGCGCCTTCCGAGTCACGCACTTCGACGAAGTTGCGGAACCAGTCGGCCAGACGCCTCGCCTCGGGCGCGCGGCCGGGGAGCGGCTCGAGCGGGAAGCGCGGTGCCTGCATCGCCGAATCGGCTGCGACGTCGGCGACGCCGTGGTACAGCGCCGCTGCGCGCTCGCCCGGGTCGAGGCGCGGCGTCAGGTTCATGAAGCAGGCCAGCGTCGTCAGTCCCCTGAACCAGCCGCCTCCGCGGCGCGCGACGCCGAAGTCGAGGCCGGCGCGAAACACGTCGCCGCCGCTCGGGTCGGCCTCGAGGAGCGCGATTGTCGCCTTCGCAAGCACGAGCGAGATGTCGCGCTCGAGGCCGTCGCGCAATCGCTTGCGCTGGTGCGCCACTGCGTCCTCGCGCGGCCGCAGGTCGACGAGCACGTCGTCGCCGTCCAGCTCGACCGGGAAGCGGCGCAGCTCGTCTGCGAACTGGTCGAACGTGCCGCCGGTCGCGAGGTCGAAGCGGGCGTGGTGCCAGTGGCAGGTGAGGATGCCGTCGCACACCGTGCCGCGGTGGAGCGGAAAGCCCATGTGAGGACAGCGGTTATCGACCGCGTGCACCTCGTCGCCGTCGGCGAACAGGCAAACGGCGTGCCGGTCGAGGTGGACGACGAGCCGTCCCGCCGCGCGCAGCTCCGCGAGCGACGCAGCGTGGACGAGATGTTCGCGGGCAACAACGGTCATGCAGTCCTCCTCTTCCACCAGAACCTGGGATCGTCGGGCTCGGCAACGGCGAGCTCGTCCAGGCCGACGCCGCGGTAGCTCTCGAGCGTGAACGACGTCTGCGCGGCGAAGCCGACCGCGGAGAGCGAGAACGTCAGCGGATGCACCGACAGGTCCCAGCCTTCGAGCGGCCCGCGATCATCGAGCAGCGCGCATTCTTCCTCCGAGCGGACGTCGAGCACGACGGCGCCGCCGTGCGCGCCGATGAAGTGGTCGTGCCAGACCGACAAGCCTCGCCGCGAATCCGCCACGTACTCGTTCAGCCGGTCGTTCGCCTCCCGCGCGGGCATCCCCTCGGGAGCGAGCGCGTAGACGAGGACGCAGCGCCTGGACACTGCCACGCAGGCAGCCTAGAACCTCAAGTAAGGTTGAAGTCAAGTGCCGACTGAGCTGACCATCGGCGAGCTCTCGGCCCGTAGCGGCGTCGCCCCCTCGGCGCTGCGCTTTTACGAGGCGGAGGGACTCATCTCCGCGCACCGCACGGGCGGCAACCAGCGCCGCTACGAGCGCGCGGTCCTTCGCCGGGTCGCCCTGATTCAGGCGGGCCGCGCCGCCGGGATCCCGCTGGAGCGAATCCGCGCTGCGCTCGAGACGCTTCCGGCGCGTCGCACGCCGACGCGCCGCGACTGGGAGCGGCTGTCGCGTGGCTGGCGGGACGAGCTCGATCGTCAGATCGAGACGCTGGAGGCGCTTCGCGGCCGGCTCACGACCTGCATCGGCTGCGGCTGTCTGTCGATCGACGCCTGCGAGCTGCTCAATCCCGACGACGAGGCGGGAACCAACGGCCCCGGCGCTCACTACCTCAGAGCGGCCCCGGATCGTCGAGAAAATCCGCGCCCGCCTGCTCGGGCGGCGCGCCGTAGATGAAGAGGACGAGCTCCTCGTCGCCTTCGTTCCGCACCTGCAGCGCGGTCATTGGCTCGACGGCGACGACGCTCGTCGGCGGCAGGTCCACGCGCTCCGGCGGGTCGCCGAGCAGCATCGTCAGCGTTCCGGAGATCACGACGAACACTTCCTCCTGCGCGTGGTCGGCGTGTCGCCGCCCGCGCGTGTGCGGCGGATAGCGCCAGACCCGGGCGCGCGACGATTGCAGCTGCGCCGCACTGGTGACGTCGGCTGCGCGCCGGGGCGCCTCTCCCTCGACGTTCGGCCGCTCCTCGAAGGAGAGCTCGTCCCCGCGCACGACGTGATAGCCCATTTCCGCGATCCTAATGCGGCCCCGACGGCGGCGCGGCCATGACGCGCCGCACACCAACAAACCGACGAAGCCGCTTCCCCCCGGGCGGCCAACGGCGCCAGCTACGCGGTCGCCGCCGCGCGCCCCGACAACCCGACCAGCCCCATCCGCCCGGTGGAGACAGAACTGCATCCTCGCCCCTGCCTCACGCTCTGCCCGAACCGCGAGCCGAAGTAACAGCGCCATCTATCGCGACCGCGCGAGGCCTTCCCGGCCACATCCTCGCGGAGGTAGAGTCGGACCGGTCGCGCTGGAGGAGGTGAGCTGAGCATGAAGGCACAGGCGGGAGATCTGATCGTGGTCGAGTCGGAGCGGGTGTCCCAACCCGGGCGTCGGGGCGTGATCGAGGAGGTGCTCACCGAGGCACCAGCACGCTTCCGCGTTCGGTGGGACGACGGTCACACGTCCCTGTTCGCTCCGTCGGCCGGAGTGGCGAGGATCGAGGCGCGCGAGCAGACGAGTACGCGCAAGCAGAAGAGTAAGAGCTAACGCCACGCGCAAACGAGGCGGCCGTCCTCCTCGGTCACGGCCGTCCCGAACGCCGCGCAGGCGTTGTCGAATCGACGCCGGATCCAGGCGGCGTCTTCACCGTCGGCGAAGCGGGTGTGCGCGAACTCGAGCTTCAGCGGGATCGCCTCGAGACGGCTGTTCGCCAAATCGACGAGGAAGAGGACGCCGAGATCGTTGCGCAACTGGCGGTCGACGCGGTAGTCGTCGAGGAAGTCGCCCAGGTCATACAGGACGCGCGGCGCGATGCCGTGGAAGAGATGCGCGGAGTGGCCGGCAACCAGCGTTGCGCCCGCTTCGAGCAGCCCGCGCGCGGCGGCACGAACGTGGGCGACGGGCTCGACGGTCATGTTCCATCCCCAGTGCGGTGTGACGAGGATCGCGTCCGCGTCGAGTGCCGCAATCGCGTCCGCAACCCAGTCGGGCACTCCGCCGCGGGATAGGTTCGCGTACGCGACGCCGGGCTGTGTCGCGGCGGCTGCGTAGTCGCTCGGGTGATCAGTCAGCGCGAGGATGCCGAGTCGGAAGCCGCCGGCTTCGAGCACGACCGGTGCGCGCGCCGAGGCGATCTCCGGGCCTGCGCCCACCCAGGCGATCCCGCCTGAGGCAAGCTGCGAGAACGTATCGAGGAGCGCGTCGGGCCCGAAGTCGAGCGCATGGTTGTTCGCCAGCGTCACGCAGTCGACGCCCAGATTGGCGAGCGCCTCCACCGCGATCGGCGGCGCGCGGAAGTGAAACGTCTTCCCGGCCGCAGGCGCGCCGCGCTCGGAGATGCAGCACTCCAGGTTGAGGACGCACAGGTCGGCCTCGCCCACCGCCGCCACCACTTCAGGCGCGAACAGCGACGCGGTGGGTACCGCTAGGAGGCGCTCGGCGACGCCGCGGCCGAACATCGTGTCGCCGGCGAGCGCAAGCTTCATGCCGGGAAGCCCTGCCGCCCCACGAGCGGGAAGATTGTACGCCGATCCCTCGCGGACGTGCCCGCCGGAACCATGCCTGGTCGGATCCATAGTCGTCCTCGGCACGGACGGTCAAGATGTTGCCGCCGAGCAGCGTCTGCGTGCCCTGCGGCTGGCCAGCGAGATACGGTCGGCCCGAGAGCGAAGCTGAAGAAGGAGCTCGCGTCAGGAGAGATCGAGCTGGCGCAGATCCTCGCCGAGCCACCCGAGTGCGTGCAGACGGCGAGGATGCGCGACGTCCTCTTGGCGCTCCCGAAGATCGGCTCCGTCAAGGCCGGCCGGATCCTCGCCGACTGCGGCATCGCTCCCAGGATGCCTCCAAGCCGCTAACGCTGGGCAGGTCAGCTACCGGTTACAGCCTGAACGCTTCGTTTGTCGCCCAGCTGAAGTTCCACCGCACTTGTGGGGACGCGAAGTCGCCGAAGGTGATTCTGATCGGGGTTCCGCGCGGGATTGTGCCCCTGCCCGAGAACGTCCCGCGCCACGTGTGCCCACGACGGAGGACGGCGGGTGGACTTGGCGCGAACGAGACGGCGCCGAACCAGGTCGTGGCGTGGCTGAGCGTCTCGGGAAAGGCGCCGGCTCGATGAGGCTTCGCTGCAAGGAGGCCGAAGCGATACGGGAGATACGGCGAAGGCACCGTGACGACGGTGATCTGGTGGGTCGAGCGATTCGTCACGGACGCGCGCACCGACCACGAGCCGCCTCTGATTGTCACCGACCTCACTGTGAACGTCATCGCCGGATAGCCGAAGCGCGCGCTCGTCGTCTCGATCCAATTGAGGGGGAGCGTCGTCGGGCGAGCCGCTGTCGGAGCGACCAGCGCGGCCGCCGCGAAGGCGACCATCGGGACATTCATCGCTCGACCGTAACGCGCGCGCGGCCACGCGCAAGGTGACGGGGAATCGCTCAGATGGATGCGATCAAGGCCGACAGCTGCGTTTCAACGAGCTGTCTCTTCTCGACGAACGCATCGACGCCCGCCTGCTCCGCTCGCCGACGGTCCTCGGCCGAATCGGAGCCGGTAAGAACGATGACGCGTACGTGTGGCCAGCGCTCCTTGACCCGGCGGGCCACTGCGTGCCCGTCGAGCCGGGGCATGTTCAGGTCGAGCAGGATGACGGCCGGGTCTTCGGAGGCGATCAGGGCGAGGGCGGCCTCGCCGTCTCCTGCCTCGCTGACGATGAACTCGAGTTGGTCATCGCCCGCGAGCGCCGCGGCGACCCCGAGCCGGAAGAGCGGGTCGTCGTCGACGATCAGAACTCGCAGAACCCGCTGCTGCGTACGCGGCTCGCCCACTGCATGTCTCCGATCTGCACAGACCGCCGCTCTTGCGTTTGCTCTTGCTGACCCCAGGATCGGCTCAAGGCTGAAGCAGCTTGTCCGTTTTCGCCGCCATGATGAAATCGTTGCGATGCAGGCCCTTGATTTTGTGCGTCCACCAGGTGACCGTCGTCCTGCCCCATTCGGTCAGCAGCGCAGGGTGATGCGCGTCTTCCTCTGCAAGCTCGCCTACTTTCTTCGTGAATTCCAACGCCTGCGCAAAATCATCAACCGCGCAGAGAAGGCCTCGATGCCGTCCATCGTCGGGACACCCAGCCGGGTGACGTTGGGGCGTCGCCTTTTGGCGAAAGGGGACAGAGCCGGCCTCAGGCGAAGCGTTTGGTGATCCACTTGATAGGGCCGCTGGTGCACGTACCATTGGCCGGGACCTCTTCCTCGCATGGACACCGCGGCCGCGATCGTTCTTCTTCTGCTCGTTGTCGTTCTGCCAGCCGTTATCGTCGGCGGCCTGTTCGTCTGGGCAGCGTTGAAGGATGGGCAAGAGGACAGGGCTGTGCAGGCGCGGCTCGGCATCCGCCGCCGGACGAGGCTCGGGCGTTAGCCGGGACCGGTTTCGATGAGGTGCATAGGCTGAGGGGTGTCAAAACTCTGATTCATCCCCTGGGATGCGTCGTTTGTCAGGCGGAAACGTAGTTCTGAAACCCCCCTCAGGGCTGCTCCAAGCGTCTTGAGGTTTCCGCGCCACGGTCTCGGGTGAGCCGTCGCACAGTGCTCCTTCCGGGGCGGTCTCGTACGCGTAAGTCTCCCTAGTGGGCACGCGAATCCGCGAGTCTCGCTGACGCGGCGGATGACCTCGGTGTCGGCGAGAAGGAAGCGACCGACTCAAACCCGCGACCTCCGGTGTGACAGGCCGAGTCGGTCACAACGACGCCCGGCGACGATCGCCTCTAAACGTGCTCATTTGCAGGCCCTTTTCTACCCGAGACTGACTCCGCTCCGCATGGTTGAGCCAATCGTCCACCCGACGTTTGGGCCATGAGTGGGCCACGGATTCTTGTCTATATAGACAACGCACGGCCACTGGTGCGAGGACGTCGTGAGAAGTCCTCGCCCGCGTAGGGACGATTCAACCCATTCGCGGGTCGACTGCGGATTTTCCGCAACCGCTCTGCGCGCCGTCCCCGATTCGCCGTAACGGACACGGCGTCAAGATTCGGCTTTCCCGTCGCGGAGAGGCTCGATGCAGGCAGAGGTTTCCATTGGTGGATCGCACAGCACGAGGGCGCGGCGTTTCCTGCGCCACTTCTTCGCGATGTTGTTGGTGATGATGCTCGGGATGTGCGTGCTCGGCGCCGCGTTTGGCGCGTTCCACGAGCTTGCCTTCGGCAGCGGCTTTGCCGCCGCCTGGCGCGATCACGTCGTGCTGGCCGCTTTTGCGATGGCGTTCAACATGACGGTGCCGATGGTGCTCTGGATGCGCTCCCGCGGGCACAGCTGGGAGCGGGGCGGCGAGATGGCGGCGGCGATGAGCGTGCCGGTGCTGCCGCTGCTTGTGCTTTACGGGTTCGACGTTATCCCGGCTCGCGGCGTGCTCGGGGGGCAGATGATGCTGATGATCCCGGCAATGCTCGCCGCGATGCTCTACCGCAAGGAGGAGTACAGCTCCCCGCACACCGCCCACGGGCATCGCGGTAGCTGGTTCGCCCACGTGCATTAGCCCGCCAACGGGACCGGCGTCCACGCGCGGCGGTGTAGGCGAAGATCGATCGGGTGAAGCCCATCGCTGGCCGGAACTCGATCGGCGGATCAGTTGACGGATGCGGGGCCATCGTGGCCCGCGGCCGGCGAGGCGGGGCGCGGACGGTTGCGCTAACAGGCTGTTAGGGGAGAAGACCTGGTGCCGTGCGGAAGTCATTCGCCGGTGGCGTGCGCGAGCGCCGACCGTGTCTGGCGGCCGACGATGGCCGGGGCTTCGTGGATGAGTTCGTCGTTTGTGAGCGCCTCCACCATGAAGAGGGCGAAGTCGACGCGGCGGGTGAGGTTGCTCTCGAGGATGGGGTCGCCGACGTGCCGGCTCCAGACGGGCAGGCCTTGGCTTTCGCCCTCCTCAAGGTCGCTCCCGCGCACGACGGTCCAGCGCGTGTCGCTCGCAAAGATTCGCCGGCACGCCTCCACCTGGTCGTCGAGGTCGGCGAAGCGAGCGAGGCGCGCGAGCGGGCCGAAGACCTTGACGATCGCCTTGAGCTTCCAGGGGTACACGTCCTGGCCGTCGCGCGTGATGTGCCACCCGCACGAGAAGACGAGCCGTGCTCCCGGCGGCGCGTGGTCGAGCACGGCCTGGGCCGTTCCGGTCGAGTACCCGTGGACGCCTCGCGGGACGAGCACAACGAGCACCCCGTCGCACCCGGCGACGGCCCGCTCGATCACCTCGCGGTCGTTGGTCGCTCCCGGAACGACGGTGATGCGTCCTTTGAAGGCGTCGAGCTTGCCCACGCTTTGCTCCCGGCAGACGCCGACCACCTCGTAGCCTCGGTCGAGCGCGTGCTGCACCATGTACCGGCCGAGCTTCCCCGAGGCGCCGACGATGCAGACCCTCATCGTGCGCGTCCGTTAGCGAACGTCTCCGAAGGTGTCCCTTCGGCCGAGCGTCGCGTATCAGCCGTTTTCGGCCTCCAGGAAGCTGACGATGCGCTCGCCGACGAACTCCGGTTCGTCGACGCTCATGATGTGACCCGCCTTGGGCAGAATCTCGATCTCGGAGCTCGGGACGTTCCGTGCGCGCTTCGCCGCAGCGGTCGCGTTGCCGACGAGCCCATCCCTGCCGCCGAGGATCACCAGGGTGGGCGCCTTAATCGTCCGAAGCTTGCGGCTCGAGAGGTGGAAGGGCTGCCCGGTCTTCGGCTTGCACTTCCCCATGATCAGCATCCAGGGGCGGACCTCGCGGTTCACGCGCTCGCCCTCGCCCAAGGCGCGGAAGATGATGCGCTCGAACTTGGCGTCCGTCGGTCGCAGCGCATACCAGGCGAAGGGGACGAGGACTGCGAGGTTGGCCCGCCAGGGTGAGAGCCCCATCGGTCCGAGCAGGACGAGGCGACGGACATGGCCTGGCGCGTAGATCGCGTGGTTCATCGCGATCCAGCCGCCCATCGATCCCGCGACGACGTCCGCCTGGGTGAGTTCGAGCTTCTCGTAGACGTCGTCGAGCCAGGCGCTGTAGTCGCGGCCCTTCTTCGGGTAGCGGTCCGGATCCGCGAGCTCGCTTCGGCCGACGTCACCGATCGTGTCGAGCGCGTAGACGCGGCGCCTCTCGCTCAGCGGGGCGATGATCGACGACCAGACGAAGCCGCCAACCGCGGCCGGATGAGTCATCACGAGCGGCGGCGAGGCCGGATCGCCGCTTGCGATGACATGGGTCTGTCCGTAGCGCGTCGCAACGAAGGACGTCTCGTAGGGAACCGGCCACCGACGAAGCGCTTCGTCGTAGATCTCCATCAACTTCGCGCGGGTCTCTTCGGTCACGAAGACCGGGACTTCCTCGCGCGACGGCGCGGCGCTCCTACCCGGAGCTTGAGTCACGGTGCAGGAGTCGCGACCGGCTTCGCGGCATGCGGCTGGCTGCACTCATCGACGCGGCTGAGCATCGCGACGATCATGCTCCGCATCATCGGCGCCGGCAAGGATTGGGACCTGTTACACGCGCGCGCGAGATCCAATAGGTCTCCAAGCGGCATGAGGCGGACCGCAACCCCGCGAACTCGGGCTCGCTGAGAGCCGAGCGCAGGTCCCGCTTTGACAGGGTGGGTGTGTGATGAGGACGTAGCGCGGCCGAAGCCCGGTCACCGAACAGTCGGCGGGTTTCGGCATTTCTGCCCTCCTGCTACAGGTCGATGCCGAGCTTGCGAAGTTCGACGACTGCCGAACGGCGCCAGCGGATCGTGTCGGGAGAAAACGGGAGCGTGAATGGCATCCCGTTCTGCTTGCGCAGCGGCTTCCCGTCGCGCAAGACGTGGTAGTGGCCGGGCGTTGACTCGACCGTGAGCCCGACCGACTCGAGTCGGCGGATGAACTCGCGTACGTCCTTTCTCATCGGGCCGCGCCTTCGGCGAGCGTGGCATTGATGATCCAGACGCAGCTTTCTGTTCGCCGCCATTCACCGCGGACGGTTATAGCGACCGTCAGATTCGCCAGTGCCGGACCGTGTAAGCAGCGAGTCCTGGCAGGTCGGGGTTCACGGTCGGCGAGGTGAAGCACGACCGCACCGCATGCCGAAAGTGCCGCCGATCGTGCGACCGTTGATCTTCGGCGAGGCAAGTCCGCCTCACTATGCCTCCCGCACTCGCTCTCGTCATCTTCTCGCGCGCGCGTACGTGAAGAAGGTTGATCGCGAGGAGCCGGTCGCGCCGCCGTTCGTGGTATTCGCGGACGCAGGCCCGACTTGATCATTCCCAGCCGCTGCCCCCGCGGCTGCGTCCGTCATCGCGATCCGGTGCGACTAAGCAGCCGGGTCGCGCCGTTCTCCGGCTGGGGCGCGAAGGTCCACACCCTTTCGTCCTGCTCGGAGCGGCTGCAGAGGACCCGCTCGGGGTTTCCAAGATCTCAATGCGCATCCCAGGCCTATCCGTGCGGCTGCGTAGCACCTCACCGATCTCGAGCTGTTGCCACTCGGGCACGATCCGGTCGGCGCTGTGCATGTTCAGGTCGAAGAGGTTCTCGATCCAGTCGTAGGTGTAGGCGCCGACACGGCCCGACTCCCAGCACTGCCCATGCTGCACAGCACGCCGCCGTCACAGCGTTCCGCGCTTAGCGACGGCGCGCGATGACGATGCCGGCCCGCCAGCCTGGAGCTCGTCCGCCACGTGGAGGTTCGACGGAGTCGATATCCAGCTGGCTGCGCGCGATGAGCCACGAGATGGTTGAGTTGGAGTTCCACATCTCGCCCGCGCGCAGCTCGTCGCGGCCCCAGACCGGCGTGGGCACTTGCGGCACGAGCTCGAGCAGCCGCCGGGCGTGGTCGGGATCGTCGCTCAGGCGGCGGGGGCTTTCGACCGCCTCGGCGACGTCCGGGATGACGCCGTCACGCCAGCGTCGGACTTCGTAGCGGAAAAGCCGGAGGCGCCCGGCCGTGCGCGCGCCCACCGCACCCTCGGCGACGACGCCGCGATCGCCGCTCTCACCCCACGCCGGCGCCTGCTCGATCACGAACCGTCCTTCTGGCACGTACAACTCGAGCGCGGAGTGGTAGAGGTCGCAGCGATCTCGCCGTTCGAGCCGTGCCGCTACCGCCTCGAAGACCTTTCCGTTCAGCCGCACCGAGTGGCCGCCGGCGCCGAGTGGTAGCCAGTACAGGTCGATACTCGCGATCGGAGGAGAAGTAGCCATCGGCCCGCTGCTCGTCTTGACGATTCCGGGTTCGGGGACCGACTCTTAGCAGGAAAGAAGCCGCCTCGGAGTCGGGCTGGGGGAGCACGTGCCATTGGTGCCTTCGTGTTCCCTTGCTCCTGACATTCGCGTTCGGGTGGACGTAGATTCCCGGCAGAAGGCAGAGCCGGTGAGCGAGAGACACGTCTTGCGGGGTCTTGGCGAGGTGGCGCTTGCCTCGCCGCTATTCCTATTCGCCCCGCTCTTCCGGCGTTGGCACCTGCGCTGGGGCGCGACCCAGGCCGAGGTGGCGGGAGCAATGCCGGGGGACGAACTGGTGTCGGAGCCGTCGTTCAACGCCACGCGCGCGATCACGATCTGCACGCCGCCGGAGGCAGTCTGGCCGTGGCTCGTGCAGATCGGCTACGGGCGCGCCGGCTGGTACGGCTACGACCTGTTCGACAACGCGGCTCGTCCCAGTGCCAAGCGGATCCTGCCCGAGTACCAGCAGCCGAAGATCGGCGACTGGGTGCCGATGTCGAGCAAGGTCAACGAGACGACGGCCTTCAAGATCAAGGCCTTCGAGCCGAACCGGTGGCTGCTCTGGGAGAAGCCGCACAGCACCTGGGCCTGGAAGCTCGTCCCGCTCGACGGCGGGCGCACCCGCCTGATCACGCGCGTCAAGGACCGCTACGCCTGGCACGCCTCCCCAGGGAACGCTCTTCTCTCGCTGATCCTGATGGAGTTCGGCGACTTCGCGATGATGCGCAAGCTGTTCCTCAACGTGAAACGGCGCGCAGAGCGACACGCGATCGAGGGCGCGACCGGCGCGCCCCGCCAGCGGAGTTGACCTCGGATGAGCGCGGGAAGGCGCGGCCTCGTGGTTGTCGAGAACGCGGTCGAGATCGCTCGATCACCTGAGGATGTCTTTGACTATTGCGTCGATCTGACGCGCGAGCCCGAATGGAACCCGAAGGCGAAGCGGGTGGAGAAGGTCACGGACGGACCGATCGGTCTCGGCACGCGGTACGAAGCGGAGTTCTTGAAGGGGAGCCCTATGACGATCGAACTCGTGCGCTTCGACCGGCCGCTCGAGTGGAAGTCCGTGGGTCGCTCTTCCCGCCTCGATGCCAGGGCGAAGGGCGGGTCTCGGCAACGGACAACGGCGCACGCCTCGTTATGCGGATGGAGTTGAGGCCGAAGGTTATGCGGATGGAGTTGAGGCCGAAGGGAACGCTTCGCCTGCTGCTGCCGATCCTGGGTCGCTTCATGCACAAACAGGAAGAGCGCAATCTCGCCGCGATCAAGGAGGCCTTGGAAGATTCCGGCGCAAGCGCTGGTCGGCCCGGCGCGTAAGTCACTACGAGGGAAGGACGTGTCGCACCGACCTGAGCCTGGCCGTGACGCCGCGCGATCCGTCGGCGTTCATGAGGACGGCCCGCCAGGTGCCGGGGCGGGGCTTCCAGTGGAGCGCGAGGTTCCGGCGCCGCTGGTCGACGTGACCCAGAACATCTCTCCCGGTTTTCTTCCTCGCCTTTCGCCTGAACAGGCAACATGCCGCGCCACGAGTCACTCGTGACCTGGTTCAGGTCGTGCGACCGGCTACAAACGCGCGGCCTAAGCGCCCCATTTGCAGGCCTTTTCGCAAAACGTTTGGGCCACGGGTTTGGGCCACGAGGCTTCGCTCCGCGCCTCTTCTGACAACACAAAGTGCTTATTTGCAGGCACTTCAAGCGACGGGAGCGACGGGACTCGAACCCGCGACCTCCGGCGTGACAGGCCGAGTCGGGCTCGGCCAGTAGCGCTGCGAGCAGTCGCGGCGTCACCGCGCCACCAGCGTCGAGGCGGAGAGCGCCGTTGCCTTCGCGGCGCTGCAGGCGCTCCTGTGGCCGCTGCGAGACGGGCTGGACGAGCTCGAACGCGGTCAGTCGGCGCTGCTGCACAGCGTTCTCGAGCTCGGCCCCGGTGTGAGCACGTCGACCTTTGCAATCGGTGCGGCCGTGCTGGGCTTGCTCTCGTCGTGCGATGAGCCGCTCGTCAAGATCGTGGACGACGCGCACTGGGCCGACGTCGCATCGCAAGAGGTGCTCGGCTTCGTCGGACGCAGGCTCGACGAGCGGGTCGCGCTCCTCGTCGGCGTGCGCGCAGGTGCGCCGTCGCTGTTCGACGATCGCTCGTTCATGCGCGTGGACCTCGCGGGCCTCGACGCCCACGCCGCGCGGTCCCTCCTCGCCCAGGCGTCTCCGAACCTCGCAGCGCCGGTAGCCGAGGAGCTCCTCGAGGCTTGTGGCGGCAACCCGCTTGGCCTGCTCGAGCTCCCCGCCGTCCTCACTGAGGACCAGCGGCCAGGTTCGCGTCGTTCAAGCCGCCGACGACTGCCTGAAAAGCGAGCAGTCGCTCGACTGGCGCCAGGTCGGCCCGACCGGGGGGCAGGGGCCGCAGGGGCTGCAGGGCGCGCAGGGTCAGCAAGGCCCGCAGGGAGACACAGGCCCGGACGGGCTCGGCGTCACCGGCTACCAGATCGTCACCCAGACCGGGACGACCACGACACACGGCAGCGACGCGTGGGATACGGCATCCGCCGTCTGCCCGCAGCTCACGACCCTCGTCGGCGGCGGCTACGAACTGCCGTCGGCGGCCGACGTCACCGTGAGGGGGAACACGGCGACGTACCTCGTCAGCGGCGACGAATGGAACGTCGAGGTCTGGGGCACTGCCGGGATCTCGTTCACCGCCTACGCGGTCTGCGTCGACTCGCAGCCGCTCGAAGGGAGCTGACGACCATGCGCGCGAGAACGATCGCCATCGTCGTCGCCGCAGCCGCGGTCGCCGCGGTCGCCGCCGGCATCGCGGTCGCGTCCATCCCGGACGGGGCTGGAAACATCCACGCCTGCTACAAGACGGACACGGGCGTGCTGCGGGTCATCGACACCGGCGGCGGCGACGCCTGCAAGCCGCCCAGCGAGGCCGCGCTCCAGTGGAACGTGATTCCGCCTCACGGCCCGGCAGGTCCTCAGGGACCGCAAGGGCCGGCCGGGCCGCAGGGCGCGAAGGGGATCCAGGGCGCGCACGGCGCGAACGCCGTCACGTACGACCCGAAGACGATGACCGTCACCGCGTTGGTCGCGGCCGCCCAGCAAATCGGCGGCTTCTTCACGTCGCTCACCTGCCCGCAGGGGACGAAAGCGCTGATGGGCAGTTTGTACTTCTTGGTGTGGAGCGGGAACAAGCCGCCGCCCATGGGCGAGAGCTGGCCAATCTCGGACGACGAGTGGGGTTTCGCCACCGAGGCCGGCAACCAGTCGGTCGGCAGCGCCGCGCTCGTGACACTCCGCTGCGCGATCGCGCGCTGAGCGAAGGGAGAAGAAGGAGGAGGGGACGGTCGCCCGTCCCCTCCTCCTTCCTGTCGCGCCAGAAGAGCTGCCTCTTCGCCGACGTCGCGAGCGGGTTCGTTTGCTGCTTAGCTCTTCCCACACGAACCGCGCTCTTTGAGTTGCCTCGATCCCGTCTCATGCTCCGGGCGGTACGCACTCGAAGCGCGTCACGCTGAACGAGACAGTCACCGTTCCGTCCGGAGTCCGCGTTGTTCGCGAGATCAAGTGGAAGACGACGCGCGAGCCGTCCGCTCCCACGGCCACGACGTCGAAGGGCCCACCGACCGTGTACTGCAGGCCGGGCGGATTGCTCTGTTCGTTGAAGGTGGTCGTGTAGTGCCCCGCCAGCGTTGGCGCGGAGGGGTCGTCTGGCGTGAACGTAAGCGTTCCGCTCTGCGTGTCGACGACGTGGAAGATGCCGCCGCCGAAGTCGGTGACGTGGAGAACGTCGCGGCCCGCCAACTCGACCGTCCCCGTTCCTCCAGTGCAGGGATTCGCGGCCGCGAAAGAGCTCGTGAAGTCGGTGGTGATGGTGGTAAGTACCGCCGGCGGCTCGCCACTCGCCGCGGGCGCGGCGAGCGCGGCCACGAGAGCGGTGACCGCAGCCGCGAACGTGATTGCGATCCAGCGCCGCGTGCTGTTCATGGTGTCTGGTTTCATCGTTCTACCTCCTGTCGCTGCGGGTCTCGCTGTGCTTCGAGGAACGCGAGCAGTTCACGTGCGTCTCGGAAGGACACGCGTCGGCCGGAGTCGACGTGTTCCACGAATCCGCGCAGATCGTCGTGGCCTGGGTCGTTGTTGTCGACCGGCGACCAGATCTGCACAACGAACGTCTCCACCGGTGGCTCCTACGGCGCGAAGTAGTTGCAGTAGGCGGCGACGTCGCCTTCGATCGGTTGGTGTGGACCGTCGATCGCGATCACGTCGGCTGGCGTTGGCGGCGCCCCGGTGGGAACGACCACCAGACGACCGGCCGCGAGCAGGATCACGCCCTCGCCCGGCACGTGGAAGGCTGCGATCAGCCCGAGCTGAGCGAGCGTGTTCTCCTGGAAGTCGAGGATCAGGACGGTCGGTTCGTTGCTGACGAGCGTCTTGCCGTTGGCCGACGCGGTGATCGTGAACCGGCCCATGTCGGTGCTGATCGCCTTGGTCGGATTGCCTTGCTGGTCGAAGAAGACCGTGACCTTGCCGGTCCCGTTCTCGACGTGCGTTATCGGGAAGCCACAGAGATCGTCGGTCCAGGTGAAGTTGTCGACCGTGACGACGAAGGTGGCCGGGGCGACAGCGCGCGCCGACGCCGCCAGCGCCAGTGCGATCGCGGCGACGCCGACTAGCAGTGGGACGATCTTGCGCATGTCTCCTCCTCTCCGTTCGGGTGTGGACGCTGGTCGGGAGAAGAGCAGCCGGCGCTAAAGAAGGGCTACAGAAAGGCCAAGAAGCCGCTAAAGGGTGTTAGCTTCTCCGCGAGGACACGCGCGTGGAGTTCAGGATCCTCGGCCCGCTCGAGGTCGAAGACGACGGCCGCGTCGCGCCGCTGGGCGGGGCGAAGCAACGCGCGCTCCTGGCGCTGCTCATCCTGCATGCGAACGAGATCGTCCCGCGCGACCGCCTGATCGACAACATCTGGGGCGATCGTGCCCCCGAGACGGCAGCGACCGCCCTGCAAGGCTACGTCTCGGGGTTGCGGAAGGCGCTTGGCTCGGACCGTATCCTCACCCGCGCTCCCGGCTACGTCCTCCAGCTCGACAGTAGCGAAGTCGACCTCGGCCGCTTCGAGCGGCTCGCGCGAGAGGGGCGCGAGGCGCTTGCCGACGGCGATGCGGAGCGTGCAGCGGCGTTGCTCTCGGAGGCGCTCGCGCTCTGGCGCGGGCCGCCGCTGGCGGACCTCGACGCGACGCCGTTCGCCTACGCGGAACGGCTGCGACTCGGGGAGCTCCGGGTGAGCGCGATCGAGGAGCGGATCGAATCCGAGCTTGCGCTCGGACGCCACGCGGCCCTCGTCGCCGAGTTGGAGGCGCTCCTTGCCGAGCATCCGCTGCGCGAGAGACTGCGCGGCCAGCTCATGCTCGCCCTCTACCGCTGCGGTCGGCAGGCCGAGGCGCTTGAGACGTATCAGGAAGGGAGACGTTTGCTCGTCGGCGAGCTTGGGCTCGAGCCCGGGACAGCGCTGCGCAGCCTCGAGCAGGCGATCCTGACCCACGATCCAATACTCGAATCGCGACCGCCCGAGAAGGCCGCGAGGACGGCGCGCTCTCGCCGCTGGAGCGTCGCCGCGCTAGCAGGCGTGCTCGTCGTCGCTGCGGTCGCCGCGGTCGCTGCTGTCCTTTTGACGCGGACCGATCAGCCGCCGCCCGCCGTCGTTCCGAACTCGCTCGTCAAGATCGACCCCCGCACGAACAGGGTCGTAGAGGTCGTGCGCGTCGGCCGCGATCCAGGGAAGGTCGTCGCGGGCTACGGATCCGTCTGGGTGGTCAACATCAAGGACGAGACGGTGACGCGGGTTGGTCTTCGCTCCGGTCGCGCCGATCTGGTCGGCGGGCTCAGGCTCGCAGCGCCTACGGGCCTTCTTGCCGCCGGTGGCCGCGGGCTCCTCGTCGGCAGCTTCGCGGAGAGCGAAATTGTGCGTCTCGACCCGCAGAGCCTGGAGGTGGCGGAACGAATCCGGATCCCTGGCAGGACGGCGTTGTTCCTCGCCGCCGGCGCTGGCTCGCTCTGGATCACCCAACCGCCCACCGACTTCCACGCATGGGTTCCGGCGGCGATCTCGCGCATCAGCATCCTCAACAACAGGATCCAAGGGAGGTTCGGCGTTCCGAGAGGCGTGCTGCCGGGCCAGGTCGCCTTTGGAGCGGGGGCAGCCTGGGTCGCGAACGTTGGCGATGGAACCGTGTGGCGGATTGACGCAGCCACCAACCGTGTGCGGCGCATCCAGGTCGGCGGTCAGCCGACCGACGTCGCCGTCGGTTTCGGCTCCGTTTGGGTTCCCTGCCTGGGCAGGAACGCGGTCTGGCGGCTCGATGCCGCGACCGGCGAGACCGAGGCGATCATCCCCGCCGGCAAGGAATCTCTGGCGCTTGCCATCGGCGCGGGGGCGGTCTGGGTCAGCAATCAGGTTGCGGGCACGGTCTCGCGCATCGACCCGCGCACGAACAAGATCGTGAAGACGATCAGGCTTGGATTCAACCCGCACGGACTCGTAGTCGCCGACGGCGCCGTCTGGGTCGCCGTCGCGCGTGAATTGATCTAAGGCTCCGTCACTCTGAGCAACTTCGACACGGTGCTGGTACGTGCGCCCACTTAGCTGGACACGACCCAGCCCATTCGACCAAGGAACACCATTCTTTGATGTTTTGTGTCTTCACGCGCGTGAAAAGGAAGCCGCGGCCGCGCGACACATCGCGTCATTCGCGCAGGTGAAGCGCGTGCGACTCCGTCACCGTGAGGGCGCACGGCTGGTCAATCGAGATGGCGGGTGGACGTGGGCCGAATACGCATGCCCGGAAACTACGCCGCGAACGGCTCGTCAAGCCTCGGCCCGTAGCAGCGGTTCCTTTGTTGGGACCTACACCGCACCTGTGGTGAGAGCCGCATCGGATGAGCCAGCTCTCGGGAATATCACCCCGACGCCCATCGGATTTCCGGCTGCGACTATCGACTGTAGGGTCACTCGCGTGGGTAAGCGCGGTGAATTCAGCGCGCTGGGTGTGTGGCGCACCCCCTTGGAGCGGCTTCCACGGCTCGCAACGCGGATCGGGCTTGATGCGGACGACCTCTGGGTGAAGCGAGACGACCTCCTTGCCGTTGGCGGTGGCGGGAACAAGCTTCGTAAGCTCGATCGTCTGTGCACCGCCGCGCTGGAAGAAGGAGCTACGACGCTGGTCGCCTGCGGCGCTCCGCAGAGCAACTTCTGCCGGCTGGCAGCAGCGGCGGCAGGGCGCCTGTCGCTCGGCGTCGTTCTCGTCCTGGCTGGGGAGAGCGGTGGCGGTCGGACAGGGAACCTGACGCTCGATGTGCTCTTCGGTGCCGAAGTGAGATGGACAGGCGATGCGGACGCTGATCGTATGGAGATGGTCGCCGGCGAAGTCGTTGCCGAGTTGCGCGAGCGCGGTGAGCGCCCGGCTCTCCTTCCTTTTGGCGGGTCGAATGCTGTCTCAGCGCGAGGTTACGTCGCCGCTGCGGAGGAGATCAGCGAGCAGGCGGGCGAGTTCGATCGCGTCGTCGTTGCCGTGGGCTCGGGCGCGACGATGGCCGGCCTTGTCGCTGGACTCGGCTCTAAGCGAGTACTCGGCGTCGATGCCGGCGCGGTCACTGATCCCTACGAGAGCGTCGAGGCGATTGTCAACCAACTGCGGCTGGAAGGCGCATCGGCGGCGAAGCCCGACGAACCTCTGCGAATCGACCGCTCGCAAGTCGGGCTGGGATACGAGGCGATGACCGATGCGGCACGAGAAGCGATGCTTACGGCTGGCCAGTGCGAAGGCCTCATTCTCGACCCGGTCTACACGGCGAAGGCCTTTGCGGGACTAGCCGCCGCCGTCCGCTCGGGCGAAATCGAGCGTGGAGAACGCACCGTCTTTCTCCACACCGGTGGGCTCCCCGGACTCTTCGGTCATCCAATCGCGGCAGAGTTCGCGGCCACCGCCGACGGTCTCGGACGCTGAGGCGACATGCCTTGCCGTCAGCGGCCCGACCACCAAGCGCCGCGCCATTGCATGAGCCTTCGCCGCGCTCGCGGCCCGGCGAACGCAAACGGCGGGGAGCGGTTTGCGTCCTCGCCTGTAGTGGGGGTGGGAGGATTCGAACCTCCGTAGGCTGAGCCGACGGTTTTACAGACCGCTCCCTTTGGCCGCTCGGGCACACCCCCGGGAGGACGGGCCATTGTAGCTCCGGCGCCTCGATACTTCGATCGTGAAGTTCCGCCGCATCGACGAGCTTCCCCCGTACGTCTTCGCGACGGTCGACGAGTTGAAGCGGCGCCTCCGGCAGGAGGGTCGCGACGTGATCGACCTCGGCTTCGGCAACCCGGACATCCCGTCGCCCGCGCTCGTCGTGGAGAAGCTCGCCGAAGCCGCGGCGAAGCCGGCCAACCACCGGTACTCGGCGAGCCGCGGGATCCCGCGCCTGCGCGAGGCGGTCGCCGAGCTCTACGCGCGGCGGTTCGGCGTTCAGGTCGACCCGGACCGGCAGGTCGTTGCAACGATCGGCGCCAAGGAAGGGCTCGCGCACCTGATGTGGGTGCTGCTCGAGCCCGGCGACGCCGCCGTCGTGCCGACGCCGAGCTACCCGATCCACCTGGTCGCCCCGCGGCTCGCCGGCGCGACGGTCGTCGGCGCGCGCATTGACGCGATCGAGGAGGCCGTGCTCGCAGCGACTCCCGCGCCGCGCGTGCTCGTCGTCTCGTTCCCCCACAACCCGACGACCGCGACGGCGACGCCGGAGCTGATGCAGCGGCTCGTCGACCTCGCGCGCGAGCGGGGGCTCATCCTCGTGCACGACTTCGCGTACGCCGACATCGGCTTCGACGGACACACGCCGCCGTCGGTGCTGCAGGCAAACGGCGCAGACGAGTGTGCGGTCGAGCTGTACAGCCTCACGAAGTCGTTCTCGATGGCCGGCTGGCGAGTCGGCTTCGTCGTCGGGCGCGCGGACGTCGTGCAGGCGCTCGCCAAGCTCAAGTCCTACCTCGACTACGGAACGTTCCAGCCGATCCAGATCGCGTCGATCGTCGCCCTCCGCGACGTCTCGGACTACCCCGTCGAGGTGTGCGAGATCTACCGCGGTCGCCGCGACGCTCTTTGCAGTGGGCTCGCGCGCGCCGGCTGGCAGGTCGAGCCGCCGCGCGGCACGATGTTCGTCTGGGCGCCGATCCCCGAGGCGTTCCGCGCCCAGGGCTCGCTCGAGTTCGCGCTCCGCCTGGCGCAGGAGGCGAGCGTCGCGGTCAGTCCCGGCATCGGCTTCGGCGAGGGAGGCGACGGGCACGTGCGCTTCGCGCTCGTGGAGAACAGGCAGCGCATCGGCCAAGCGACTCGTTCAATCAAGAAGTTGCTCGACGTAGGATCGAGCGCATGAAGCGTTTCGACGCGGTCGTCGTCGGCGCCGGGCCTGCAGGCTCGACGGCCGCGTACGGGCTTGCGCGCGGCGGCGCCTCGGTGCTGCTCGTCGACAAGGCCCGCTTCCCGCGCGACAAGCCCTGCGGCGGCGGAGTCACGCTGCGCGCGGCGCGGCTGCTGCCGTTCTCGATCGACCCCGTCGTCGAGGACGTCGTCGACCGCTTCGAGCTGCGGCTCGGCTATCGCTCCTCCTTCGAGCGCGCGAGCGACGAGCCACTCTGCCTCATGACGCAGCGTCGCCGGCTGGACGAGTTCCTCGCGCGTCAGGCGGAGGACGCCGGCGCAGAGTTTCGCGACGGTGTCCCGGTCAGGTTCGACGACGGGAACGTCGTCGTCGACGGCGAGGCGGTCTCCGCACGCGTGATCGTCGGCGCCGACGGCGTCAACGGCCTCACCGCCCGCGCGTTCGGCATCGCCCGCGACCACGGACACGGCGTAGCCCTCGAGGGCAACGCACCGCTCGACACGCGCTACTGCGGCCGGCTGGTGCTCGAGCTCGGAGTCGTCCCCGGCGGCTACGGGTGGGTCTTCCCCAAGGGCGACCACGTCAACGTCGGCGTCGGCGGCTGGGAGAGCGAGGGCCCGCGACTGCGCGAGCACCTCCGCCGGCTCTGCGACGTGCACGACGTGGACTTCCATACGCTCGCCGACGTTCGGGGCTACCGGCTGCCGTACCGGCGCGCGGCCTCGCGCCTCGCAAGTGACAACGTGTTACTTGTCGGCGATGCCGCGGGGCTGATCGATCCGCTCTCCGGCGACGGCATGTACGAGGCGTTCGTCAGCGCCAAGCTCGCAGCGGAAGCCGTCTTCTCGGACGACCTCGCGTCGTACGAGTCGCGCGTGCTCGGAGAGCTCGGACCGCTCCACGGAGCGTCCTGGACAGCGAAATACGCGCTCGACCGCTTCCCCCGCCTCACGTTCGCAATCGCGCGCGCGCCGCTTGCCTGGGGCGTGATCTCGCGCCTCGTCCGCGGCGACATGAAGGACCCGACGGCTGCACGCGGCCTCGCCCGGGCGCCTTTGAAAGCCCTGGACCGCCTCGGCAAGATCGCGCAACCCGCCTAAAGAAACCGGCCGCCGATGCCGACACGAGAACTGTCGTGGACATCGACCATCTCCTTGCGCACGCAGTCGCGCTCGGCGCGAGCGACGTGCATCTCAAGATCGGGCGCCCGCCCGTGCTCCGCCGAGACGGCACGCTCGAGCCGCTGGCAGGCACGCCGCCGCTGACCGACGCCGACCTCGAGGCGGTCCTGCGCCGCGTGACGGAGTCGATCCCGCACCGGCTGGAGTCGTTCCGCACCGACGGTGAGGTCGACATCGCGTACCAGACCGCCGACCTCCCCCGTTTCCGCGTCAACGGCTTCCGCCAGCGTGGGGCCATCTCCTTCGCCTTCCGCGTCATTCCGAAGACCATTCCCTCGTTCGAGTCGCTCGGCCTGCCGTCAGGCGTGCAGAAACTCGCCGAAGAGCGGCGAGGCCTCGTGCTCGTGACCGGCGAGACCGGCTCGGGCAAGACGACCACGCTCGCCGCGATGGTCGATTACATGAACCGGACGCGGAAACAGCACATCGTCACGATCGAGGATCCGATCGAGATCCTCCACGACGACGTCGAATGCATCGTCAACCAGCGCGAGGTCGGGGTGGACACGAATTCCTTCCACGAAGCCCTCCGCCGCGCACTCCGGCAGGACCCCGACGTGATCCTGATCGGCGAGCTCCGCGACGCGGATACCGCCCAAACCGCGCTCCACGCGGCCGAATCCGGCCACCTGGTGCTCTCGACCATGCACACGATCGACGCCTCCGAGACGGTGGGCCGGATGGTCGAGTTCTTCCCCGGCGTGAAGCAGCCGCTCGTTCGCTCCGTGCTCGCCGGCGTCCTGCGCGGCGTCATCTCCCAACGGCTCCTGCCCAAGGTCGACAGCGGCCGGATCGCCGCCGTCGAGGTGATGGTGAACAACGCCCGCATCGGCGACCTGATCCGCGAGAACCGGGCCGACGAGATGCACGACGCGATCGCGGACGGCTCGTTCTTCCAGATGCAGACGTTCACCCAGGCGCTGATCGACCTCGTCGTCGGCGGCCAGGTCGACCAGGAAGTCGCTGCCAACGCCGCGACCAACCGGCATGACTTCCTCGTCGCCCTCGAGCGGGCGCTGAAGACCGATGCCGCCGAGAAGCGGGTGGCCGAGGAGAAAGCGGCCGAGCCCGAGGTCCCCGAGCTCCGGGTCTTGCGCTCGACGGCGTGATGGACTCTCCGCTCCGCCGCATCACCGCGATCGTCCTTCTTGCCTTCCTGACTGCGGTTCCGTTCGCGTTTGCCGCCGATCCGCCCCGGGCCGTGCGGCCGAAAGCAACGCTGCGTCCGGCCACGCGGGAGCTGCCGACGCTCGTCGTCCCGGACGTCCAGGGCCAGGCTTACGTCTTCGCCGAGGGAGCCCTCGAGGACGCGGGTTTCTCGTGGTACGTGGCCGGGGGCAACGGCTTTGCCGCGAACACCGTCGTCACGCAGTCGCCGGCACCCGGGACTCGCGTGCTGGACAACGGGGCGCCGCTCGTGACGCTGACGGTCAAGCGCAGTCGCACCTACGGCGAGCGCGGCACGCCCGAAAACAAGTCCCCGTACCGGGGCACGGCTGTCCGGCTGGCGAGCTCATGATCAAGCGGATTCGCGCGCTCCTGGCCCGCGAGCACGGCTACTCGATCGTCGAGCTGCTGACGGTCGTGACCATCCTCTCGGTCGTGATCGGCGCCCTCACGACGCTCTTCGTCAGCGCGTCGAACGGCGAGGTCAACA
>WNGF01003621.1_pt1 | contig 22652 bp, 19 predicted proteins | sample 5400641 | NCBI WGS metagenome assembly WNGF01 (sample SAMN13153371, study PRJNA577476) | soil metagenome | isolation source: 80 cm soil or saprolite under grassland replicate 2 | place: USA:California | collected 2016-06-15 | reverse complement strand
CGGGCTCAACAGCACCACTGGCGAGTCGGCCACGGTTCCCGGGCGCCCGGCTCCATTGTGCCTGTTCGCGCCCTCAGTTTCTGGACCGACGTATCGTGATCCATCACGTACCACGCTGGCTCGCAACTTGGCCCAGTACGCAATTCCGCTCAGGAGATGCGCTCGAGCCTGACCGCGCAGACTTTGTACTCGGGGATCTTGGACGAGGGGTCGTGGGCCGAGCTCGTGAGGAAGTTGGCGGCCGAGTCGGCGAGCTTGACGAAGGGAACGAAGATCGCGCCGGGACGCACCGCCTCGGTCACGTGCGCGAAGCCCTGAAGCTCGCCCCGGCGCGAGACCACCCGGAGCGCGCCGCCTTCGCCCATACCCAGACGCCGCGCGTCCGCCGGATTGATCGCGACCTCGAGCCGCGGGGCCAGCTCGAGCAACCCCTGCACCCGCCGCGTCAGCGTGCCGCCGTGCCAGTGGTAGAGCAGCCGCCCCGTGTTGAGCACAAAGGGATAATCCGGATCCGGCAGCTCGGCCGCCGCCTCCCCCTGGCTCACCGGCACGAAGCGGGCGCGGCCCGTCGGGAAGTCCTCGCCATACAGGTATCGCGTGCCGGGGTGATCCGGCGTCGGGCACGGCCACTGGATGCCGCCTGACTCGAGCCGCGCGAAGGAGAGCCCGCCGATGGCCGGCCAGAGCCGCGCCATCTCGTCGAAGACCTCCGAGGGATGGCTGAAGTCGAAGCCCGCCGCGGGCACGCCGAGCCGCCGCGCGACTCGCTTGGCCAGCTCGCACGTGATCCACCAGTCCGGCTTCGCCTGCCCGGGCGGGTCTACGGCCTTGCGCACTCGCTGCACCCGTCGCTCGGAGTTGGTGAAGGTGCCCTCCTTCTCGGCGAAGGCCGCCGCCGGCAGGAAGACATGCGCGAGCTCGGCAGTCTCGTGCATGAAGAGGTCCTGGACGATGAGGCAGTCGAGCTGGCGCATGGCCTTGTCCACGTGGTGGAGGTCGGGCTCGGCCAGCATCGGGTTCTCGCCCACGACGTACATCGCCCGGATGGTCCCGTCGAGGCAGCCCTCGGTCATCTCGGTGACGACGAGGCCCGTGTTGCCCGGCGGCCGCACGCCCCAGGCCTTCTCGAAGCGCGAAAGGCTGGCGGGCGAGTAGTCGGCATAGCCCGGCAGATTGGTCGGCACCGCGCCCGCATCGCCGCAGCCCTGGACGTTGTTCTGGCCGCGGAGCGGCGAGATGCCAGAGCCCGCGAAGCCCATCTGGCCAGCCGCCAGCGCGAGATTCAGCAGCGCGTGCGCGTTGGCCGTGCCGTTGGTGTGCTGGGTGATACCCATGCCCCAGATGAGGCACGAGCCCGAGAAGGCGGGCCGCGCATACCATCGCGCCGCCTGGGCGATGGCGCCGCGGGGCACGCCGGTGATCTTCTCCGCATACTCGAGCGTATATGACTCGAGAGAGGCCGCCCAGGCCTCGAAGCCCTCGGTGCGCGAGCGGATGAAGTCGGCCCTGGCCAGCCTCTCATCGAGGATGACCTTGGCCATGGCATTGAAGAGGGCCACGTCTGTGCCCGGCCGCTCCTGGATCCAGAGGTCGGCCTGATCGCAGAGCTCGATGCGCTTGGGGTTGATCACGATGAGCCGCGCGCCGCGGCTGACGGCCTTGCGCAGGCGAATGGCGATGACCGGGTGGTTGGCCGAGGCATCGGCGCCGACGACCATCAGGCAGCCCGCCTCCTCGTAGTCCTGGTAGGAATTCGACGTGGCACCCGAGCCCATCGAGGCGAGCATGGCCTCGACCGAGGGCGAGTGGCAGAGCCGCGTGCAGTGGTCCACATTGTTCGTGCCCATGACCACGCGCGCCAGCTTCTGGATGACATAGCCGTCCTCGTTGGTCGCCTTGGCTGAGGCGAAGGTGCCGAAGTGGCCCCGGTTGCGCGCCAGGCCCTCCGCGGCGGTCTCGAGCGCCTCGTCCCACGTCACGTCGCGCCAGGCGCCGTCGCGCTTGACCATGGGCGCGGTGATACGGTCGGGCGAGTGGACGAAGCCCGTGCCGAAGCGGCCCTTGACGCAGAGGGTGCCGAGGCTCGAGCGGTTGTCGGGCACGTCGTCGGCCATCACCGCCAGCTTGCCGTTCTCTCGCACCCGGAGCTTGATGCCGCAGCCGACGCCGCAGTAGGGACACGTTGTCTCGACTTCGCGGCTGATCGCCGACGCCGTCTCCTTGGGCCGGAGCGCGCCGGTGGGACAGGTCGCCACGCACTGGCCGCAGGAGGTGCAGATGGAGGACGACATCAGACCATCGCCCGCGACGCCGACCCGCTCGTCATGGCCTCGGCCGATGAGCGAGATGGCGCCGATGTGCTGGACGTCGGTGCAGGCCGTGGTACAGCGGCCGCAGAGTATGCAGGCCTCGCGGTCGAGGACGAAGAAGCTCTTGGAGTCGTCGATGGCGAAGTGGTGGCGGGCCGCGTGGCTCGGTCCGGCGAGGCCGTGTCGCCCCGCCGCCTCGCCGACCTGGCCGAAGCCCTCGCGATCACGTCCCGGCGTGAGCATGGACCAGGTGAGATCGAGCACCGCCCGCCGCGTCTTGACGGCCTCCGGGTGCTGAGTCTGGACAACCATGCCGTCGCGCGCGGGAAGGTGGCAGGCAGCGGGCAAGCCGCGCTGCCCTTCGACATGCACGAGGCAGGTGCGGCAGGCGCCAAGCGGCGGGCGGTCCGGATCCTTGCAGAGCTGAGGCAGCGCGAGACCGAGACGGTTCACGGCGTCCAGCACCGTGGCTCCCGCGGATACGTCGACGGCCTGCCCATCAATGGTCAGCCTCAGGCTCATGATCCCATCCCGCTGCCAGCACAGGCATTATACGCCGCGGCTCGCGGCAAGCCCCTCACCCTACCCTCTCCCCGAAGGGAAGAGGGGATCTTGTGATGCTCGCGCCTGGAGCAGGTGTTTGAGAACCCCTCTCCCCCCGTTTCGGGGGAGAGGGTAGGGTGAGGGGGTCCGCCTACATCTCGCCCGCAAACTCCCGCAGCGCGGACAGCAGGGAGAGCGGAGCGGCCTGGCCCAAGCCGCAGAGGGAAGCCACGCGGACCACCTCCGAGAGCTCGGCCACCGCGGCGTGGTCGAGCGCATGCTTGGCATCGAGCATGTCGCGCAGGCGGGCCGTGCCCTCGCGGCACGGCGTGCATTTCCCGCAGGACTCGCGCGTGTTGAAGTCGAGCAAGGTACGGATGGCGTCCCGGATGGCGACGGTGTCGTCCAGCGCGATCAGTCCGCCCGTGCCCGGATTGACCCGCCCGGCCGGCAGGAGCGGCTCGTCCAGATCGCGCGGAGGCACGATGATGCCCGACGGCCCACCCACCACGACGCCCTTCAGCGTACGGCCGCCGGGCACTCCGCCACCTATCCGCTCGAGGAGATCGCGGAGCGTGGCGCCCATCTCCACTTCCACCAGGCCGGGGCGGGCCACGTGCCCCGAGAGGCCGAAGCACTTGGTGCCGTGGCCCTGGCCGAGCGCCGTCCACCACTCGGCCCCCCGCCCGACGATCAGCGGCACCGCGAAGAGCGTCTCGACATTGTTGATGACCGTCGGTTTGCCGAAGAGGCCTGCCTCGGTCGGGAAGGGCGGCTTGGGGCGCGGCATGGCACGCCGACCCTCGAGCGACTCCATGAGCGCCGTCTCCTCTCCCAGGACGAAGCCGCCCGCCCCGCGGCGGATCTCGATCTCGACGGAGAAATCGCTGCCTAGGACGCGCTCGCCGACCAGACCCCAGCGGCGGGCGGCATCCACCGCGTGGGCCAAGCGCTCGGCCGAGAGGTCCGCCTCGCCGTGGATGTAGAGATAGATCCGGCTCACCCGAGCGGCGTAGGCGGCGAGCAGCGCGCCTTCGAGCAGCCGGTGAGGATCGCCTTCCATCAGATGACGATCCTTGAAGATGCCGGGCTCGCCCTCCTCGCCATTGACGATGAGGTATTTCGGAGTGCCCGCGGCCTTGCGCGCGCCTTCCCACTTCATCGCCGCGGCGAAGTAGGCGCCGCCGCGCCCGCGCAACCCCGCTGCCTTGACCGTCTCGATGATGGCTTCAGGCCGCTCGGCCTCGAGCGCTGAGGCCAGCGCCGCATAGGAGCCGCGCCTGACGGCATCGGCGATGTCCGAGGGATCGGTGAGGCCGCAGCGCGCTGTCAGCTCGCGTCGCTGATGGCCGAGGAAGTCGGCCACGCCGGGATGCGGCTCGAGCCGGCCCGTCGTGACCGCATCCAGGAGCGCCGGGACGCGGTCGGCCGTCGCGTGAGGCAGCACATGGTGGCCGCCATCGGTCCCGAGCACGGTGATGACGGGCGCGGCCCAGCAGAGTCCGCCGCAGCCTGACGTGACGACGCGCGCATCCAGGCTGCGCCGCGCTACGTCGTCGCCGACGGCTCGCAGCGTCTCGGCGGCACCGACTGCCAGGGCGCACGAGCCGATGCCCACGACGAGAGTCAGGCCGTGCTCGGCGAGTGATTCCGCATGCCGCACGAGATCGGCGTAAGGATCACCCCTCACCCCAGCCCTCTCCCCCGAGGGGAGAGGGGGTCCGGAGGGGAGGAGCCTATTCCCCTCTCCCCCATTGGGGGAGAGGGGAGGGTGAGGGGGCGCGGTGAGAACGCGCCCGACTTCATGCAGACTCACGCGCCCATGAGCCGCCCCGTCCACCTCCACCACAGGCGCCACCGCGCAGTTGAACGCGCAATCGAAAGCCTCGAGCGTGACTCCGCTGTCGGCGATCGCCCGGAGCGCTTCCAGTAGGTCGAGCCCTCCGCGGATCCGGCATGACAGGCCCGTGCACACTCGCACCAGTCGCCGGCCCGGCTGGGCCAGGCGGAACTCGGGATAGTGCGTGACGACGCCATAGGCCTCGGAGAGCGGCACGCGAAGCTGCGCCGCGACCTCGGCCAGCGCGTCGGACGATATCCAGCCGAGATCGTGCTGGACGGCATGGAGCGCCGGCAGGAGCCAGGTGCGCTCTCTCGGGAAGGCGTGGAGCGCTGTGCGCCAGTCGCTCACGGCTGGGGAATCAGCGGGCGGAAGGCACGGGGTCGACGAGCCGCGCCTCGGCAAAGCCCTTCTTCCGGAGGAAACAGGAATCGCAGAGCCCGCAGGCGCGGCCATCGGGCTCCGGCTCGTAGCAGGACCAGGTCAGCGACAGGTCCACGTCGAGCTCGTAGGCGCGCGCGACGATCTGCGCCTTGGACAGCGCGATGAGCGGCGTATGTATCCGGAACCGGCTCGTGCCCTCGACTCCCGCCTGGGTCGCGAGATTGGCCAGCGCCTCGAAGGCTTCGATGAACTCCGGCCGGCAGTCGGGATAGCCGGAATAATCGACCGCATTGACGCCGATGAAGACGTCCTGCGAGCCCAGCACCTCGGCCCAGGCCAGCGCGTGGGCGAGGAAGATGGTATTGCGCGCCGGGACATAGGTCACCGGGATGCCCGCGCCCATCGCCTCGTCGCTTCTGCCCTTGGGGACCTCGATGTTACCGGTGAGTGCCGAGCCACCGATGGCGCGCAGATCGAGGCTCAGCGTCAGGTGCTGGGCGGCGCCGAGCGCGGCGGCGACGTTCTTGGCCGACTCGAGCTCGCGCGCGTGCCGCTGGCCGTAGTCGAAGGACAGCGCGTGGCACTCATAGCCCTCCGCGCGTGCCACCGCCAGGGCCGTCGCCGAATCGAGCCCGCCAGAGAGGAGGACGACAGCCCTGGGGGCCATCACACGCCCCGCTTGGCGCCCCAGAGCAGGACGTGCAGCCGGGGCGAGAACCGGAAGCCGTGGCGCTTGCAGGCCTCGACGACCGAGCGTGACCGCTCGATCAGATCGTCGTGGCGGACCGCCTCGGGCTGGAGGAGGATGCGGGCGCGCGGCAGGGCGAAGCGCTCGGCGAGCTGGAGCACCTCGCTCACGTCGGCGTCGTCCGTGACCACGAACTTCCACCAGGCATCGCGCGCGAGGAATCTCCGGATCGCCTCGGGACGGATGCGGCGGGCCGCGTCGACTCCCGAGCCGCGAAGCTTGATCGAGACATTCCACTGGACGGAGCGTTCCACCCCGGGCGGCGGCGGCAGGATGCCCGCCGTCTCGACCTCGACGGCGAAGCCCCGGGTGCCGAGTGCGCGCAGCAGGGCCGCGAACATCGGGGACTCGAGCGGCTCGCCGCCGGTCACGACGGCGCGGCGGCACGGAAAGGCAGCGGCTTCCTCCACCAGCGTCTCGAGCTCGACCTCGCGCCCGGCTCCCGGATCCCAGGAATACTTCGTATCGCACCAGGTGCAGCCCACCGAGCAGCCCTGGAGGCGCACGAAGACGGCGGGCAGGCCGGCGGTCGCGCCCTCGCCCTGGATGGAGTAGAAGACCTCGGCGACGCGCCCGCCGAGCGTGCGGCTCGTCACGTCCTGGTCCGGGAGATTGCGCTGCCGCAGGCGGGCGTTTCGCGGATGGCGACGCGCTCGAGCGTGATGCCCGCGGGGAGCTGTGTCTCGAGTCGCGCCCACGCTTCGCGCGTGAGCACCTCGGCCGTGGGCCGGCCGGGAAGCAGGACCACCCGATCGGGTGCTTCGCGCTGGACGGCCGAGATCGCTGGGCCTAACGGGTCGTCGGCGGCCAGGAGCGCGGCGTGGTCCCAGGGCTCGAGGACAGCCTTGCGAACCACATCACGCAGGTCGTCGAAATCCATGACCATCCCGAGCGGGTTCAAGCTGGAGGAGCTGATCGTCACCTCGAGCTGGTAGGTATGGCCGTGCAGCCAGGCACACTTGCCCGGGTGGCCGGTTATCCGGTGCGCCGCGTCAAAGGTGTAGGAGGTCGTGAGGTCCATGGAGCAAGGGAAATCGTAGCATGAGAAACGTGTTGCGGCCCCCCGGGGACGGGTGCTATTTAATGATGCCAGTCCAAAGGAGGCGTCCATGGCTATGAGCCTGACTGATTCGCTCAAGCACAACCGCTACAGCGTCGTGTCGGTGGACGCAGCCGCCGGGCGCCTCCGCGTTCGCAGTGAAGTCGAGGCGTGCACTGACTTCGCCTGCGGCGAGGCCGACATCGTGACGGACGAAGGCCGCAGCCGGGACCTGACCGGGATCAACCCGGGGGACATCGTCACGCTCGAGCACAAGGACGGCCGGGCCCACGAGATCCGGGTGGTCCGCCGCGTCTTCGACGAGTACTCCAGCCCCGAGTGGTAATCCGCGCCTGACGGCGGGCTGATGTCTTAGGCCCCGGGTTCCCCCGGGGCCTTTCGCTTTCCCCTCACCCTACCCTCTCCCCAAAGGGGAGAGGCGGTGTGTGTGTGTGGATTCCTTCCCTCCGTCGGGAGGAGGCCGGGGTGTTCGGAATCCCTCTCCCCTCTGGGGAGGGCAGGGTGAGGGGAGCTCTACGCGATGCCGGTGTGGATGGTGACGCTGCCCAGGCCGAGGCGGCGGTACTTGACGCCGCGGAGGCCGACCGCCTCCATCAAAGCGGCGAGGGCGGGCGGGCGAAGGAAGCGGTCCACCGACTGCGGCAGGTAGGTGTAGGCCTCGCGGTCGCCTCCGACGAGAGCGCCCACGCGCGGGACGACGTGATGGAAGTACATGCGGAAAAGGGGGGCCCAGCCCGGGATGTCCGCCTGGGTGATCTCGAGGGCCACGATGCGCCCGCCCGGGCGCGCCACGCGTCGCATCTCCGCCAGGCCCTGCTTCAAGTCGGCCAGGTTGCGCAGCAGGAAGGCCGAGGTGACGAAGGCGAAGGTGCGCCTCTCGAAGGGCAGCTCGAGCGCGTCGGCCTCCACGAGCGCGATCCGCCCGCGCCCCTCGTCCGCGCGGCGCTTGACCTCGGCGACCTGCAGCATGCCGTGGGCGAAGTCGGCGCCCACGATGAGGCGGTGCGGGTGCAGGTCCTTGAGCTCGAGTGCCAGATCGCCGGTGCCAGTCGCCAGGTCGAGCCCCGGCCCGTCGGGTGACGCGATGGTCTCGCGGGCGGCGGCGCGCCGCCAGGCGTGGTGCATGCCGAAGGTCATGAGCCCGTTCATCAGGTCGTAGTGCCCCGCGATGCGCGTGAACATCTCGCTGACGAAGCGCGCCTTCCCGGGCCACTCGTCGGACCCGGGGCTCACAGGAGCCGGCCCCCCAGGACCGCCGCGAAGAGAATGATGGCGATATAGCCATTGACGTTGAAGAAGGCGACGTCGAGCCTCGAGAGGTCGTCCGGCGAGACCAGCGAGTGCTCATAGATCAGGAGTCCCGCCACGATGACGACGCCCGCCCAGTACAGCCACCCGAGATGCATCGTCACGCCGAGCGCCGCGAAGGCGCCGACCGTCAGCACGTGGCACACCTGCGCGGCGCGCAGCGAGGCGGCGATGCCGAAGCGGGCGGGAAAGGACTGGAGGCCCGCGCGCCGGTCGAAATCCACGTCCTGGCAGGCATAGATGAGGTCGAAGCCGGCGATCCACACCGTGAGCGCGAACCAGAGGACGAAGGCGGGCGGCGCGAAGGCCCCGCGCACGGCGATCCAGCCGCCGGCCGCCGCGATCCCGTCCGTGAAGCCGAGGATCCAGTGGCTCGTCCAGGTGAAGCGCTTCGTGTAGGAGTAGCCGATGAGGAAGAGGGCCGCCCAGGGCGCGAGCGTGAAGCAGAGGGGGTTGAGCTGCCACGCCGAGACCGCGAGGAGGAGCCCGGCGGCGACGGCGGCCCCCAGCATCTGCCAGGGCTTGAGCAGTCCCGTGGGCAGGTGACGCCCCGCGGTGCGCGGGTTGTGCAGGTCGATGACGCGGTCCGCGAAGCGGTTGACGCTCATGGCCAGCGTGCGGGCGCTCGCCATGGCGAGCGTGATCCAGACGAGCGTACGCCAGCCCGGCCAGCCGTCGGCCGCCAGCACCATGGCGATATAGGCGAACGGAAGGGCGAAGACCGTGTGCTCGAACTTGATGGCGTCGAGAAAGTGGCGGAGCGAGCCAGGCACTACAGGCCGTACTCGTGCCAGCGCTTCGTCACCAGCGCCCGAATCTCCTCGCTCATGACGATCTCCTCGGGCCAGGGCTGGCCGATGCCGTCCATGTCCGTCTTCTCGGTCGCGTCGATGCCGAGCTTGCCACCGAAGCGATGGCGGATGGCCGCATGGTCGAGATCGTCGGCGGGGCCCTCCGCGATGACGAGGTCGCGCCTGGGATCGATGTTGCCTGTGGCGCGCCAGGCGACCTCCGACAGGTCCTGCACGTCCACGTGCTCGGACACGACCAGGATGTTCTTGGCCAGCATCATGAGCCCGAGTCCCCAGAGCGCGTACATGACCTTGCGCGCCTGGCCCGGGTAGCGCTTCTTGATGGAAACGATGACCAGGTTGTGGAAGACGCCCTCGGCCGGCATGTTCATGTCCACGACCTCGGGTAGCATGAGGCGGACGATAGGCAGGAAGATGCGCTCGGTCGTCTTGCCGAGCCAGTAGTCCTCCTGCGGAGGCCGCCCGACGATGGTCGTGGGATAGATCGGCTGCCTGCGGCGCGTGATCGCCTTGAGGTGGAAGACGGGATAGTCGCGCGCCAGCGAGTAGTAGCCGGTGTGGTCGCCGAAGGGCCCTTCGACCCGGCGCTCGGCCGGGTCGACCCAGCCCTCGAGCACGATCTCGGCCTCGGCCGGCACGTCGACGTCGACCGTCTTGCACGCGACCAGCGGGACGCCCGAGCCGCGGAGCCACCCCGAGAAGACCATCTCGTCGACGCCGGGGGGCAGCGGCGCTGATCCCGCATAGATGGAGATCGGGTCGCCGCCGAGCGCGATCGCGACCTCCATGGGCTTGTCCTGCTCCCGAGCCAGCCGCTCGTGTTCGGCCGAGCCCTTGTGGGTTTGCCAGTGCATGCCGAGCGTCTCGTCGTCGAACACCTGGAGCCGGTACATGCCGACGTTGCGGGCGCCCGTCACGGGGTCCCGGGTGAATACGAGCGGCAGCGTGATGTAGCGTCCCGCATCCCCCGGCCAGCAGCGCAAGATCGGCAAGGCCGCCAGGCTCGGCCGGCCAGTCTCGACCACCTCCTGGCAGGGGGCCGACCGCACGTGCTTGGGCCCCGCCTTGGCGACGTCAAAGAGGTCGCCCAGCTTCCGGAGCTTGTCGAAGAAGGAGCCGGGCATCCTGAGGTCGAGGAGCTTGGCGACGCGCGCGGAGAGCTCGTTCAGGTGCTCGACGCCCAGGGCCGCCGCCATCCGCTCGGGCGAGCCGAAGGCATTGATGAGGACGGGCATGTCGAAGCCGTCCACCTGCTCGAAGAGGAGCGCCTGGTTGGCCTCGCCCCTGCGCTTCGAGACGCGGTCGGTGATCTCCGCGAGCTCGAGGTCCCGCGAGACGCGCGCGCGGACGCGGCGCAGCTGGCCGTGCTTCTCGAGGTGCGCGATGAACTCCCGGAGATCGTCGAAGGCCACGCGGCTACTCGTGGTAGTAGACCTTGACCAGCCAGCCGGCGAGGATCGGGAACGCCAGGCTCGAGATCGCGCGGACCATGACGAAGTGCCACCCCATGAGCGGCGCCTCCCAGGCGATGATGCGTTGGATGCCGAAGAGCGACCAGGACGTCATGTAGGCGACGAGCGGGCCGAGCGCCATGCCCGAGTTGGCAAGCACGACGAGCAGCGGCACGCTCACCATGGGTCCGCCCGGCGTCAGGATGCCCGCCACGGAGGCGAGCACGATGGCCGTGAAGCCCGACTTCTGACCGAAGTAGCGGCCGACCGTCTCCTGGGGGATGACGACCTGCAGCATGCCGGCCAGGATCAGGGCGGGAATCAGCCGCGGCAGGATGAACCAGATCATGCTGAGCCCGGTCTTGGCGCCGAGCAGCGGCAGGCTCGGATCCTTCCAGTACGCGACGCCGGTGGTGATGAGGGCCAGGGCCAGCAGGACGACGGCGGAAAGGTCGACCGACAAGCCGCGCGGCATGCGGGCATTATACGCCAGCCCCTGGGCTATACTGGTTTCGAGCCCGAGCGCGGGCTCATCCATGCGCCTGACGATTCGGTCAAAGCTCACCGTGCTGGTGCTGGCGGTGCTCCTGCCGCTCCTCGTGGTGGCGGCGTCGAAATTCTGGCGTGACCTCGGCACGGGGCGGCGGGTCGCGCAGCAGGAGCAGCTCGACACGGCCCGTCTCGTCGCCCGTCAGCTCGACGAAGTCATCTCGGGGCAGGTCGAGACGCTCCACGCGGTCGCCTCCCTCCACAGCCTCGAGCGCGTCCAGGACACCGACCTTGCCGCGCTGGCCAATCGAGTCGGCGAGCAGCACCCCTTCATGCGGGACTTCCTCGTCGTCGACGCCGCAGGGCGCGTGATCGCCTCGAGCAGCTCGAGCGGAGGCGCCGCCGCCGGGCTCGCGATCAGCCGCGAGGCGGTGGAGACGGCGCTGCGCATCGGCGTGCCGTTCGTCGGGCCGGCCGAGCAGTGGTCGGCCGGAGAATGGGCTGCCGTGCCCCTCCTGATTCCCATCCGGGACCGCGCCGGAACGATCGTGGGCGTCGCCGCGGCCGTGATCGACCTTGGGAAGCTCTCGCTCTACCTCGATGCGCTGCCACTCGGCCCCGATCAGACCCTGGCGCTGGCCACACCCGGCGGCGCCTTGCTCGCGCGCACGGCCGATCCCGGCAAGATCCTCCGCCGCGACCTGGGCTCGATTCCTGAGGCCGTCGATTTGCTCCGACACGGCGGCGGGATTGCGGAATGGCGCCCCCGGGACGGCACTCCGCTCCTGGCGGGAGCGGTGAGCATGCTCCGAGCGCCGTGGATCGTCGTTGTCGGCGTGCCCACCGAGTCGGCCTACGGTCCGGCGGCCGCGCGCTTCAAGAATGATCTTCTCGGGCTCGCGACGGCTATGGTGCTGGCGCTTCTCCTTGCGTGGCTCGTCGGCAACCGCATGAACAGCTCCGTGCAGGCGCTGATGCGTGGCACGCGGGAGCTCGAGCAGGCGCAGGGCGCCCCGATCACCGTGCCGACGAAAGACGAGCTGGCCGAGCTCGCCGATCAGTTCAATCGGGCCATCACCGACCGGCGGCGGACCCAGGCCGATCTCGACGCGCGGCAGCGGCGGCTCAAGGCGCTGGCCGACATCACTGTGGCGCTCTCGCAGCAGCTCGACCTCGAGCCGCTGCTCAAGCAGATCACGCTTGCGCTGTCCTCGCTCACCGGCGCCCGCACGGTCGTATTCTGGGAAGCCGACGCCCCCCGGGACCGGCTCGTCCGTCGCGCCTGGAGCGCCGATGCCGGCGTCGCCTCGGTCGATCTGCCCGGCGCGCTCGGCTTCGACGAGGGCGCGACGGGCTGGATCGCGCGTCACCGCAAGGCGCTCTTCATCGAGGACATCACGCGGGACGCGCGTGTCATGTCCCAGGACTGGGCGATGCGCTATGGGCTCAGGGTCTTCGCCGGCGTCCCCGTCGTCTCGGGCGACGAGCTCCTGGGCGTGCTGACGCTCAACCTCGAGACCCGGAACCTGCGCCGCGAGGACGACGAGGCACTCCTCGTCTCCTTCGCTTCCCAGGCCGCGGTGGCGGTGCGCAACGCGCGCCTGTTCGCCGAGACCGAAGGCCGGCGGCGGGAGGCGGAGGAGCTGGCGCGGCTCGCGCGCGCGCTCACCGAAAGCCTCGACATCACGGCGGTGGCCGAGCGCACCGTCGAGAGCGTGAACATGCTGTTCGCGGCGCGCTCGGCCGTGATCCGGTTGCGTCGCCCGGACGGCTCCCTCGTCGTCCTGGCTTCGAGCGGTTCGGCCCGCGATCAGCTGCCGCCCGGGCACGTGCTCCCCGCCGGCGCGGGCATCAGCGGTCGCGCGGTGGCCGAAGAGGGCGCCGTCTGGAGCGCCGATGTCAATGCCGCACCCGGGGTCGTGCTGACCGAGGATCTTCGCGAGCGCAACCAGCTCTCCGACCTGGGCGCCGTGCTGGCCGTGCCGCTCCGCACCACCGCCGAGATCATCGGCATGCTCGCCGTCGCCGACCAGACCGGGCGGGAGTTCACCCGGGCCGAAGGCGACCTGCTCCAGACCTTCGCGGACCAGGCCGCGCTGGCCCTGGAAAACGCGCGCCACTACGCAGAGGCGAGGCGGCGGCAGAGTGAAGCCGAGGAGCTGGCGCGCGTGGCGCGCATGCTGACCGAAACGCTCGATGTGAACGCCGTGGCGGACCGCATGGCGCACAGCGTCCTGCCGCTGTTCGGCGTGGACTCGGCCGGCGTGCGGCTGCTTCGCGACGATGGCGCGCTGATGGCCGTTGCCTGGGCCGGCGCCGCGGCGGAGTATTTCAAGCCCGGCCACGTCCTGACGCCGGGGGCCGGCCTCGGGGCCCGTGCCGTGAGCGAGGGGCGCGCCGTCAGGTCGCGCGATCTTTTCGATGATGCCGCGCTCCACCTGCCGGAGGACCTGCGCACGCGGCTCGAGGCCTCCGGCACGCGGGCGTTCATGGCGGCGCCGCTCCGCGCCAAGGGACGGTTGATCGGGGTCCTGGCGGTTGGGGCCGCCACGCCCCGCGATTTCTCCGATGCCGAGGCCACGCTGCTCCAGACCTTCGCCGACCAGGCAGCGCTCGCGATCGAAAACGCGCGTCTGTACGGCGAAGCGACCCGGCGCCAGCACGAAGCCGAGGAGCTGGCGCGGGTGGCCCGCGCGCTCACCGGCAGCCTCGACGTCCACGAGGTCGGCCAGCGTATCGTGGACAGCGTCCGGCCCCTCTTCCATGCGCGCTCCTCCGGCTTCCGGCTTGTCCAGCCGGACGGCTCTCTGGTCATGCTCGCCCAGGGCCAGGCCGACGGCGTTCACTCGCCGCACGGCCATGTCGTGCCGGCGGGCTTCGGGGTCGTCGGTCGCGTGGTCACCGACGGCCACGCGTACGTGACGGCGGACATCGGGGCCGATACCACCATCCGGCTCACTGACGAGACGCGCCGCCGCGTTCACGAGACGGGGATCGGCGCCTTCGCGGCCGTGCCGCTCCGTGTGCGAGGGCACGCGATCGGGGCGTTGTCGATCGCGGACGCGACGGGGCGCGTCTTCACCGAGGTCGAGGTGACGCTCCTCCAGACCTTCGCCGACCAGGCGGCGCTCGCCCTCGACCACGCGCGGCTCTACGAGCAGACGCGCGATCGACTCCGCCATGTCGAGTCGATCCGCGAAATCATCGAGCAGGTGCTGGTGCCCTTCAGCCTCGAGGAGCGCCTGAACCTGGTCGCCCGCAAGGCCGCAGAGCTCTTCGACGCCGACATGGCCCTGGTGGGCCTGCGTCCCGAGGGCCTGGACCACCTCGTGATCCGCGCCGGATACCAGCTGGTGGAAGGCGAGCTGGGCCAGCGGATCGAGATCGGCGAGGGGGCCCTCGGGCTCGCCGCGGAGCGGCGGGAGGGTGTGCTGGTCAACGACTACGCGACGTGGCAGGGGCGCCTCCGTCGCCGCCTCTCGATCGCGCACCGGGAGTCCCTGCGCGCGACCATCAGCTATCCGCTCCTGATCAGGGGCGAGGTCATCGGGGCGCTGTCGGTGGCGTTCGTTTCGGGCAACCGCCGCTTCGTTCCGGAGGACGTGGACCGCCTGGCCACCCTGGCCGCGCCGGCCGCGCTGGCGATCGAGCACAGCCGCCTCTATGACCAGCTGGCTTCGCGGCTGCAGGAGCTGCAGGCGACACAGGCCCAGCTCGTGCAGGCGGGCAAGCTCTCGGCGGTGGGGCAGCTGGTCTCCGGCGTGGCGCACGAGCTCAACAACCCGCTCTCGGTCGTCATCGGCTATGGCCAGCTGCTCCGGAGCAAGCCGCTGGCGGCCGAGATCAGGAGCCCGATCGAGATGATCGTCTCGCAGGGCGAGCGCATGGCCAAGATCGTCCAGAGCCTGCTGCTCTTCTCGCGCCAGCGGAAGCCCGAGCGAGCCCCGGTCCAGGTTGCCGGCGTGATCGAGCAAGCCATTGCTCTCAGAGCCACCCGCATGCGACTCTCCGGCATCAAGGTCGAGCTGGACCATGATCCCGACGTGCCGCCGGCAGAGGGCGATGCCCATCAGCTCCAGCAGGTGTTCCTCAATCTCCTGCTCAATGCCGAGCACGCCATCCTTGGCAGTGGAATCGGTGACACGGTCCATGTCCGCGCCGGCTCCCGCGCCGAGGGCGGCAAGCTCTGGGTGGTCGTCGAGTTCGCGGACAATGGTCCCGGCATCACGGCCGAGGTCCTGCCCCGCATCTTCGAGCCCTTCTTCACGACGAAGAAGGTGGGGCAAGGCACGGGGCTCGGGTTGAGCGTGTCCTATGGCATTGTCCAGCAGCACGGGGGTCGGCTGACGGCCAAGAGCGCGCCCGGCCGCACGGTCTTCACGGTCGAGCTGCCCGCGGCGATGGGAGCCGAGCCGGCGCCTCATTCGGCGGACGCGGTGCCGGCCGGGGTCTACGGCTTTGGGCGCCGCGCGCTCGTGGTCGACGACGAGCCGGGAATGGTCGAGCTGGTAACGGCGCTCTTGAAGGAGACGGGCTGGCAGGTCGAGGTGGCCGCCACCGGGCGCGCGGCCCTCGAGCGCGTGCGCGCGGGCCGCTACGACGTGATCATCTCCGACATCCGCATGCCCGACGGGAGCGGCGAAGACTTCTACCGGGTCGCCGTCAAGGACGATCCGGCCCTGGCCCGCCGCTTCGTCTTCATGACTGGGGACACCGCCAATCCGGCGGCCTGGCAGTTCCTCGAGGAATCGCAGGTGCCGATCCTCGAGAAGCCCTTCACCGCCGACACCCTGTTCCGCGCCCTCGAGCGCATGACGATCTTGACCTCACGCGCCGCCTGCGAGTAGAGATGAGAGGCGATGACGAAAGTCGATCTCGTGGCCGCGATGGCCAAGGCTGCCGGCGGGAGCAAGGTGTCGGCGGAGCGCGCGCTCGATTCCTTCTTTGTCAACGTCTTCGACACCCTCAAGAGGGGAGAGAAGGTGACCATAGGCGGCTTCGGCACGTTCATGGTGAGCAAGCGGGCCGCGCGCGACGGGCGCAACCCCCGCACGGGCAAGGCCATTCGCATCCCCGCCGCGCGCGTGCCCCGATTCAAGCCCAGCCGATCGCTCAAGTCCGCGGTGCTGTAACCCCGCGCCTTGACAGGCCGGAAGTCCCCCAAGTAAACTCAGCGGGAGCTTGGGAGATCGTCTAATGGTAGGACGCGGGGCTCTGGACCCCGTAGTGGAGGTTCGAGTCCTCCTCTCCCAGCCAACTGCCCCGTCCCGCCGACGTGGCCCCATCGTCTAGAGGCCCAGGACACGGCCCTCTCAAGGCTGAAACACGGGTTCGAATCCCGTTGGGGCCACCAAGTTGGTTTGGTTGATGTTTTTCGGCCTCGTGTTTGAGGAACTCGAAGAAGTTCCTCAAACCGTGGCCGGGTTGTCTCCGTTACTCGCGCAACATGTCCTGTGCTTGGTCGTCGTAAAATGCCACCGCCTGCTTGAGCTGCCGCGGCCGAATCCGCATATACACCTGCGTCGTCTCCAGCCGTTTGTGCCCGAGCATCGCGCGGACTTCCTCGGGGTCACCGTGCTGCTCATAGATCTCCATGGCGACCCCGTGCCGCAAATCATGCGGCTTCAACATGGGATACCCGATCTGGCGGCCGTAGACCTTGCAGAGCCGCCAGAGATTCTTGCCCGTCATCGGAGCCTGGGTCTTGCCCTGACGCCGCTGGCCCCATGAGGACCAGAAGAGCGGCGTGTCGGGCGTCACGGTGGCCACCTGCGTCGGCAGGTGGTGCTGCACGTAGGTCTGTAGATACTGGTTGACCGCAGGGGGCAGGGGAATGTCGCGCGATCGCCCGCCTTTCTCGCGGACGTGGCGCAGACCCCACGCAGGGTCGAGGTGTCGGACCCGGAGCGTGGCCACGGACTCCCGCCGCATCGCCGAGTACCGGAGCACCAGGAAGAGGGCGAGATCGCGGGGGCGCCGGCGCTGTTTGGCCGCCCGAACGAGCGCGTTCATGAGCGCGGTGCCGGGAATCTGCTTGGGGGCCTCCCGCGGATGCGGTGGCCGGTCGAGCGTGGCTACGGGGTTGGCGGTGAGGTGGCCGCGTTTGACGAGCCAGGTGCAGAGGCTCGACACAGTGGCCTGGCGCACGCGCATGGTGCTCATGGCCAGGCCCGCGACGGTCATGGCGTCCATCCACGCTTGGATCGTGCGCGCGGTGAGATCATTGACATGGGCAACCCGCCCCTCTTGCGCGCGTACGAAGGTGAGTAGTTGCGTGAGATTCCATCGGTAGGTGCTGACGCCTCCTTCCGTTTTGCCGCGCTGTTTGTGTTGGTAGAGACAGAACTGCTCGACGACGTCAGAGAGCGGTTGGGTCATGTGCCCGGTCCTCCGGCCCGCGCCACGACCACGTTTTCGCCGAGGCTCAGTATCAGGAGGCACGACCCACCCGTCAAGGGGCAGACCCCCGGCCTCTGTTCGGCGCAGGGCTGGGTCCGTCGGCGGCATCTTAAGTGTCGTCGCCCCCATCCTCCTCGTCGCTCCACAGGTCGTCGAGGGTGCCCTTGACGAGCGGGCCCCCGCAGTGATCGCAGCGCAGGCTTTGCTCTGCGATCAAGTGGTATTCGATGCAACACTTAGGGCACACGAAGTCGCCCGAGTGGCTCTTGGCTTGCTTCATGAGAGGGTCTCCTGTGGCTGGGGAGAAGCGCGCCGGCACGTGGTCGATTTCCCGCTCGGCACGTTGTCGCTTCGCGACGCGGTCCCGAGCCGCCACCCACTTGCCGTACAGCTGAGGGAAGGGGATCTGGCCGTCCATGCCGACCACCTGGCCTACCGCATGACAGTGCGGACACCAGGAGTCCTCGCCAGTGCCGTACGTCGGATCAACGAGCCCGCCGCAACATTCGCACTGCCAGATGGTTTCGCTCGGGCGGCTCGGTGGCCGTGCCCGTGGCGGCGCCGGAGCGCGCGTCGAGGCTACCGGTCGCGGGCCCGGTGTCGGCTGGGAGGCTTTGCGACTGCGTACGCGTGGACGTCTGGCCATGGTGTCCTGGTCTCGAGTCAGGCGTCGGCTCTGGCGGACAGGTACGCGAGACGTTCGTGACCGGAAGGTGTGAGGGAATACCAGAAGATGTCGCGGTCAGGATCGACGAACCGGGCGACCAGCCCTTGTCTGGCGATCCGGAGCAAGGCCATCGCGGCGGTGCTGTACGAAACGTCACAGACCTCAGCGACCTCGAAGGCGTCGGCCTGGCCCTCGTCAGCCAGGCACTGCAGCAATTGGAGTTTGGTCATGATGGCAGTCCAATAGCATCAGGCCACAAGACGACGGAGCATTCCTCGGCTTGGGTAAAAATGGACGGGCTGACAGGTGGGAATTTTGCGTGCCGTCCGAGCGCGGGGTAGCGAATTGGGAAATCTGATTCTACTGGGGCTTTCCTCGCGGCCAGATCGCCCGCCTGATCGTGTCTTTGCTTACTCCATATTGGAACGCGAGGTAGCGAAGGGCCCGCTCTGAAAGGGCCGTCATCCGCATGCTTTTGAGCAAGCTCTCCCAGGCCTTGACAGGGCTTCGTTTAGAGGGCGGAAAGCGTTCCAGTAGCACCTTCACAAATTCGGTCTCGTAGAAGATTTCATCGAGGCGCTGGGGTGACGGTGACGCGGAGCCAGCATGCTGGCGCATGAGGGCTCGCAAGCCGTCGTGTTGCGTGGACATTTGCTCTCGCTCGGTCGCTGTGAGCTTGGAGGGTCGGCCCGCCAAACGGCGGGGCGGGGCGTGGTAACGGCGCAGACACTGGCGAAGGATTCTGAGTTCGCGCCGGGCCTGGGCGCGCTGTTCGGGGAGTGTGTCCGGAGCGTAGACTGGATGCAGGCGTTTTCCCAAACACCGCTGTAGTTCTTCGGGAAACAAGAGGAGATACGGATTGGCCGGCTGCCAGATCCAGCTGCCCGGGTCGAGGAGCGCGGCCTCGACGACGGGGTGCAATGCGGGACCCGCAGGGCGCCCGACTCCAAACGTGGCAGTATCGTAGATTCCGTCGCTGAGGGACATGCTGAATAACACCTTGTTGTGATCGTTGTTCCAGAGCTTCTCTCGTGCAGTTCGCGATTCGTTGCGCCTAGCCTATTCCATCGGAGCCGGACCAGTCCCTGGATTCCTAGATAGTCTGGTGAGTCGCGTGCTTTTCCGCAAGGGGTGAAATCTCCTCGCTCAGTCGCACGCCGCGGCAGGGTCCAGCCCGCGAGTGATGCCTTGGGGCGGGCACTCAGCTCGGCGCGCGAGTATTTGGCTGACGTTCAGAATTTAGCCTAGTGGTCCTCGCAAGTTGTTGCGGGCCCCCGCAACCATTGACGGCTAGGGGTTAGCGGACGCAGCAGCCGCTAACCTCTTTCGTTTACCCAGACTTCACCCAGGAATCGGTTCGTGCCAACAGCGTGCTCCGGCAGATCCTCGAGCCGATCGCGATGACGCCGGTCGAGGAGGCAGGGCAACGCTTCTATCGAGCCACGGGAGCCGCGAAGGGGGCGGAAATGCTCGACCCGCCTGGGGCTGATCCAGGCGGTCGATTTCGGTGGTTGCGGGGGTCGGATTTGGACCGACGACCTTTGGGTTATGAGCCGAAAGCCGGGCTGCGTCCGCTCCAACGCCTTACAGCGTCTTGCGAGGGGAAACGCGAAGATGAACCTGCCGCGACATGGCTCCGGCGGACGTCGGTTGTAGGCGGTTGGAGGCGGTTACTCAGTAGAAGTCCGGTAGCAAATCACTCCACGGCCGAGCCATGCCTGGTGGTGGACAACCTCGATACCTGAGTGCGATCGCACGCTCCGCAGTCGGGCCACGAAGCGCCTCGGGTGCGTCCGACGGGAACTCTTTCACGGACGGCTGGTCTAAGACCCAATAGTTGAAAGAGGTTCGGACGCTTCTCTCAGGAGAGAGTCGAGGATATTACACGTCTCCGTAATAATGCCCGCGAGACGGGGCGAGCTGACGCCGGTATTCGGGTCGACGAAGGGAAAGAAACGCAAGAACTCAAGGAGCCTGTCCTCAAGGTCCTCGTACCAGTGAATGACAGAAGACGTTAGATATTCATCCATGCTGAGTGTCTGAAAGCATACTTGCCTTTAATGGACTTCTGCGTTACTAACCGGACGGTTGGTACCACCGTTCGCTCCCTTCCGGGCTCCGAACTGGAACACGATTTTCATCCATTCCATCCGTGGCAATTTCTCATCGCGGATGGCCACGTGATGATTTGCTTGAGAGAAGGCAAGCTCTCAATTAACAATCCGGGGCCACTATCGCGGTCAAGTCGGGCTATGTTTTAGACCCGATTCCCGGAAGAGCCCATTACTTAATGACCCTATCCGCCTGTGCGAGCACCTTCGGCGGAATCGTCAGGCCGATCTGTTCGGCAGACTTGAGATTGACGATGAACTCCAACTTCGTCGGCTGCTCGACTGGAATATCGCCAGGCTTGGCACCTTTCAGAATCTTGTCTACGTACGTGGCGGCGCGCCGGTTCAAGTCGGGAACGTTCACGCCGTAAAACATAAGCCCCCCGGCTTCTACAAAATCGCCCTGGTGGTACATGACGGGGAGCCGGTTCTTTACCGCAAGTTCTGCAATCTGTGCTCGCTGAGAACCGAGGATGCCGCTGTTTAGCGTGAGGACTCCCTGAGCCCGCCCCTCGCTCGCGGCTCGAAATGCAGTCTCGATATCAAACGTCTAGGAATTGAAGCTGCATCTTGAACGCCTTTGCGGCGGGTTCGATCTCTTTTAGCGTTTGTGCGTAGCCCGTGGCGGTTGAAGACCCGAGGACGGCCACGCGGGAGAGCTTAGGGACGACCTCTCTCAGAATCTCCAGTCGTTTGCCGCTTAGCTCCGGGACAAAGGTGGACAGTCCTGTGATGTTTCCGCCAGGGCGCGCCAGGCTGGCGACGAAACCGTCGCCAACAGGATCGGGATCGTTCGTCATGACAATAGGAATCGTAGAAGTTGCTTCCTTGGCGCGGCGGGTTGGGGCCCCACCGCTCGTGACGATGACGGCTACCTTGAGACGCACTAGTTCGGCCGCGAGCGCTGGGAGGCGATCGAGTTTTCCGTCGGCAGATCGCCACTCAATGACGATGTTTTTCCCCTCCACGTAGCTAAGCTCGCGCAGACCCTGCCGGAATGCCTCGATGCGGGCCGCGTTAGCGGAAAGGGAGGGACCACTTAGGTATCCAATCGGGGTGACCTTCGTCGTCTGCTGCGCCTGAACCACAGCCCCACACACCGTGAGCGCGCAGACGATTGCAATGAGCCCCGCCCATTTTCCATTTTCGATTTTAGATTTCCGATTACCGGATTGAGAACCAAAGAATCGAAGCCGGAATAGTTTCTTCATGTATATTTCTCTCAATCCCCAATCATTTTAGGGTGGATCTCGAAGTTGTGATCCGGGTTGGTGTCTGTGATGTCGTTCGGGTCGGCCTCGACCTGCGCGTGGTGGGATTCGCCACCGTGCTCGGGCCAGATTCTCCATACCCCATCATGCGGACGGGGTCGCCGGCCCGTTTGGTTTGAATAAATGCCAGGGTTCGCGGAAAGTCCACTGCGTTCATGATCTCCGCGACGGTCAGGAGTCCGATCTCCGGCGCCGTCCCAGAAATGTGAATGTCCCCGTCGTTCGACGGCTTACTCGGGGACGGGGTCTTGGGCCTCGCGTGCGCGAACTTAATGGAAAACGTTGCCTCAAACCGGGATTTGCGATTTGGCTCGATCTTCATCCGGCGTCACTCCCCCTGAACCCGGACCAAGACAGCTTCATCGCCGATTCCCGCACTTCGCGACCCGTCATCCCGCCCATTCTCATGGCACCAGCGTCCCGATCGTGCCTCCTTCGACGCCAAGTCCCTCGTGAACACAACCCGTAGAGACACTCCCACTGGTCGGTGACTCGACGCGCTGCCGCACCGTCAGCCCGATCATGTCGGATACCATGCCAGTCGCTCGATGCGCGCGAGGATCTGGCGAAACAATGGCCCTGTCAAGTAGCTCTCGGCGAGCTGCAGCGTGAAGTACCGGGCATGCCGGATCAGTCGCCCGCCGGTCTTGAACAACCGCTGCTGAAGGCTCGTGAGGGACCAATCCTGGACGGTGACGGGGAGAACGAGCCGGCGCAGCAGGTTGCCGAGGTTATAGGCGATGACGCCGAGGAGCAACCGCACCTCGTTGGCCCGGAAGCGGTGACAGGAGAGCCGAGTCCAGTGGGTCGCGGTCTTGCCCTCCTTGATCCACTGCTCGGCCGTGCCGCGCTGGTTGTAGAAGCGGACGACCGCTCGATTTGTGCCGGTCAGCGTGGTGACGATGAAGCCGATCCGCGGGAATAGCTCGCCAAGATGATGCTCGACCTTCGCGATCACGCGTCGCGGGCGGTCCCAGGACGCGGCCTGGTACTGAAAGCTGCGGTAGCGGACCAGCGGCGCGTAGCTCGGTCGGCCACGCGGCCGGGTGAGCAGGTCCTCGATCTGCCGCTCCAGCACATCGTTGGCCGGCAGGCGAATTGCGTACCGGACCTGTCGGCGTTCCAGCGCCTCGTAGACCGCCGGCATGGCGAACGCGGCATCAGCTCGAACCACCACGGTCTGCCGGCGCCGGCGATACCGATCAACGATGGGCAGCAGGACTTTGTCCCATCCCTCGGCGCTGTGGACGTTGCCCTGGC
>WNGF01003149.1_pt1 | contig 22662 bp, 23 predicted proteins | sample 5400641 | NCBI WGS metagenome assembly WNGF01 (sample SAMN13153371, study PRJNA577476) | soil metagenome | isolation source: 80 cm soil or saprolite under grassland replicate 2 | place: USA:California | collected 2016-06-15 | reverse complement strand
CTTCCTCATCCTCCTGCCGTGGGCGACACCGGTCGCGCTTGGCACGATCGGATGGCTCTGGATCTTCGATTCGCTCTTCAGCGTCATCAACTGGACGCTCAAGGAGATCCATCTGACGGGCGTCGTCTGCACGCTCTTCAATGTCTCGAACTGCAGTGCAGTGAATCCGCCTCAGTGGCTGGGGACATCGAGCCTGGCGATGTTCTCGATCATCCTCGTGCACGCGTGGCGGATTCTCCCCTTCGCCACCGTGATCTTCATCGCCGGGCTGGCTTCGATCCCAAAGGAGGTCGATGACGCAGCGGCGGTCGACGGCGCGACTGGCCTGAAGAAGCTGTTCTATGTGACGCTCCCGCTGCAGCTTCCGATCGCGATCGTGGCGCTCTTGTTCGGGGTCGTCTTCACCGCGACCGACATGACGGTCGTCTACCTGCTCACGAACGGCGGACCGTTCAACTCCACGCAGGTGCTCACGACGTGGGCGTTCACGACCGGGATCCAGTCCGGCTCGCTCGGCGAGGGCGCCGCCGTGTCCTTGCATCTCTTCCCGGTGCTGGCGATCGCGAGCGTGCTCATGCTCCTCTTCGCACGACGGGTGCAGGTGACGTAGTGCCCGGAGTCCTGAGCCTTCGGCGCAGATTCGGGCCGTACGTCATCCTCGGCCCATTCGCGATCGTTCTGGCGTTCCCGATCTACTGGATGGCCTGGACCGCCTTCAAGGGAAACCAGGATCTCTTCTACCACCCGGAAAACGTCCCCTACAGCTACAGCGACGACTCACCCACCTTTTCCCACGTGAGGTTTCTCTTCGAGCACACGAAGTACCTCACCTGGATCGGCAACACGGCACTGGTCGGCGCAGTCGTCGTCGTTATTACGCTCGTGCTCTCGCTGCCCGCAGGCTACGCGCTCGCGCGGCTCTCAGGGCGCTTCGGCCAGAGTCTCGGCGTAGCGATTTTCCTCACCTACCTCGTACCCCCGACCCTCCTCTTCCTGCCGATGTCGCGGGTGATCACCAAGCTCGGGCTGCGGGATTCCCTCGCATCCCTCATCCTCGTCTACCCGTCGTTCACGGTGCCGTTCTCGACGTGGCTCTTGATGGGCTTCTTCAAGACCATTCCGCAAGAGCTCGAGGACGCGGCGCTCGTGGACGGTTGCTCACGCCTCAAGTCGCTCACTCGGGTCGTCTTCCCTATCTCGCTGCCGGGCATCCTCACCGTCGTCGTCTTCTCGTTCTCGCTCTGCGTGAACGAGTTCATCTACGCCTTCACGTTCATCTCCTCTTCGGCGCACCGGACCGTCTCGGCGGGTGTCCCGAACGACCTCATCCGCGGCGACGTCTATTTCTGGCCCGAGTTGATGGCGGCGACCCTGATCCCGAGCATTCCGATCGCGCTGCTCTACAACACGTTCCTCAATCGGTTCATCGCCGGCTTCACCGGCGGCGCCTTCCGCTAGACAGAAAGGAGGCAGTGATGGGGGAAGAGAACGACGAGCTGGAAGCGCAGGATTTCCAGCTCAATCGCCGCGACCTCCTGCGCAGGGCAAGCGCGGGCGCGTTCGCGGTCAGCATGTTCGGCGGCCTCGCCGACAAGGCACTCGGCTTCTACGGACCGCTCAAGTACAAGGGGCAGGATCTCAAGCACACGCTCAAGATCCTGCAGTGGAGCCACTTCGTCCCCGCCTACGACACGTGGTTCGACGGGACGTACACCAAGCAGTGGGGTGAGAAGAACGACACGGACGTCACGGTCGACCACATCAACCTGGCACTGCTTCCGGCGACGGGTGCCTCGGAAGTCGCTGCCGGACAGGGTCACGACCTCTTCCAGTTCCTCGCGCCGCCGTCGTCGTTCCAGGACTCAGTCGTCCCCCTCAACGACATCGTTCAGGAGGTGACGCGCAAGCTGGGGAAGATGACCCGGCTCGGCTACAGGAGCACGTACAACCCACGGACGAAGAAGTATTTCGGCTTCCCGGACAACTACGTGCCCGATCCCGTTCACTATCGGCACGACCTCTGGTTCAACGCCGGGCGGGCGCCGAACACGTGGGACGACATTCGCAAGGCCGCCAAGGCGCTCAAGAATTCCGGTCACCCGGTCGGGCTGGGCATGTCCCAGGAGCTCGACTCGAACATGCTCGGCATCGCCCTCCTCCAGTGCTACGGCGGCTTCATCCAGAACGAGGAGGCCAGGGTCACCTTGAACAGCAAGGGCACGATCGAAGCTCTGAAGGTGATGCGCGACATCTACAAGAGGGGTATGAGCTCAGAGGTCTTCGCGTGGCAGGCCTCCTCCAACAACCAGGGCTACCAGGCCGGCCGCCTCTCGCTGGCCCTCAACGCGATCTCTATTGCCCGGTACCTCGAGGGCTACAGCGACCCCGCCACCGCGAATCCGGCGCTGTCCAACGTGACCTGGATCGCGCCGATTCCACGCGGCCCATACCAGCGGTTGGGGCTCGAGCACGTGATGGGCGTCTACGTGATCTGGAAGTTCGCGAAGAACAAGGCCGGCGCCAAGAAGTTTTTGGTCGACCAGCAGCTCAACTACACGCCGCACTTCCTGAACAGCGGCTTCTACAACTTCCCGGGGTGGGAGAAGGGAGTCAAGGGCGGCTTCAAGAGGATCCGCCGCTACGCGGCGCAGGACAAGCACAAGCCGCACGGCAAGTACACAATCCTGACGACGATCGCAGAGAAATACACGACCAACGTCGGCCACCCGGGCTTCTCCAACGCCGCCGTGGACGAGATCTGGATCAAGTATCTGATCCCGCAGATGTTCGCCGAGGTAGCCCAGGACAAGATGACCGCGGCAGAGGCGGCGAAGAGCTTCGACAAGCAGATGCGGAGCATCTTCGCGAAATGGAGGGCGCAGAAGAAGATCTAGACGAATTACCTGCGCGGAGACGTCCGCCATTGAACCCTTCCTCGGCGTAGCTGGCCACCTGCCCCCCGGTTGGCGCCTGCGGCGAGCCGCCCCACCCCGACGTTCCAGGGAACGCGTTGCTTCGTCAACGTCCGACATCGTGTGATGCCGTCCGCAGTTCGCATGATGCTCCGGGCCAGCAATGGCTGCGTATTTCTGAGGCGGTCGCTCTTTTGGCCACAACGCCACGGCCACGAGGTCAAGGATCTGAGAAGCTAGCTATGAGAAAAAGGGCGCGATTTGCAGCCCTATTGTCCAGTGGCCCCGGGAGGAGTCGAACCTCCGCTCGCAGATTCGAAGTCTGCCGCTCTATCCACTGAGCTACGGGGCCCGCGTCCATTGTGCCGTCTCGCGCGTCTGGCCGGTGCGCTCTCGCCGCCCAAGCCCGTCTGAGCACGCCTGAGGCCGCTCCGGCAGGATCCTTCGCCGCTCGGCGTTCGGCCGTACCCGGATGTGCTGTCCCTCACGCCTCGGGCTCGCCTTCTTTGCGCGCGGGCCCGGCGCGGCGAGCAACGGCCCGCACGGGAAGGGAGCCCCGTGTGAGGCGGGGCTCGCGGGAACGGGCACGGGCCGGAGCCCTAGGCCTTCGCCTTGGTGATGCAGCGAATCAGGAAGGCCTTGCCGTCACGCGAGAAGAACATGGCCCGGTCGCCGACCTGAAGATCCGCGAGCGTCACCAGGGTGTGTTTCTCACGCACCTTGGTGGTCGAGTCGGCGGCGAGGGTCACGCTCTTGCCGTCCTTGCGCTTCAGCGTGATCGAGGACGAGGTCTTGGCCGTGATCTCGCCGCGGTCGTAGGTGATGCTGTCGGTCGAGCCGTCGGCCTTGATCAGGTCGATGGTGGCGTGGACGGCGCCGCGGAGGAGGTGCAGCCCCTTCTTGCCGGCTCCGCGGATGCGGATCGACAGCGCCGTTCCGTCGCGCGAGAGCACAAGTGCCTTCGAGCCGACGGCGATCGGGCCACGGACCGTGGTGGCCAGAGCGACGGCAAGCGTGACGCTCTGTCCGTCGGCGCGCGCGAGGGAGATCGAGGTCGCGCTCGAGGCGGTCACGGCGCCGCGGTCGAGCGTGACCTCTCGCGTGGTGCCGTTCTCCATCAGCTTGCTGACATCGGCATGGACCGCTCCCTTGAGCAGCCCGCCCTCCGTCTTCGCCGAGCCGGCCAACGCAACCGCCGATACCGCCAGCACGACTGCGATCGCCAACGCCATTCCGAAGGCTCTGCCAGCTGTCTTCACCGAAGCTCCTCTCGTGAGGGAAGTGGCACGAGACGATCCAGGCTCAGCGTAAGCGCTCCGTGGCAGTCGTGTAAACAGGCTGCAAGATCCCTGTAACGGGCTACCGCACGGACTCTGCGACGCGCACTGCCTGCTCGAGGCTCAGGCGACCCTCGAGGCGGAAGAAGAAGCGCTCGCTCTGCCACAGGAGGACGTCCTGCGCGGGCCGGGTCCGAAAAGAGAAGCCGTTCGAGCGCCGCGTGAAGATGTACTGGTGCGGTGCCGCAATCCAGAGCGCCCGGCTGCCGTCGACGCGTGTCCAGACGTAGGGCTTCCGTCTGCCGAAGTCGATCCCGACCCGCTTGCGAGCAAGGCGGCTCTGCTGCTTCGACAGGACCGGTGTCCGGGGAATCGCGCTGAACAAGAGCACGTACGCGCGCGGCCTCCCCCAGAGCAGCGACACGCGGAACACCGATCCCTGATCGTTCCGATCCTCTCGGAGACGAACTGCGCTGGGAGGCCCCAGACCGCTGAGCCGAGGAAACGGCGCCGGATACGGCAGTCGCCGCTGGGCCTCCCTGAGCGACACGGGGTCGCCCGCTCCGAGGGTCAACCTGGCTGAGTCCCGCAAAGGCGGCAACGTCTGCACGAATTCGATTCGCTCTCCGGCGAACCCGAACCAGTCGAAGATCCTCGTCCGCACGCCTGACAGCGCCAGGCTCGCCGCGGCGAGGCCGATCGCAGCGGCCGCGATCGCGAGGACGACGGTGCGGGTGCGACGCCTCGGACGGGGCCGGCCCTCGAGTCGCGAGAGCACTGCTTCGGACTGGTCCTGCATCGCCGGGTAGTCCAGGTCGCGGGCCAGCTCGCGCAGGATCGGCTCGAGCTCAGACATTCGCCTCCTCCAGAAGTCCCCTCAGGCGCTCGAGCGCCCGCGAGCAGCGCGACTTGACGGTGCCGTGCCGCCACCCGAGAACCGAGGCGGTCTCCTGCTCGCTGAGATCGAGGAAGTAGCGACACGCGATCACGGACCGGTCGCGTTCACCGAGCTGCTCGACGGCTCGCAGGACGCGGGCTCGCTCCTCGCTCGCCAGGGTGGCGGCCTGCGGGGCCGGAGCCGCGTCCCCTGCCGGCCGCTCCTCGGCGAGCCGCAGCGCAAGGCGTGCGCGACGAGGCGCCGATCTTTGCCCCTCGCGCGCCTCGTTGGCGACGATCCGCAACAGCCAGGGCCGAACCGGCGCTCCGGGCGCGAAGCGGTCGAAGGCGTAGAACGCCTTGACGAAGCTGTTCTGGACCGCTTCCTCCGCATCGGTAGGACCGCCGGTCAGCAGCCACGCCAGGCGGAGCGCGACGTTCTGATGTGCCTTGATCAACTCTGCGAACGCCACCTTGTCGCCCGCCTGAACACGCCTGACCAGCTCGGTCTCGTTCCGCGGCCGGCTCACCACGCACCGCTCATACGGTTCTCGACGTCGCCGGGTTCCCTGGAGAGGTGCCGGGGGCGGAACCTTCCAGGTCGCCCGACCGTAGTGAGGAAGATCGAGGAGCTCGAGCTGTCGGCGCTCTCCCGCCCACTTCGTTCCCTTGCCCTGGCCGCGGCCCTGGCCGTGTCGGTCCTACCGGAATCCGCTCCGGCAGGACCGGCGATGCGCACGGTCGATCGTGAAGGAGTGTGGCGCGTGATCCCGGCCCAGTCATTCGTCGGCTACCGGGTGCGCGAGCGCCTCGCGTTCCTGCCTCTGCCGAGCGACGCGGTCGGGCGTACCTCGGCCATCCTCGGCTCCGCGCGCGTCAAGGGAGGCGCGATCGTCTCGACCAGGGTCTCGGCCGATACCCGGACCCTGAAGAGCGATCGCCGGCGCCGCGACGGCGCGGTACGGGGCCTCCTGCTCCACAAACCCGTCGCCTCGTTCACGCTCACGTCTCCCATGGCGTTTCCGACCACGGCGACGGGAAGGACGTTCGCCCTTCCGGCCCCCGGGATCCTCCTGCTGCACGGGGTATCCCGGAAGGTCGTCTTCCCCCTCCGCGCGCGGTGGACGAGCAACTCCCTGGAGGTGATCGGCAGCCTGCGCATCGCCTTTGCCGACTACCGCATCAAGAGCCCGAAGTTCGGGCCGGTCCTGTCGGTGAGCAAGCGTGCCAAGATCGAAGTCCACCTGTTCTTTGGACGAGCATGAGCGTCCGGATCCGGCGGCTCGGGTGGCGCCGGATCCTGGTCGCCTTCGTTCTCGGATTCCTCCTTCTCGTGGGTGGCACGTACGGCGTTCTCGTCCTCGTAACCCCGAAAGCACCGGGGCCGCCTCGCTTCGGGCAGGACACCGCTCCGGACTTCGCTCCGGCGATCGACGGCCGCTGGTACGGGCCGGGCTGCCGCCGGCTGCGCATCCTCGGGGGCTGGCTCATGCCGGGATCCAGCCTGCTCGCCGGATCTATCGGCCCCAAGCTGGCGATCGACCGGCCGATCGATCTGACGGGCCTCAGGACGGATGGAGAGCCGCAGGCGCTCGGGCTGCACTCCACCCGCCTGTCGATCCGCTGGCAGCGCCCCTCGCTGCTGGTTCAGGGCATAGCCGGAGGAGGTCGAGTCGACCTCCGACTCGAGCGGCGACCGAAGGGCTGCTGAGGAGGTGTCGCACGTGAAGTCTCTGCCACTTGCCACCTGCGCCATCGCCCTCCTTGTCACCTGGAGCGCGCTCGCGCCGGAGGCGAAACCGGACACGCGGCGGACGTGCAAGCCGACGCTGCCCGGCTCGCGGGTTCCCGGCTACCGCCCCGGCGCGCCGGTCCGGTCGAGCGTGGGCAAGGGGCACATCCTCGTCGGCATCGTCCGCTCGAGCCGCAGCTGCGCACCGATCGCGCACGCGCGGCTCGAACTCTTCCAGGCTGGCCCGAAGGGCTACTCCGTGCCGCCGTCCTGGGCCGGTCGAGCAACCGTCTTTACGCGCCGGGACGGGTCATATCGATTCGAGAGCCCGGTCCCGAACGCGTACGCGGGGCGCCCCCACATCCACGTGCGGGCGTCCGCACGGCGCTTCCGCGCGGTGTTCTCCGTGCACGAGCTGCGACGCGACGAGACGAGAGGCCGCCTCGACCTGATCCTGCGCCCGAGCTAGACCGCTGAGTGGTCTGCGGCGACCCGGCTATGCTGTTTCCGCGCGGTGGCCGTAGCTCAGCTGGTAGAGCCCCGGGTTGTGGTCCCGGTGGTCGTGGGTTCGAATCCCACCGGTCACCCTCGCACTCTCATGGGCCGCGTGATCCTCCCGACGGCGCGGCACATACCCTGGAGCGCCCGGCGCGGGCGGAGCTCGGCACACAGGACGGCCGAGGCGCCGGGACCGCGCTCGCCGTGGCGCACCCCGACCGGCTCGAAGGCGGGCGCCGAGCGCCACCCTTCGCCGCCGAGCTCGTAGATCTCCTCCTCGAAGACGACGAGACCGGATCCTTCGAAGAGCTCCCGCCACCCGCCGGGATCCCGCTGGACGAAGGAGCCGAGGTCGGCCGGCTCGCCGCACGGCACCGTGATCATCAGGCGCCCGCCCGCCGCGAGGACGCGACTGAGCTCGCCAAGCGCCCTGGGCAACCCTGCCGGGTCGGTATCGGCGTCGAGCCCGTAGACGCGGTTGTCCAGCCCGATGTGCTCGAGCGTGGAGATGCAGAAGACGACGTCGAACGAGCTGTCCTCGAACGGGAGCTCGCGGACGTCGGCCGCGACGGCGCGCAGGCCGGGCACCTCGGCCGCGGCGAGATCGACGCCGACGAGCTCCGCCGCGCCGAGCCCGATCAGCTCCGCCAGATACGCCGGCTCCGCGAAGGCGTAGCCGACGTCGAGCAGGCGTGGCTCGCCGCGATAGCGAGAAAGCACCCAGGCGATTTCGACCGCGCGCTCGTCTGTGGCCGGAGGGGCCGTGAGCTCGCGCGGGCGCTCGTCCGCGAGCCGGGCCTGCCGGGCCCGGGCGAGCGCGTCGTCAAGCGCGCGGACGAGAACGAACTCGCCGCTCGAGGCGAGCTCGTGCAGCAGCGTGGCGCGCGACAAGGTCCCCCGCTCGAGCGACGAAACGCATCGCTTCAGGTCCTCCGACAACGGCTCGCGGCGCAGGAACAGCCGGTAGGCGCGCTCCACGTACTCGCGGCAGGTCAAGGAGGAGAGCTCCAGCTGCGCGGCCAGCCGAGGGTCGAGGTTCACGGCCGTGTTCTACACGGCCTCTCAAGCGGGGTCACGGCGAAGAGGATCCGCGGCACCGCGGCGGTACTCTTCCACTGCGCGCCTGTAGCTCAGTGGAAGAGCGGCGGCCTTCTAAGCCGCGGGTCGGGGGTTCGAATCCCTCCAGGCGCACCATGATAAGGCCCTGAAGACAGGGTTTTATCGTTTTCTGATTAGGCGCTCGCGCTACGGACGGCAAGCGGTCCGGCAAGCGGATCACTTTCGGTTGGAGGTGAGTACGGTGAGCTTGGTTGTCGCGCGCTACGGATCGATCCGCACCACCTCGCCGATGCCAGGCGAGCCGGCATTGATCGAGACGTAGAGCTTGCCGTCGGGCCCGAAGGCGAGCGAGCCGGGCTGGCTCAGCGGCGGGGTGACCGGCGTCTTCGTGCACCCTGGCCCGACCCGGACGACGTTTCCAGGGGTCGCGAAGAAGACGGGCCCGTTCGAGTACTGGGCGACGTACAGGGCGCCGTCCGGTCCCCAGGCGAGGTCCATGATCGTCGTGAAGCCGCCGCAGAACACCGTCGGCGCCTGGCCCGGAACGACCCTGTACACGTTCGCGTTGCCGGCGCAGAAGGGCGCGCCGGTCAACTCGCCCACGTAGTAGGCGCCGTCCGGCCCGACCGTGACCGCGTTCGGGACGGAATCGGTGACTGGCGGAAACGGCGGAAACACACAGGACGGATGCGGCGGCGTGGTCGACCGCGACGGGAACACCGCCACCGTCGAGATCTGCCCCTTGCTCACGTCGAGCAGGTCGTTGCCGCCCGCGTCCGTGACCAGCGCATGCTTCTCCCCTAGTCCGAGGATCCCGTACGGGTTCGAGTCGACCGGCCCGCCGTCGGGATTCGCGGCCGCCTCGTAGGCCGAGACATCGGCCTCGAGCCCCCACTTCCCCTGCCCTTCCAGGTAAGCGTGGGCGAGGTGACCGAACTGCTGCCAGACGGCGCTGGGCGGGGTGTTCCGTAAAGCAGGGTTCTCGCCCCACCCGATCGTGACCAGCGCCTGATGGCCGTGGAGGGCGAGGTCGTGCGGCCCCGTCGCACCCTGGCCGGAGGCGGTCGCGTAGGAAGGAAGCCCCGTGACGACCGGCTCCTGCTCGCCCCTCCAGTAGCGTGAGATCCGCCCCGTCGGGCCGTAGCAGGAGAGCGCACCGCCGAGGTCCGCAGGCCGCAGAACCTGGCAAGGGCCATCGCCGCCGCTTCCGGCTTCGGCGACGTAGAGCGCGCCCTCGGGCCCGAACGCGAGCCCGCGTGGATTGTCGAGCCCTGTCATCACCGGCGTCACCGTCGTCGCAGCAGCGGCGCTTGCCCCGAGCAAGGCGAAGACGATCGCCGGCAAGAGCGTGAAGCGAGTCAGCCTCGCCACGATTTTTCTCCCCATTCTCCCCGGGACGATGGTAACGCCGTGGGCGTTGGTTGTCTATGTCGTTTGACGCGCTTCCACGCTGCCTCTCACCAGTTCGCACACGCCGACGAGCCGTAGCGGCCGCCGCGGCGCAGGCGGGCGCGTTCCCGACTTGGCCGCACTTCACCAGGCCGACAAGGCCGAGCGAGCCTAGTTGCGGCGGCCGAAGTCCAGCGTGATCACTGTGACGTCGAGGCCCTGGAACACACCTGGGGCGGCTCGAGCGTGGACCGCAGAGACTCCGACCTCGCGCCAGCCGCGGCGAAGGAGGTTCGCCCGGTGCTCGGGGCTGTGCAGCCACAGGCGCAGTGCCTCTCGTGCGCCGATTGACGGTGATCCCCAGACGAGATTCTCGGCCACCGTCCAGCGACGGTAGCCGCCGGCCGGATAGTAGGCCGCGAGCCTGCGCGAAAACGAGGCGCCGATCCCATCGTGGGCGAAGTAGCCGCCGAGAGCCATCTCCATCGAATGTCGGCCGGCGGCGGCGGCAAGGGCGCCGCTCAGTCGCACCTTCGAGAGCCCGTGGGACGCGCGGACCGCGTTGACCTCCTCGAGGATTCGGGCGTCGAGCCTGAGCAGCTCGGTCGCTCTCGCCGGACGCGCAGAAACTCCAGCCCCTGCCGTGGGAGCAAGCAGGAAGGCGCAAACGACCGCCGCAACTACCCGGGGTCCCACGGGCACGGCGGCATTCTTCCCAAAACCACCGCGGTCTGAACCTCGAACCGTTCTGAACAGAGTGGGCATGTCCAATGCTTCGGGGCTCCGGCGGACCCCTCCTCCTCTCAGTTCTCGGCCGGAGACGCTGTCCGAACCTGCTGCTGGCGGCGCCAGTCGACGATGAGTACCTGGATGGCGCCCGCGACCGGGATCGCCCCGAGGGCACCGAGCACACCTGCGATCGAGGCGCCGATCAGGACGGCGACGAGAACCGCAAGGGGCGAGAGCTGCACCGTCCTTCCGTAGATCACGGGCTGGAGGACGTGGTTCTCGATCTGCTGATAGACGATGAAGAACACGATCACCACGATGCCGGCCGGGACCGAGTGGATGAAGGCGACGGTCCCGACGATGACGGCCGCGATCGTCGCGCCCGCGAGCGGTACGAGATCGAGGATTGCGACGAGCAGACCGAGTGCCAACGCGAAGGGCACTCCCATGATCCACAGCACGACGCCGGAGAAGACCCCCGCGATGACGCTGATGAGGAGGTTCCCGGTCACGTAGCCGCCGACCGCTGCCGCTATGTCCCGCCCCACTGCGCGCCAGCGCGCCTGCGACGTGGGGCGAAAGAGCGAGTAGATGCGCTCCATCCAGAGCGGGCCCTCGAGCAGCATGAAGAAGGTCAGGGCCGCGATCGTGATCACGGCGACGACGATCGTCAGCACGCTCCTCGTGATCGAGATCGCCGTCCCCGAGAGACCGAACACCTTCTTCGCCGCTCCCCCCTCCTCCACCGCGTGCCGAACCCGCTCGACGATGTCGTACTTCGTCTGGAGGAAACCCAGCCTGCCGCGGCCTTTGGTCAGGTCGTCCACGTAGTCCGGGACCTTGCGGGCGAAGTCGTTCACCTGGTCGACGAGCGGCGGGATCACCACCAGGCCGATCAGGGCGATCACGGAGACGAGGCCGATGATCGTGGTGCTGACCGCGAGGCCCCGACGCCTGAGCCCCCGCCGCTGCAGCCATTCGACCGCCGGGTTAAGGGCGAGCGCAAAGAAGAGGGCGATCAAGACCCACGTGAGCACCTCGCGCGCGATCCAGACCAGCTGCAGCATCCCCCACACCGAGATCGCGACCGCGAGCACGGTGAGGATCGTCCGGACGGGGAACCGGACCTCGGTCACGGGAGCAGGATCGCGAAGCGGTCGGACGGCCATGCGCTAGGGTGGCGACCGTGAGCGAGGCGGTTCTACAGACGAATCACGGAGCCGTGGGCCTCGAGCTCTTCGACGCCGACGCCCCGCAGACGGTGGAGAACTTCACCCGCCTGTCGCGCGAAGGGTTCTACGACGGCCTCACCTTCCACCGCGTGATCGAGGGCTTCATGATCCAGGGCGGCTGCCCGAAGGGCGACGGCATGGGCGGGCCGGGCTACTCGTTCGACGACGAGCCGAACGAGCGCCGGGTCGTCCGCGGCGCGCTGGCGATGGCGAACGCGGGACCCAATACGAACGGAAGCCAGTTCTTCATCGTCACCGCGGACGAATGCCCGTGGCTCGACGGCAAGCACACCGTCTTCGGACAGGTCACCTCGGGCATGAATGTCGTCGACGAGATCTCGAAGGTGGAGAGCGACGAACGCGACCGCCCGGTCGAGGCCGTGACGATCGACCGCGTCGAGCTGGGCTAACGCTCAGCGCTCGCACTGGACTTCAACGCAGCCACTCCGGGCGCTCGAAGCCCGCATATTCCTGAATTGCCCCGAAGATGCTCTGGAGGATCGCGGTGTCGTGCCGCACACACGGCACGTCCCGAAAGGAAGGCGATTCTTTCGCATGCGCTGGCTGTACTTGGAGTAGACGTTCACCGTCGACTTGGTCATGCACGAGCGCGAGAGCTCAAGCATGTCGAGCCAGAACTGCTCGACCTCGCGCTGGCGCTCGACGTGGTCGGCGAAGAGGTTGCATGTCACACGCACCCGTGTGTTCGGAATGCGGAAGTAGGCCCGGAGGAACGAGACGAAAAAGCGCAGGACCTCGGGGTCGGAGTTCGAGAGCGCAACGGTGTTGCGTCCCTTGCTGCCTTCAGCCCAGTAGAGCATGCACCCGGCGGCATGGAATGGGTCGCCGCGCCGAGCGAGCGCGCGTCCCTCTCGTTGAGAACGCTCACGCCGAGCCCGCCAACGAGCAGCGACCATAGCGTTCCCGCGCCGCTGGGCATCGGACTTCCCGTTGCGTTCTCGAAGAGCCGCGCGCTGCGCCGGCGTCAGCTCGATGTCCCGCACCCAGCGGCTGACGGAGGATCGGGAGACCCGCAGCGTCCTCTCGATTTGCTTCACCGAGAATCCGCACTCTCGCCGCAGACGCCGGGCTTCTTCGCGTTCGGCTGTCTTCATATGAGACAACAGCGTAGAGGTGAAGTCGGACTAAGCGGGCGGCGGGAATCGAACCCGCGTAACCAGGGTGGAAACCTGGAGCTCTACCATTGAGCTACGCCCGCGGCCGCCCGCTAGCGTACCCGCGTGCGGCCCGATCCGTACGCGTGGAGCATTGATCCGAGCGGGATCGCAGTCACGTCGAGCCTGCTCCTCGGATACGCCCTCGCCCTCCGCTCGTACCCGGCCTCTGGCCGGCGCATCGCCTGCTTCGGCGCCGGGGCGGGGCTCATCCTGGCGATCCACGTCACGCCGCTCGCGCCGCTCTCGAATCACTACCTGCTGAGCGCCCATCTCCTCCAGAACATCGCCCTCGCCGAATGGGCGCCGGCGCTCTGCGTGCTCGGCGTTCCGCCCGCCCTGGCAGCCGGGCTCGGCGCGGTCCCTGCGGCCCGGGTGCTCACCAACCCGCTCGTGGCACTCCCGCTCTGGCTCGGCACGTACTTCGCGTGGCACTTGCCGTGGGCGTACGACGCCGCCCTCGCCCATCCCGGGACGCTCCTGCACCTCGAGCACGCGTGCTACTTCGCGGCCGGATGTCTGCTCTGGTGGCCCGTCGTGCACCGCGAGCCCCAGCGCTTGACGTCGGGCGCAAAGGCCGTCTACCTCTTCGGCGCGTTCGTCTTCGTCAGCCCGCTCGGGCTGCTCCTCTCCCTGCTCCCCACCGCGATCTACGACTTCTACGTGGACGCGCCGCGCCTCTGGGGCCTCTCCCCGCTCGCCGACCAGCAACTGGCGGGCGTGACTATGACCGCGGCTGAGGCCGTCGTCTTCTTCGCAGCGTTCGCCTTCTACTTTGGGCGCTTCGTCCGCGAGCAGCAGTCCCCAGACACGGTCATTTCAGGCAGCCCGTGACCGAGGAGATGTCCTCCTCGGAGGGGTGCTCCTTCCAGAGCAGAACGGCGTTGTGGTCCGGGCGCAGGACGTCCTCGATCCCGATGTTCTTGCCGCGGAAACGCCGATACGCGCCGGCCAGCCGGTCCGCCTCGTCCTGATCCAGGCCGAAGGAGACGGTCACGTGGTTGCGGCTCGGCAGCTTGACGAGCATGCCGCCGCCGAGGGCGGTGTCGGCGATGAAGTCGACACGGTTCGTGATCCGTACGCCCTTCTCCTTCGCCAGGCACGCTCTCGTGTCGGCGAGCGAGTAGGACTTCGTTCCGCCGCAGCCCGTAGCGAGCAGCGAGAGGGCTGCGCAGGCAAGCACTGCGATGGTGAGCGAGCGGGCCACCGGAGGCGATTTTCGCACGGGCGGCGGCCGCCGGGAGAGGTTGCCGCAAATTGCGGATGATTCCCGGCGGCTGCCCCTTGCGGGCATGTCCGGCAAGCCCTAGTGTCCTGCCTGCGCCGAGCACGGGGCGCGAGTAGGTCGAAGCTCAGCCGGGCGGCAGGTACGCGGAAGCGGATGGTCGGCCGGAAGAGTGGACGAAAGCGCTACCGGCTCGGCGAACTCATGGTCCGGCGCGAAGCGCCCGTCCGCGAAGCGGACCGGTGGAGGGGGTCTGGGGGAACCGGGAGGTTCCCCAGGGAGCCGTCACCGACGGATCGCGCTCCTGACGAAGAAGAGCACGTTGGCCGGGCGCTCGGCCAGGCGCCGCATGAGGTACGGGTACCAGTCCGGGCCGAAGGGAGTGGCCACGAGCACGCGGAAGCCGCGCTGCACGAGCTCGAGCTGCAAGCGCGGTCGGACGCCGTAGAGCATCTGGAACTCGAAGCGCTCGCGCTCGATGCCCTTCCGCTCGGCGAAGGCGATCGCATGCTCGATCAGGCGCTTGTCGTGCGTGGCGACGGCAGTGAACCCCCCCTCACTCATGCACAGCTCCACGAGGCGCACGTAGGCGGTGTCGACGTCGCCCTTGTGCGGGTACGCGACCTCGGCCGGCTCCAGGTAGGCGCCCTTGACGATGCGGAGGTTGGGACGAAGCGGGAGCAGCGCCCGCAGGTCGCCCTCGGAGCGGTAGAGATACGACTGCAGCACCGTGCCGACGTTCTCGTGACCGGTCTCGCGGAGGCGCCGGTAGATGCGAAGCGTCGCGTTGACGTAGCCTGAGCTCTCCATGTCGATGCGGACGAAGTTCTCGAGCTCTGCCGCGCGCTCGACGATCCGCCGGAGGTTCTCGTAGGCGAGCTCCTCGTCCACGTCGAGGCCGAGCTGCGTCAACTTGACGGCCACGTTCGCGTCTAGGCGCTCCGCCGCGATGCGCTCCAGGATGTCCTGGTAGGCGGCAGCGATGCGCTCCGTCTGGCCTCGGTCGCGCACGCTCTCGCCGAGTAGCGTCGTGTTCGCCCGCAAGCCGCGGTCGTTCAGGCGCCGCAGCACCGGCACGATCTCCTCCAAGGACTCGCCGCCGACGAAGCGCGACGCGCCGAGGCGCAGACCGTGCCTGCGCACGAATCGCTGCAGTAGCGGGCTCGACGCTGCGGCGAGGATCGCCTGGCGAAGCGCATGGTTTACCGCCTCCGAGATCATCGGTCGGCCGTCGCCTCGAGCCAGGCCGGGACGAGCTCGTCCAGTCGGACCTGCTCGTCCTCGGTCAGGGGGCGCAGCGGCCGTCGAACGTCCGCCCGCACCGGGACCTCCCGCAGGCGGAGTACGCGCTTGAGCGCGGCGTGGCGAGGGAAGGTCTCGATCTGGACGCGAAGCTCGCGGAGGCGCTCGGACAACTCCACGCTGGGCGCGCGCACGCCTCGGGCCACGAGCTCCGGGAAGGCCGTGGCGAGCGCGGAGACGGCGCCGACCGCCCCTGCTTCCAGACCCCGCCGGATGAGCGCCTCAGGACCCACGAAGACGTCGAGGCCCTCGATCAGGTAGGGGCTGAAGCGCTCCCACGGCGTGTCCGACACCTTCAGCCCGGCGAGATTCGGCGCCTTCTCCCTCAGCAGCTCGACCACGTGGGGCGGTACGGGATAGCCGCTGGCCCGCTCGAACTCGTACAGGTAGAACGGAGTCGGCGTGCACGCGGCGGCGGCGGCGCACAGGTGCTCGAGAAGAGCCGTATCGTCGAGGGGGAAGTACGGCGGAGCGACCACTGCGATAGCGTCGGCACCGGCATCGGCTGCGTGCGCGGCCAGCGTGACGGTGTCGGCCGTGGTCTGTGCGCCGCAGTTCACGGCGACCGCGAGCCGCCCGCCGCTCGCCTCGAGGAAGAGTTCTGCGACGCGCATCCGCTCCGGTACCGAGAGCAGGATTCCCTCTCCCGTTGTCCCGAGAGCGAGCACGCCGTCGAGCCCGCCGGAGACGAGGAAGTCGCAGAGCGGGCCGACGCCGTTCTCGTCTAGGGCCAACCCTCCGTCTCGCAGGGGCGTGACTGCGGCCGCGAGGGCTCCTCGGAGCACGGCGCAACTCTACGGCCGCACAGCGGTCGGCGGGCCCGGAGACCCGCCGACGTGGTGACCCGCTAACGAGGATGCGCCTCCGGCTAGAGGAGCGTCGCGAGCCGCCTTCGATTGCGCGTCAGCTGCACGACTGCAATGCCGCCGAGCGCGATGCCGAGTCCGATGCCGATCCCCACGGTCGCATCGGCCCAATCGAAACCGCCACCGGTCGTCACGACCAGCGGCTTCGCCCCCACGATTCCGTCCTCGCCCCCGTAGAGAACCGCCTGCGCGCTGGTCGCGAAGCCGAGCGCGGCGACGGCGACTGCCAGCACGAGCCACTTCCTGATCCTGAACGGTCTCCGTCTCATCGCCCTGCCCCCTCACGGTCGATCCTCATGCCCACAAGACGCCCCCAGGCCGCCGGCGTTGCTGCTTCGGGACGCCGGCGACGCTCCATGTGTGACGTCCGTCACACTTCGCGCCGTGCTGGACTGGCAGATCTTCCAGGGACTCCCCGAACGCGAGCTGCGCCGTCTGGTCGCCGTGGCCCGGCGACGGCGCTTCGAGCGCCGGGAGATCGTCTTCCACCAGGGAGATCCGGCCGACACGCTTCACCTCGTCAGCCGGGGGCACTTCGCCGCGCGAATCGCCACGAGGCTGGGCAACACGACCACGCTGTCGGTGCACGGTCCCGGCGAGGCGTTCGGGGAGCTGGCGATCGTGGAGCCGGACTCTGCCCGCTCGACAACGGTGGCGGCACTCGAGGCCGGCGAGACCTACGCCGTCCACCGCACCGACTTCGGTCGCCTCCGGGAGCAGTATCCCTCGGTCAACGACCTGCTCGTGCGCCTGCTTGCCAGGCGGCTGCGGCGCGCCGGCGACCTCCTCGCCGAGGCGCTTTTCGTCCCTGCGGAGACGCGGGTGCTGCGGCGGTTGCTGGAGGTGGCGGCGCTCTACCGCGACGGTGCCGTGCCTCTCAGGCAGGAAGACCTGGCCGGTCTCGCCGGCACCTCGCGGGCGACGGTCAACCGCGTGCTGCGCGCGGAGGCCGAGCGCGGCTCGGTCGAGCTGCGTCGCGGGAAGACGGTGGTCGTCGATGCCGGCGCGCTCGCCCGCCGCGCCGGCTCACCGCTGCTCTAGCGCCCGCTCGCCGAGAAGTGCTGGTAGTCCTTGACTGAGCCCGCCCAGGCACCACCCCACCCCCAGCCGATCGAGCCGAACGCCTCCACAAGCCTGCCGCCCGAGTAGGCCATGCCCGGCCGGCGCCGTGAGCGGTCGAGGTATTTCCGGCTCGCCGGGTGCGACGTGCGGCCGCCCGAGACGTACGGGTTCTCGATCGGGTTGACGTCGATCGCGCGACCGTACGCGTGCTCCGACCAGCGGCTGGACCCGGTCGCACGTCGGCAGTTGAAGGCAGAGGTGTTGTCGGCCTCGATCGAGCGGAAGTCGTCGGCGCCGTAGTCGTCGACGAGACGCATGCGCCGGATCGGGAAGCGCGCGTCGTAGAGGCGTCGGAACGTCGAGACCACCGGCCGAGCGTACGCGGCGTCGACGACGAGCCGCCCTCTGTGCGGGCGTCCGTCGAAGCCCCAGTAGCCGAGAGTGAGCAGGCGCAGGCCCGAGAGCAGCACCGGGCAGCCTCTGTGCCAGGAAACGCCGGTCATGCGCGTGCGCAGCTCGGGCCCGATCTGCGAGACCGACCCGTGAAAGGGCGGGGCGGCCAGAGAGGCGACGGACGAAACGAGCGCGAGCAGGAGGCCCATCAGTCGGGACGGGCGGATTCGAACCGCCGGCTTCTGCCTCCCAAAGGCAGCGCTCTGACCAGGCTGAGCTACGTCCCGCTCAACGAAGTGTATGCGGCGCTCCCGCGATCCTCGTCCTCGGCACCCGACGAGCCGTGGAGACAGGAAGGCCCGCCGCTCGGGGGGTCAGCGCGGCGGGCCTGCCTGACTGCTCACCGCGGCTTTTCAGCAGGTACGCGCACCGCGGCGTGCATCGCCCAGTGATCTGACGTTATCTCCGAAGGCTGCCGAATAAAATAGGCCGGGAGGCCCATCTTTTGAAAGCGGTACGAGAACCGGCGCCTCGCTCGGCAGCTCTGGCTAGCATGATCCTCCGTGGTCAAGCGGGTGCTCCTCGCCTCGCCCCGCGGATTTTGCGCCGGGGTCGAGCGTGCCATCGAGACGGTCTCGCGGGCGCTCGAGCTCTACGGGCCGCCCATCTACGTCCGGCGGCAGATCGTTCACAACGCGCACGTCGTCCGCGAGCTCGAGCAGCGAGGAGCGGTCTTCGTCGAGAGCGAATCCGAGCCGCCGGAGGGCTCGATCCTCGTCCTCTCCGCCCACGGGGTCGCGCCGTCCGTGCTGGAGCGCGCTGCGGGGCGGCGGCTGAGGACGATCGACGCGACGTGCCCTCTCGTGAGCAAGGTGCACGCGGAGGCCCGCCGCTACGCCGGCGAGGGCTACTCGGTCGTGCTCATCGGGCACGAGGAGCACGAAGAGGTCGTGGGCACGCGGGGAGAGGCTCCGCAGGCGATCCGGGTGGTCACGTCGACCGCGGACGCAGAGGCGCTCCGGGTTCCGGACGCGGAGCGCGTCGCCTACGTCACCCAGACCACCCTGTCGGTTGACGAGACCGCCGAAATCCTCGCGGTCCTGAAGAGGCGTTTTCCCGGCATCCGCGGCCCGCGTCGGGAAGACATCTGCTACGCCACCACGAACCGGCAGCAGGCGGTCAAGGAGCTGGCGGACGAAGTCGACCTCCTGCTAGTGATCGGCTCCGAGAACAGCTCGAACTCGAAGCGCCTCGTCGAGGTCGCGCGCGCCGCCGGCGTCGAGTCGCACCTGATCGACGACGAGACGGAGATCGAGGAACGCTGGCTCGAAGGACACGAGACGGTCGGCCTGACGTCGGGTGCGTCTGCGCCGGAGACGCTCGTCGCCAGGGTCTGCGAGTGGTTCCGGCTCCGCGGCATCACGGACATCCGACCGCTCAGCTCGGTGGTCGAGGACGTCTTCTTCAGGTTGCCGGTCGAGCTGCGCCGAGCCGGGAGCTCGGCAGCTTAGTACCAGACGCTAGTCGGCCACGACGCGCTCGTGGATCTGGCGCGTCAGCAACTCGAGCTGCTCAGCGAGCCTCTTCGTCTCGGCTGTCAACTCCGTGTTCGATTCGAGCAGCTCGCGTAACTCTTTCCCGCCCTTCTCGATCATCCGCTCCCGGCGGAGGCCCGCCTGCGCCGTATCCTCGCGATGTTTCTCGATCGCGTCCGCATGGGCCTTGTCGGGGTCCGCCTGCCGTGTCTGGGCAAGGAGGATCAAGGGCGCCGCGTAGGCAGCCTGAAGCGAGAAGCCCAGGTTAAGCAGAATGAACGGGTACGGATCGAAGTGGACGAAGATCGCGTACCCGTTGAAGATGATCCAGACGATGACGACGGCCGTCTGGCCGAGGATGTAGCGCGGCGTTCCGAAGAAGCGGGCGACCCGCTCGGAAACGCGCCCGAAGGTGTCTTCGCCGAAGGTTGACGTCGGGCGTTGCCGCGGACCCTCGAGACTTGTGGCGTGCTTGGCCATGCCGCGACTCTGTTCGCCGCCGGCAGCCTCAGGCCTTCGCGATCGCGAGCTCAGTCCCGTCGAGGCGCAGCTCGACGGCAAGCGTCTCGCGCTTGATCCACTCCTCGTGCGCGAGCAGGTCGGCCTCGGCCTCGGGCAGCGTGACGACGATGCGGTCGGTGAGCTCGAGCCCGGCCTCCTTGCGCATGGAGTTGAGCCGGTGGATCAGGTCGAGAACCCGTCCTTCGAGCACGAGCTCGTCGTCGAGGGCGAGATCGAGAGCGACGGAGAGAGAGTCGCTCTCGGCGACGGCAAAGCCCTCGACTGAAAGCCGCTCGCCGCGGATGACGTCCTCGGCCCTGAGCTCCTCGCCGGCCGCCCTGAGGCGTCCGTCGCCGAGCTCCTCGTAGTCGCCGGTCTCGAGAGCCGCGCGCACCTTCGGGAGCTTCGGCCCCAGGCGCGGACCCAGCACGGACAGGTTCGGCTTCAGCTGGACCCGCGCCAGGGGCCCCTCGTCGAAGCCCACCTCCTTCACGCGCAGCTCCTCGGCGATCTCGTCGGCGTACGCTCGCGCAGGCCCAGCCCCTCTCACGTAGACGCGCCGCAGCGGCTGGCGCAGCTTGATGCCCGCCTCGCCGCGCGCCTGGTGGCCGAGCCCGACCACCCGGCGCGCCTCCTCGATCTCCGCGAGCAGGCCCTCGTCGGGGTCCGGCGTCTCCGGCCACGGCGCGAGAAAGACGGAGCTCGGCGCGTCTTCGCACGCACCGGCGACGATATGTCGCCACAGGTGCTCCGAGAGAAACGGCATTACGGGCGAGATCACGCGCACGCCCTGGACGAGGCCGTACCAGAGAGTCCGCAGCGCCGCCTCGTCTCCCTCCCAGAAGCGCCGCCGAGAGCGGCGGATGTACCAGTTCGAGAGGTCGTCGACGAAGGATTCGAACGTCTGCGTGAGCCGCGGGGTGTCGTACAGCTCGTAGGCCTCCGTCACGTCGCGTACGAGCTCGTGCACGCGCGCGAGGAGCCAGCGGTCGAGCGGACGAAGCTCGCCGTCCGGGCGGGAGTCGAGCTCGGCATACACGGGCCTGAAGGACCCGATGTTTGCGTAGGTGACGAAGAAGCTCGCCGAGTGCCAGAGGGTCAGAAGCCTGCGCTTGACCTCGTCGGCGGGCCCGTAGCCGAACTTGATGTTCTGGCTCGGGGGCTGCTCGCAGAACAGCCAGCGCATGACGTCCGCTCCCATCCGCTCGAGCGCCTCGTCGACCTCGATGGCGTTGCCCCACGAGCGGTGCATCTCGCGACCCGTCTCGTCCAGCAGCTTCTCGTACGTGAGCACCCGCCGGTAGGGCGAGCGACCGACGAGCGCCACGGCCATGAACGATTGCGAGTAGAACCAGAGCCGGATCTGCTCGCGCATCTCCGAGACCCAGTCGGCCGGAAACCACCGCTCCCAGTACGCATGGTCGGGAAGGTCGGCCCCGGTCAGCCCCTCCGCAGCGCCCGTCGCATAGCCGCCCGGGACGTACTCCGGATTCTGCCAGCCGAGGGTCGCGAGGGGCACGATCCCGGCGTCGAGCCAGGCGTCGCCGACCTCGGGGATCCGGCGCACCTCCGCGTCGCAGCCCGCGCACCGGATGGGCACCTCGTCGATCCAGGGCCGGTGGAGCTCCTTCAACTGCTCGAGCCCCGACACCGCCCGCTCCTCGAGCTCGGCGCGGGAGCCGACCACCGTCAGCGCGCCGCAGTCGGCGCATGGATAGAAGGGCAGGGGCAGCCCGAAGTAGCGCTTGCGCGAGATGTTCCAGTCGTCCATGTTGCGCAGCCAGTCGTCCATGCGCTTCTTGTAGAAGGAGGGCGTCCACTCAACCGTCGCGTTGGCCTCCAGCATCGGCCCGCGGATCTCCTGGGCAGAGATGAACCAGTCGTCGACGACCCGGAAGACGAGCGGAGTCCCGCAGCGCCAGCAAGTCGGATAGCGGTGGACGATGCGGCCGGACTCAGAAAGGAGCCCGCGCCCTTCGAGATCCTGGATGATCGGCTCCTCGACCTCGTCGGTGGAAAGCCCGTCGAAACCGAAGCCCGGCAGCATCCGGCCTGCCTCGTCGATGGGCGCGAGCACCGGCAGCCCGTGGACGCGAGCGAGCTCGAAGTCTTCGGACCCGGCCCCCGGCGCGATGTGGACGATGCCGGTGCCCTCCTCGAGCGAGACGTCGTCCCACGGGATGACGCGATGGACGACTCCCTCCTGGGCCGGCAGGTGATCGAAGGGCCCCGCGTACTCGAGCCCGACGAGCTCCGACCCGAGCGCCGTCCGCACGGCCTTCGCCTCGGGATCCAGCTCCCGAAGGACCCACGTCCCGTCCTCCCGCAGGACGTACTCGGCGTCGGGCTTGACTGCCGCGGCCACGTTCGCCGGCAGCGTCCAGGGCGTCGTCGTCCAGACGGCGAGCGCCTCGCCCTCGCGGTCCACGAGTGGGAAGCGGACGGTGAGCGACGGATGGTCGAGCTCCTTGTACTCGCCCGCGAACAGCTCGTGCTGGGAGATGGAGGTGCCGCAGCGGGGGCACCAGACCGTCGAGCGGTGTCCCTTGTAGAGCCAGTCCCGCTCGTGCGCGACCTTGAGGAACCGCCAGATGTACTCGATGTTCGTGTCCGAGAAGGTGTGGTAGTCGTTGTCCCAGTCCATCCACATGCCGAGCCGCTTCGACTGCTCGGTGATCACCTCGGCGAAGCGGGCGACACGCTCCTTGCAGCGCTCGGCAAACTCGGCGAGCCCGTACTCCTCGATCTCGCGCTTCGAGTTCAGTCCCAGGGCCTTCTCGACCTCGACCTCCACCCACAGGCCCTGACAGTCGAAGCCGTTCTGGTAGCGCTGGTCGAAGCCGCGCAGCGCCTTGTAGCGCTGGAAGACGTCCTTCAGCGTCCGGCCCCAGGCATGGTG
>WNGF01005858.1_pt1 | contig 22667 bp, 19 predicted proteins | sample 5400641 | NCBI WGS metagenome assembly WNGF01 (sample SAMN13153371, study PRJNA577476) | soil metagenome | isolation source: 80 cm soil or saprolite under grassland replicate 2 | place: USA:California | collected 2016-06-15 | reverse complement strand
CCTCAGCTCGCGGCTTTCGATCTCCATCGACGACCTTCTACCGCGCTGCGAGCTCGACCCTTGCCTGCTCGGCGGCGGCCTTGAGCCCTTCGCCGAAGGTCGGGAAGACGTGGTGCATGGCCGCGATGTCCTCTACCGTCGCGCCCAGCTTGACCGCCAGCGAGAAGCCCTGCACGACGTCGCCGGCGCCGCGCGAGACGACGTGCAGACCGAGCACCCGGCGGGTGAAGCGGTCGAAGATGATCTTGAACAGGCCGTGCTCGGCGCCGATGTAGGAGAACCGGCGCACGAAGCGGTTGCGGACGACCTCGATCTCGTGCCCCTGCTCGCGGGCCTCCTCCTCCGTCAGGCCGACGCCGGCGACTTCCGGGTCGGTGAAGATCGAGGTGGGGAGGATCGAGTAATCGGCGGAGGCGCCGTTCGAGCCGAACATGTCGTCGATCGCGATCCGTGCCTGGTACTGCGCGACCGGTGTGAACTGGGCGACAGCGTTCACGTCGCCCGCGGCCCAGATGCCGGGGACCGAGGTGCGCATCCGCTCGTCCACGGCAATCCCAAGCTTCGTCGTCTCGACCCCGGCGGCCTCGAGGTTCAGGCCGTCGACGTTCGGGACGCGACCCGACGCGAGCAGGATCTGCGCGACGCGGAGCTCGCGCTCGGGCGAGCCGTCGCGCGGGGCGAGCGTGGCGATGATCGCCTCGCCGTCGCGCCGGGCGCTCTTGACGAACACGTTCGTCACGATCTCGATGCCCTCCCTCTCTAGCGCCGCCGTAAGCGTCTCCGAGGCTTCCGCGTCCGAGATGGGCGAGATCCGCTCGAGCGCGTCGACGATCGTCACCTTCGAGCCGAAGCGCGAGAAGATCTGGCCGAACTCGAGCCCGACGGCGCCGGCGCCGACGACGAGCAGCGACTGCGGCAGCTCGGTCAGCTCGAGCGCCGAAACGTGGTCGATCCAGCCGACCTCGCCGATCCCTTCGATCGGCGGGACGGCCGTGCGCGAGCCGGTTGCGATCAGGATCCGGTCGGCCTCGAGCTCGCGGTCGCCGACGCGCACGGTGTGGGCATCGACGAAGCCGCCCTCCCCCTGGACAGTCGTGAAGCCGGCGGCCTCGAGGTCCTCGACCCACTTCGGCTGCGGCTTCTTGAGCGTCTCCTTCCAGGCGCGGACGCGCTCGAGATTCGTCCTCGCGGGGCCGACCTCGATCCCGATTTCGGGCGCGAGCGAGTTGACCTCGTGCATGAGCTCCGCGGCCACGAGGTACGCCTTCGTCGGCGTGCAGGCGACGTTCGGACAACTCCCGCCCCAGCGCGTCCGTTCGACGAGCGCAACGTTCGCGCCGTACTCCGCCGCGGCCTTTTTGGCTCCGTCGCGGGCTGCCGAGCCCGCGCCGATGACGATCAGGTCGAATTGTTGCGTGGTCATGCCACGACCTCCTTCGTAGTCACGTCTTGATGGCCCCAGCGGCCCGGGATGTTGCGGAGCTCGATTCGGGAAATTCGTTCCGGCAGGCGCGGATCGACAAGCAGCTCGTCCCCGTCCGGCTCGAGACCGAGCAGGACACGCAGGAGCAGCAGCGGCGTCCCGGTCGCCCATGCCTGCGGGCTCGATGCCGTCGGATACTCAACGGGGAAGCTCGTGCGCGTACGCCGGTAGCCGGCGAACACCTCGGGTAGGCGGTAGCGGAAGAACGTCGCGGCCTCCAGGATGGCGAGGGAGACGCGGGTGGCCTCCTCGCGGTAGCCATAGCGGGCGAGTCCGTGCGCGATCAGCGAGTTGTCGTGTGGCCAGACCGTTCCGTTGTGGTAGCGGATCGGGTTGTAGCCGCCTTCGCCCTCCGCCATCGTGCGGATGCCCCAACCGGAGAAGAGCGCATCGCCGACCAGGTGGCGGGCAACCGCGTCGGCCTTGTCGTCGTCGACGATCCCGCTCCAGAGCAGGTGGCCGATGTTGGACGTGATGCTGTCGACGGGGCGCTTTTCTCCCTCGAGCGCCTCCGCGTAGCAGCCGCGCTCGGGGATCCAGAAGTCCCGATTGAATCGCTCCTTCAGGGCTTCGGCCTCGCGCTCGAGCCGGTCGGCGAGCTGCGCGTCGTTCCAGAACTCGCCCGCGAGGCGCGCGCAACGAACCTTCGCGTCGTAGACGTAACCCTGGATCTCGCACGTCGCGATCGGGCCCTTTGCGATCGTTCCGTCCGCGAAGCGGATCGAGTCCCACGAGTCCTTCCAGCACTGGTTCTCGAGGCCGGTTTCCTTGTTCCGCCGCTCGTACTCGACGTAGCCGTCGCTGTCGCTGTCGCCGTGATCGTCGATCCAGCTCAAAGCTGCGCGTGCCGCCGGCTCGAGTTCGCGGACGAGCTGTGTATCGCCCGTCCACCGTTCGTACTCGTCGAGCAGCACGAGGAAGAGCGGAGTCGCGTCCGCGGTGCCGAAGTAGGGCGAGTGGGGCCGCTCGTCGAAATGCGTCAGTTCGCCGAAGCGGATCTCATGCAGGATTTTGCCCGGCTCCGCGTCGCGGAACTCGTCGACCTCCGTCGCCTGCCGCGCTGCGAGCACGCGCAGCGTCGTCTCCGCGAGCTCTGGCGTGAACGGAAGGGCCTGATAGCTGGTGATCAGGCTGTCGCGCCCGAAGACGGTCATGAACCAGGGCAGGCCGGCGGCGGGCAGCGACGAGTCCGGGAAGAGCTCGGATGTAAACCGCAGCGCCGCGAGGTCGATCAGGCTTCGCTCATAGATGTGCTCGAGCGGGTCCCAGTCGGTCTCCAGGGTTGGCGCGGACGCGATGAATTCATCCAGGCTCATGCCGATGTTCGGCCGCGCCTGCTCGTCGCCGTGCCGGTGCTTGATCGCAATCGCGTTGCCGTCGGTGACCGGCTGCACGAAGACGCAGACGTTCCACTCGTCGTGCGGCTCGACGTGGACTTGTAGCGTGAACCCGCGCTCGTCGACGGTCGCGGGCTTCGAGACGCGAATGCGCGTCTCTCGCACGAAGTCGTCTCGCCGGTAGCCGAGCACGAGCGTGTCGTCATCGACGCTCGTGTACCGCTCGCCTTTCTTCGCGAGCGCGTCCTTGACCTCGAACAGGTCGGCGAAATCTGAGTCGGCGTCGAGCCGCAACTCCACGCGGAGCGGCTGCGAGTCGTGGTTCAGGACCGTCACGTCCTCGTGGAAGCCGTCGCCGATCGTCCGGTTCCGGTGGATCGAGACGGTCGGGTTGTCGTTCACCGTCCCGGTCGGCGGCACGAGAAAGTGCGTCGACGCGAAGTACTGCGTCTCGTCGGTCGACAGGACGTCCAACGGTACGCCGTTCGCCGTCAGTCGCCAGGACGACAGAAACCGCGTATCGCGATAGAAGAACCCGTGCGGCTTGTCCGGGGACGCCTCGATATCCCCGCGCAGATCGCTGACGAGGAAGGTGCTGCCGTCGAGGATGCTGATCGTTCCGGTCGCCATGTCCGTACTGCACAGTCCCGTTGGGAAGGCGACGTGTTACAGCGCGTAACGAAGACTCCCGCCGCTCGGTCTGAAGGAGGTGGAGATCCTCGACATCAGTGTCGCGATCCGGCCGGGAATGGTCACGTATCCGGGCGACCCGACTGTCCGGCTCGAGCGCATTCGTGAGCTCGCCACACGGGCACGCATGTGGACGCACCGTCGCATTTCATCGACGGCGCGCCCGCTGCGGAGACGCTACCGCTCCACGTGCTCGTTGGGCCGGTCCGCGTCGTCGACGCGACCGGGGTCGCAGAGCGGCTCGACGGTGAGGTGCTCGCCCAGCTGGAGCTCGCCGAGCGGGTCCTTTTCAAGACGCGCAACTCAGCGCTCTGGGAGCAGGACTCGTTTGTCGACGACTTCGTCTCCCTGACCGGTGACGGCGCCCAGGCGCTCATCGACCGCGGTGTCCGCCTCGTAGGGATCGACTACCTCTCGCTGGGCGACGAGGACGCCCACCGAGCGCTGCTCGGCGCCGGGATCGTCGCCGTCGAGGGCCTCGACCTGCGTGGCGTCGATCCCGGCGAGTATCAGCTCGTCTGTGCGCCGCTCAAGCTCGTCGGCTCTGATGGGGCCCCGGCCCGCGCCTTGCTCTTCCGCTAGGCGCAGAGACCGCGTTCGTCAGAGCTCGACGATTCCGGGCCGGGGGAGTCCGGAGGTCTGGACCTCGGGCAGCTCCGGCGTCCGTGTTACGACCTCGACGCCCCCTGGCTGCACGAGCGCCGTGTCCTCGGACTTCGCGCCGCCGCCGATCGATGGATTCCACGCGACTGCTGCGGAGCTCGGCACGGGCGTCTGTTCTTGCGGAGCGCCGAACACCTCACGCCCCTTGTAGCCGGTGAGACCGCCCTGGTGATGCCGGCGCCACTCCTCGGGAAAGCCCTGCGCCGCGTAGGCGTCCGCGCCGGCCTCGAACACCTCGCTGAGCGGCGACCCCGGCGTCGAGGCCGCGAGCAGCCGCGCGTCCACCTCGGCCGCTGCATGGACAAGCCGCTCGAGGTCAGCCGGCGGCGGCCCGAAGGAGACGAGACGGGTCATCGACACGTGCAGCCCTTCCCGCTGAGCCGTGAAGGCAAGGAGTGCGTGACGACCGACGCGCGCGTCGGTCGGGAGCGGGTGGCGGTGGAGTGGCTGGCGCTGCTCACCGCCGACGAGGACGACCGCCGGCACGAGCCCGCGGCGCCGCGCCTCGGCGGCGAGGACCGCGGCTGCCTCGAGCTCCGTCTGGTCGGGCCGCACCTGTGGCAAGGCGGCGCGCATCGCGTCCGCCGCGTCCGCCCCGGCCCGCCGGTAGCGGTCGCGCTCGTCCTCGTCCAGCTCTCGCCGGTGCGGCGCGAGTGCCGGCTCGAGCTCTGCGTCGGTGACCGAGCCGTCGTGGAGCAGCCGTGCGAGCGTCTCCGCGGGGCCGTCGTAGCGCGGATAGGACGAAGGCTCGTAGCCGAGCTCGTCGAGGCGCTCCTCCGCCTCGACGCGCGATGTCTCGATGTCGGCGAAGAGCGCGAAGGCGCGGTCCGGGGTTAGGACGACGGTGTAGGCCGCGTGCGCCGAGGTGTCGTCTACCGGCCGGCCGCGTCCGCAGAGCAGCCAGCGCACGGTCGCAGGCGTCGTCGCGACCAGCGCGGTGGCGCCGGCGCGCGCGGCCTCGCCCAGGGCGAGGTTCCGCTTTCGCTCGGCCTGCGTCACGCGACCTCAGCGGCGGCGAGCTGCATGGTCATCGAGACCTCGGGCACGTCGAGGGCAATTGCCGCCTGGATCAACCCGAGGTGAGAGAACGCTTGCGGGAAGTTGCCGATCAGGTCGCCCGTGTGCGGATCGATCTCTTCGGCGAGCAGACCGACGTCGTTGCAGAACCCGACCAACCGCTCGAACAGCGCCCGCGCCCGCTCGGTCTCCCCTGCGCGCGCCAGGCACTCGACGAGCCAGAAGGAACAGATCGTGAACGTCGCCTCCTCGCCCGCGAGCCCGTCGACGCCGTCGGTGAGATATCGGTACACGAATCCGTCGGCGGACAGCTCATTCGCGATCCGCTCGAAGGTCGCACGAGCACGCGGGTCGTCGTGCGACACGAAACCGACGATCGGGATCATCAGGTTCGATGCGTCGAGCTTGCCGCCGTCGGCGAACGACTGCACGAATGTTCCGCTGGCTGGATCGACGCCGTCACGCTCGACGAGCGCACGGATCTCGTCACGCAGGCTCGTGAGGCGTGGCAGGTCGGCTTCGCGACCGTCGAGCTCCGCGAGCTTGATCACGCGGTCGACGGCGACCCAGGCCATCACCTTCGAGTACGTGAAGTGGCGCGGATCGCCCCGAATCTCCCAGATGCCGTTGTCGGGCTGCGACCACTTCTCCCCTACGACATCGGCGACGTCGCGGAGCAGCTCCCAGAACACGTCGTCGATCTCGCCGCCGTGCCGGCGGTAGAGCCAGGCGGTGTCGAGGAGCTCGCCGAAGACGTCGAGCTGGAACTGCTGTGCAGCTCCGTTTCCGATTCGAACCGGGCGCGACCCTCGGTAGCCCTCGAGCCAATCGAGCTCGACCTCCGGCAGGAGGCGTTCCCCACCGACGCCGTACATGATCTGCAGCTCCTGCGCGCGACCCGCCGTGGTGCGCTCGAGCCAAGCCATGTAGGCATGCGCTTCCTCCGTATAGCCGAGCGCGAAGAGCGCGTTCAGCGTCAGTGCGGAGTCGCGGAGCCAGCTGAAGCGGTAGTCCCAGTTGCGCTCGCCGCCGACCTCTTCGGGGAGCGACGTCGTCGCGGCCGCGACGATCGAGCCCGTAGGCGCGTTCGTCAACGCCTTGAGCACGAGCGCGCTGCGCACGACCTGATCCCGGTAGGGGCCGTCGTAGACGCAGCGGTCGGACCACGCCTTCCACGTCCGCGTCGTCGTCTCGAACCTTGTCGTGACCTCCTCCTTCGTCAGCCGCCGCGGCGAGAGCTCATGCGGGAGCTGGTACGTGAGCACGACGAACGCCTCTTCGCCGGCATGCAGCGTCCGGTTGCCCGTCGTCGCCGAACGCTCGGCGTGGCCGAAGGGCAGCTCGCTTTGGAGCACAAGTGCGTCGGCGCCGCCGTAGACGACGACGAGGTCCGAGTCCAGCGTCTCGAGCCGGGGTGTCGTCAGGCCGTAGTCGAAACGCGGTACGAGCTTGACCTTGACGGGGACCTCGCCCTCGGTGCAGCGCGCGATCCGGATCAGCTGATGGTCGGGGTGCGCCGCGTGCGCGTCTTCCTCGGGCCCAGGGACGCGGTACGAGAAGAAGTCGGTCAGCACGAGCGTGCCGCGCTCGCTCGTGAACGTCGTCTCGAGCACGTTGGTGCCGGGGAGGTAGCGCCGAGTGGGCTCGTAGTCGTCATCGATCGGCGCGATCCTGAAGAAGCCGGCCTTGCTCCAGTCGAGGATCCGCGCGAATACGGGGCGGGCCTCGAAGCGGTGGAACGTGCACCAGTCGATGGAGCCGTCCAGCGAGACAAGAGCGCACGAGTGGCAGTCGGAGATGAGCGCATACTCGGCGATCGGCGGATAGATCGGCACTGATCTCACGGGACGGCCTCCACTTCTGCGGTCGCACGAGTCGCGGGGCGGTTGGCCGCTGCTTTGACCTCGACGAAGACCTTGATCCCGTCGCCGCGCTCGAGCTGCTCGAACATCTGCTCGTACCGCTCGAGACCTGCGATCGGCGTCGTCAGCAGGCGCTCCAACCAACCAGGGAATCGCAGTGATCGTCAGCAGGCGCTCCAACCAACCAGGGAATCGCAGTGACGCCTGCACGAGGTCGTCTACCCCGGCGACGAAGTCCGCACGCGACGCATTGACGGTCCCTACCATCACCTTGTTCCCGAGGACGAAGCCCTGGTTGATCCGATCCGCCGGGACTTCGATGGTGCGGTCGCCGCCGGTCACGCTGGCGAGCACGAGCACGCCGTTCTTCCCGAGCGCCTCAGCCGCCTCGAAGACGAGGGGGCTGTAGCCCGTTGCCTCGAAGATCAGGTCGAAGGGACCGCCCGCGTCCGCGAGCGCGACGTCCTGCGAAGAGACGTACGAGGCGCCGAGCTCCTCGACGAGCTCGCTGTTGAGGTACGGCGCGCGTGGCAACGAGAAGCAGGTCACCTCAAGACCACGCAAACGGAGCACGAGTGCAGCGAGGAGCCCGATCGTTCCCGAGCCCAGTACGGCCGCACGACGCGGCTGCCACACCTTCAGCCGCCGCTGGATCTCGAACGCCTGGGCGATCCCCTTCTCGGCGACCGTCAGCGGCTCGAGCAACACTCCGACGCCGCCGAGCGCCGCCGGTAGCGGAACGACGTACTCAGCGTCCTCGACGTAGCGCTCGGTGAGGTAGCCGTGCAGGAGGTTTATGCCCCGCTCGTAGTAGACGTCGTCGGTGGTCATGTCCTGGAGACCGATCCGGTCGTAGATCGAGCCGCCGGGGCGGCGGACGGTCGAGACGACGTAGCCGCCGGGGCGGATCGCCGGGGAGACGTGGTCGCCCACGTCGAGCACCCGCCCGAAGTTCTCATGGCCGATGACGAGGAAGTCGTCGCCGGGCGGTGCGGCACCGTACTGCGCCTCGTTGATCTCACGATCAGTGCCGTCGACACCGACGCGCAGGACCTCGACGAGGACACCGCGGCCGCTGGGTATGTCGGCAAGGCGCGGCTCGGGAACGTCGGCGAGGTGCGCCGAGTCGGAAACGCCGGGATGAACGGCGATGGCCTTCACTGATTGGTTTGTCCCCCCGCGGGCGGCGCGCGTTACAGCCTGTAACAGTTCGCGGCGGCGGAGGGACGAAAGAAATAGAGGGATGGCTCTCCCACACCCGTGACCCCTGGCCAACCACTCACATGCCAAGAGCTCGTCGAGCTGGTGACCGACTACCTCGAAGATGCTCTTAACCCGGCCGAGCGGGCGCGGTTCGACTCCCACATCAGCGACTGCGACGCCTGTCGTGCCTACCTCCACCAGATCCGCACGACGCTTGACCTCCTGGGCCACCTCTCGCCAGAGGACATCGACCCAGACGCGGAACGAACGCTCCTCCGGGTCTTTCGGACCTGGAAAGCGCGGCCTCAGGCCACCTGAGCGAAGTTCACCCGGGTGAAACCGCCGCTCAGGTGATGACGGGTCACCCGTGCGTGCGAGACGGTTGCGGTGCGCTACCGGAGGAGGCTCGCCGCCATGACCGTCTATCCCGAAACCGCTCCCACGTCCGTCCAAGCCGCTTCTGCGTCGCCGGCGGGCGCTGACCCCGGCGAGCTGCGGCTGCTCGCATCCATGAGGGCGGGAGACGAGGCCGCCTTCGCCGTGCTCGTTCGCCGCTATAGCCCGACGATGGTACGTCTCGCGCAGCTGAGCGTCGGCACACGCGCGGTCGCGGAGGAGGTCGTGCAAGAGGCATGGATCGGGGTTTTGAAGGGGATCGGCCGCTTCGAGGGACGTTCGTCCCTCAAGACCTGGATCTTCCGGATCCTGCTGAACAAAGCCAATACGCGCGCCGCCCGCGAGGCCGGAAGCATCCCCTTCTCGGCGCTGGACTGGGGCGACCCCGACGCCGACGAGCCGTCCGTCGATGCCGATCGCTTTCTCGGCCCGGACAGCGAGTGGGCCGGACACTGGGCCTCGACTCCCAAACGGTTCGAAGACCTTCCGGAAGAGCGCCTGCTCGCTGGCGAGACACTCGGTTGCATCGCCGGGGCGCTGGCAACGCTGCCGCGAACGCAGCGTGCCGTCGTCACGATGCGCGACGTGGAAGGCTGGAGCTCGGAGGACGTCTGTGAGGCTCTCGACCTGAGCGCGTCGAATCAGCGTGTCCTGCTGCACCGCGGACGCTCGAAGATCAGAGCCGCGCTCGAGGCACACCTCGCACAGGGCTAGCTCGTTCGCATCAGGCCTGAAGCGCGGTCAGGACGCCGACGCCGACGACGATCGAGGCGACGCCGGCGAGCTGGACACGGGCGAGCCGCTCCCCGAACAGGAGGTAGGCGGCAACCGCCGCGATCGCCGCGAACTGGGAGGCGAGCACGGCACTGACCGCGATCCCGTGCCGCGAACCGATAGTGAAGAGGGCGAACCCGGCGACTTCGCAGAGACCCGACAGCACCACGAACGGCAACGCCCGCCGCGTAATCCTCAGCCGCCGTGACACGACCAACGGAACCGCCACCGCCGCGACGCCGATCACACGCGCCGGCAGAACAGCCCATGCGGTCGGCAGGCTCGCGCCGACGCGGGCGGTCGCATAGAGGCTCGCTCCGAAGGCGAGCGCCGCGGCGACTGCAAAGACCGACGCGCGTAGGCCGCGCGGATCGCCCCGGACCTCGTCGACGTCTCGGGTAACACCCGAGAGGAGGATCCCGCACGCGATCACACCTAGCGTAGCTCCGGCGCCCGGGGAGATTCCCTCCCCCGCGACGACGGCGAACACGGCGGCGATCGCACCTTCGGTCGAGACGATCGGTGCGACGATCCCGACCTTTCCGAGCCGGAGCGCCGCGTACGCGCAGAGCAGTCCGGCGACGTTGCCACCTCCACTGAGGAGGAGCCAGCGGGCATCGGCACCGCCGATGTGCGGCACGCTGCGCGCCGCCACGGCGGGGAGGGTCACGACGAGCCCGACGAGCATCACGCCGGCCAGAAAGGACTGTGGCCCGATCAGCCGGGTGCCGCGCGACGCCGAGAGCATGGCGGTCGCAAATACGGACGCCGCCCCGAGCCCGCCGAAGATCGCGATCACTACCTACCCTCACACGTCGCCGGAAGGCGGCACCCGCGTGCTACTAGCCCGGTCGCGGCACGGGCTCGAGCACCCCTCGTGGCCTTCGCTCCGCGCCACGGAGCAGCGTGAGGGCCGCCAGCGGGAAGAGCAACACGGACAGCAGGCCCGCCGCGACGAGCGCTGCGTACGTTGCCGGCTGGATCAGATCCAGCTGCACGCCAATCTCGCCGGCGACGACGAGGAAGCTGATCGACGTCGCCTGCAACAACCCGGCGGCAACCGTCTGCGTGCGCGTCGCGAGCGGCTTGTACACAAGCGCGGGCAGCCCTCGCGCGACCAGCAACGCGCCGAGGAAGATCGGCGCCATCCCGATCGTCCTGCCGCTCGCGAAGAGGGCGTCCAGATCGAAGCGGACGCCGGTCGCGACGAAGAAGAACGGGACGAACACCCCGTAACCGACCGCCTCGAGTTTCCGCCGGAACTCCGGGTGGGTCATCGTCTGGTCGCGGTCGACGAGCTTGATGATCGCGCCGGCGAGGAACGCGCCGAGAATCGCCTCCAGGCCGAACCGCTCGGCAAATACGACGAAGACCGCGAGCAGGACGAACGCGGCGCGGATGCGAATCTCCGCCGTGGTGTCCTGGAGGCGCAGGAGCGTTGTGGAGATCCGCATCGAATGCTCGGCGCCGACGACGGCGAGTCCGACGGCGATCACCAACAGCCCGAACAGGCCGAGCAGCACTAGCTTTGAGCCGACGCCGCTGGATTCGCCCGAGAAGAAGAGCGACAGCAAAACGATGGTCGCGATCTCGGCGATGGAGGCGCCGGCCACGACGAGCTGCCCGAATGCTGTGCTCACCTGACCCGCGTCCTTCAGGACCGGAATCACGATCCCGAGCCCAGTGGCGGAGAGCGCGATGGCGACGAGGAGCGGTGACTTGACGAGCCCTCCCGCATTCAGGCCGAAGCCGATCAGCAGCGCGAGCCCGAACGAGATCGCGTAGGCGAGCCCGGTGATACGCAGGAGCCTTCCGCGGAAGCGGTCGTACTCGACCTCGAGCCCCGCGAGCAGCAGGAGGAAAGCGAGCCCGAGCAAGCTCATCACCTGAACCGGCGTGTCAATCGACACCCAGCCCAACACCTGGGGTCCGATCACAATCCCGAGCACGATCTCCAGCACGATCGCCGGCAGGCGGACCCGGGGGAAGAGGCCGAGCGCGAGTGGCGCCGCCAGCGCGACAGCGGCGACGATCGCCAGGCCGTTGAAGGAGATGTCGCCCATCGGGCGGCCCCTCAGGGACTAAGGGCAGCCAGCGCCGCCGGCACCTGTTCCCGCTCGAGCTCCTCGATCTTTCGAAGCCGGCGCACGTACCGCTCGCCGCCGTCGAAGCGCGCGCGCAGGAAGGCTCGTATGAGCTCCGCGGCGAGCTCTCCGCCGACGATCTCCGAGCCAAGGCACAGCACGTTCATGTCGTCGTGTTCGACGCCCTGATGAGCCGTGTAGACATCGTGGCAGATCGCCGCGCGGATGCCGTGCACCTTGCACGCGGCGATCGCGGCGCCTACACCCGAGCTGCAGATCAGCACGCCGCGTTCGGCCTGTCCGGAGACGATCGCCTTGCCGATCTCGCGCGCCTTGTCGGGATAGTCGATCTTCGGCGCGGCACGATCCGTGCCCAGGTCGACGACCTCGAAGCCGTCGGCCTGGAGCTCGTCGATGACGCGCCGGCGGAGGACTGTTCCTCTGTGGTCGAACGCGACAGCAACCTTCATGCTATGCAGTCCCGCTGCGATACCGAGTCGTTACACGTCCGGATGAAACGTCCGGGCCGCAGCTGAAGACGGTACAGACATGAGCGTCGAACTCGTCGTTGCCGCCGATCCAGAGAACGCAGCAGCGCGCGCGGCGCGACTGCTGGCCGATGCCGCGCACGCCGGTAAGCACATCGTCCTCGCGGGCGGGTCGACGCCGCGCCGCGCCTACGAGCTCGCTGCGCTCCAGAACGGCGACTGGAGCAAGGCAGAGATCTGGTGGGGGGACGAACGCTGTGTCGCGTCCGACGACGAGCGGTCGAACTTCAGGCTCGTGCAGGAGTCGTTGCTCTCCCGTCTCGCCCGTCCACCCGCCGCCGTCCACCGGATTCGCGTCGAACTGGGAGCCGAACGCGCAGCCGCCGAGTACGACCGTGATCTTCGCGGGGTCCCCCTCGGCCTCGTCTTGCTCGGCATCGGCCCCGACGGACACACTGCCTCCCTGTTCCCGGATTCCCCCGCCCTCGCCGCGAGCTCCAGGCGCGCGGTCGCCGCGGAGCCCGGGCTCGACCCGCGCGTGCAGCGCGTCACGCTCACGCCCGAGGCTCTCGCGGAAGCGGCGCACATCGTCTTCCTCGCGGTCGGGGCGGAGAAATCGGCGCCGCTGATGCGAGCACTGTCGGGTACACCAAGCCCGACGACGCCGGCGAGCCTGGTGCGTTCTCGGAGCGGAACGACCACTGCGATCGTCGACCGTGCCGCCGCTGCCTGGCTCTAGTGTGAGCTGGACGAGCCACGTGCGGGCAGTCGAGGTCGCACCGTCGCTGTACGCGGCGGACTTCTGGAATCTCGGCGCGCAGATCGACGCGCTGCTGGACGCCGGCACGCGCATCTTCCACTTCGATGTCGGTGACGGGCATTTCGTTCCGCCGGTGACGATTGGGCCAATCGTGATCGAATCGATCGCGCCGCGCGTTCACGAGGGCGGCGCGCTCATCGACGTCCACCTGATGGCCACCGAGCCTGAGCGTCACTTCGACGCGGTTGCCGCCGCAGGGGGCGACAGCGTCACGTTCCACTACGAGGTCGTCCACAAGCCGCAGCGCGCGATCGCCGCAGCGCGCGAGCTGGGGCTCGGCGCCGGCATCGCATTCAATCCCGAGACCGAGCCCGAGGCGGTGGCCGAGGTCGCGGGCGGCGTCGACCTGGTGCTCTGCATGAGCATTCACCCGGGGTACTCGGGCCAGGAGTTCATGCCCGAGGCGCTGGACCGAATCGAGCGGCTCCACCGGCTTCTGCCGGAGACGCTGATCCAGGTGGACGGAGGAGTCGGCAAGGGGAACGCGCACGACCTCAATGAGGCCGGAGCGCGCCTGCTCGTGGCGGGCACCGCCATCTTCGCCGCGCCCGACATCGGCGACGCCTACCGGCAGATCCACGCCGCGGCGCTCGACGCTGCCGGCGCAGAACCGGACGTGGCGAGAGCCGTCACATGACTCTGCCACCGTCGAGCGGAGGAGGAACGTCATCACCGCCCTGATCAGCCGCCAACCCTTGACGGCGTTCTTCGTGCTCGCCTTCGCGCTCACTTGGGCGGCGCTCCCGTGGAGCAGCTTCCTGGCCGCCGGACCTTTGATCGCCGCCCTCGTCGTGACCGCCGTCGTCGACGGCCGCCGCGGGTTGCGCGAACTCGGAAGTCGGATCCTTCGCTGGCGTATCGGCTGGCAGTGGTACGCCGCGGCAATCTTCATCCCGCTCGGGCTCGCGCTCGGAACCGGGGCGCTCAACGTTGCCCTCGGAGCTCCGGACTCGGTGCTGCGAGATCTCCAGTTCTCCTCACTCGCCGCCGTGTTCGCGGCGAGGCTCGTGCTGCCCGTGGGCGCACCGATAGGCGAAGAGCCGGGGTGGCGCGGCTTCGCCCTGCCTCGTCTCCTCGGCGCGCGCTCACCGCTCGGGGCCACGTTGATCCTCGGCCTGATCGTCGCCGCGTGGCACGTGCCGCTGATCTGGGTGGCCGGGGAGGACCTGCCGCCGATCTTCCTCCTCACGACCGTCGCCGTGACGTTCTTCTACACGTGGCTCTTCATCCACACCGGCGGCAGCGTCCTCCTGACGCTTCTCGCCCACGCCCTCGAGGGGACAATCGGGCCCGAGTTCACCAAGTCGAGCGGGTTCCTCGGGTCGGACAAGACGCACTGGACGCTGCTCTACACAGCCGGGTGGTGCGCCCTGGCGATCGCCCTACTCGTCTTCGACCGGCAACTCTGGCGCCGTGGCAGCCGTCGCCGGGTCGAGCGTTTCGACGCTGCCGTACCGGCCGCCGGATGACGGTGCGCCGCCGGGGCGCCGCCGGCGCAGCGGTTACAGCCGCGCTCGTCTGGCCTCAGACCCACCTGATGGCCGACGCCGCAAGAGGCTTCGTCTTCGCCTCGAAGCGAGGCGGCCACACGGAGATCTTCGTACAGGTCTCCGGGTCGAGCCCGAGGCAGCTCACCCGCAATCGCGCGTCGGACTACGGGCCCGTCTCCTCGCCCGACGGGCGGCGCATTGCCTTCGTCAGCGACCGCGACGGCGCCGACCACCTCTACGTTGTGAACCTGAACGGAAACGGGCTGCGCAAGCTCACGCGCGACTCGCGGCAGGGATCGTACGACAACGCACCCGCCTGGTCTCCGGACGGTACTCGGATCGCGTTCGCGAGCACACGGGACGGAGGCGAGGCGAAGATCTACGTGATGCGCGCGGACGGCAGCGGTCTCCGACGCCTGACGCGGACGGCCCGCTACGTCGTGGACACGACCCCCTCCTGGTCACCGGACGGCAAGCGGATCGTCTTCGCCAGCAACCGCGCCGGCTTCGACAACCAGGAGCTGTACGTCATGCGGGCGGATGGACGGCACGTGCTCCGGCTGACACGCTCGCGCGACGACGACGGTCAGCCGGCTTGGTCGCCGGACGGCCGCCGGATCGCGTTCGTGAGCCGGCGCGACCGGAACGACGAGATCTACGTCATGAACGCCGACGGAACCCACCCCGTGCGGCTGACGTCGACCCCGCGCGAGGACGAGTTCCTGCCGCGCTGGTCGCCATCGGGCGAGCAGCTCGTCTTCTGGAGCACCGCGCCGGGCCGAGCCGACCGCATCTGGGCGATCGGCGCCGACGGGACAGGCCGGCGGCTCGTCGCCACCGGCTCCCACGCGGACTGGCTCCGTTAAACCGCCGCGCCGGCGGCGAGCAGCGACTTTCCGGCCGAGTCGAGCTCCCCGCACGCCTGCACGACGCGCGCAGCCATCGACTCCTCGCCCTTCTTTCCCCAGACGCGTGGGTCGTACGTCTTCTTGTCGCCGGTGCCGCCGTCGACCCTGAGCACGCCGTCGTAGCGCTCGAACATGTGCCCTGCGATCGCGCGTGTGTACGCGTACTGCATGTCGGTGTCGACGTTCATCTTGACGACGCCGTAGGCGACCGCCGCGGCGATGTCCGCGGGATCCGAGCCGCTGCCGCCGTGGAAGACGTAGTCGAATGAAACGTCCTCGCTGTAGCGCGCTGCGAGCGCTTCCTGGCCCTCCTTCAGGACGGCCGGCCGTAGCTTGACGTTGCCCGGCGCGTAGACGCCGTGGACGTTCCCGAACGTCGCTGCGAGCAGGTAGCGGCCCTTCTCGCCGGTCCCGAGTACTTCCGCCACGCGTAGGAGATCCTCGGTCGTCGTGTACAGCTTCTCCTGCGGCGTGCCCTCGGTATTGACGCCGTCCTCTTCCCCACCGACGACTCCGCATTCGACCTCGAGTATGACCTCGGCGGCCGCGCATTCCTCGAGCAGCTCGGCGGCGATCCTGAGGTTCTCCTCGAGTGGCAGCGAGGAGCCGTCGAACATGTGAGACAGGAACAACGGCTCCTCGCCGCGTGCTCGCCGCTCGACTGACTCGGCCAGAAGCGGGCGGAGGAAGCGGTCGAGCTTGTCCGGGGGGCAGTGGTCGGTGTGGAGGACGATCAAGACCGGATAGTGGTCGGCGAGCACGCGCGCGTACTCCGCCAGCGCTTTTGCGCCGAGCGCCATGTCCTTGACCGAGCCGCCCGAGGCGAACTCGCCCCCTCCGGTCGAGATCTGGACGATCCCGTCGGAGCCTGCCTCGGCGAAGCCCCGCATGGCGGCGTTCAAGGTCTCCGAGGACGAGACGTTGACGGCCGGGTAGGCGTACGAGCCCGCACGGGCGGCGTCGATCAACTCGCGGTATTGCTCCGGCGTGGCGACCGGCATCAGGCGGCCACCTCGACGACACCCGGGAGCGGCTCGCGCAGCGTCTCGAGGACGACGTCCGCGCCTGCCTCCGCGAGCTGGTCGACCGTGAAGTGGCCGCTGGCGACACCGACGCCGATTGCGCCGGCACCGTGCGCCGCGGCGATGTCGAGCGGCGTGTCGCCGACGACGAGTGCCTGCTGCGGGTCGAGATCCATTCCGAGCAGCATTCCTGCGCGTTCGATCGCCTTGCGGGTGAGCTCGGTGCGGTGGGTCGAGTCCGACCCGTAGCCGCCGAACGTGAACCAGCGGGCGAGATTGGCGCGCGAGAGCTTGATGTGCGCGGCCGAGTCGGTGCCGCCGGTCGTCAGCCCGAGCAGATATCCCTCGTCGACCAGACGCGGAAGCAGCTCCTCGACCCCCTCCAGCACGCGATAGCCCTTCGATTCGGCGACTGCCTCTGGCAGGTACTTGAGTCGCATCGCCATCACCCGGGCGAGCTCGCGCGGCTCGGGCTCGTGGCCGATGACGGCTTCGAACGTCTTCCGCCCCACCTCGGGATCGGTCATCCCGGCGTCCGAGAACATGCCGATGTCGGCGGGAATGCCGTACAGCTCGTCGAAGGCGAGCCGCCAGGCAACCGCGCCGGCACCGCCCGTCGTGATCAGCGTGCCGTCGATGTCGAACAGAATCGCGATTGGTCTCTCCATTGAGCTCTCCTTCAGGCGTGGTCGGTCGGCAGGTGCCAGCGGCGGGGCGCGATCAGCTCGTGCACCGCCTTCGGCCCCCACGATTCCTGGGGGTACAGCTGAACCGGCGGCGGGCTCTCGATCACCGGTGAGGCGACCTCCCAGAGCCGCTCGATCCCGTCCGCGCGTGTGAACAGGGTCTTGTCGCCGATCATCGCGTCGTGGATGAGGCGCTCGTAGGCCTCGAGACCGTCGCCTCGGTCCGCGTACGAGAACTCCATGTGCGCCTCGCCGAGCTCGATCGTCGGCCCGGGGATCTTCGCGAGGAAGCTCGATGTGATTCCGCCCTGGTCGCCGAGGTCGAAGGTGAGGTGGTTCTGCTCGAACGACTCGGTCTTCACGTTCGAGACCTCGAAGAGCTGTCGCGGCGGATCCTTGAACGCGATCGTGATCACGCGCTTTCCCTGCGCAAGCCGTTTGCCGGTTCGGAAGTAGAACGGAACGCCTGCCCAGCGCCAGTTGTCGATCTCGACCTTTCCGGCGACAAACGTCTCGGTTTCGGACTGGGGGTCGACACCGTCGTGCTCGCGGTAGCCCTCGTATTGGCCGCGGACGACGTCCTCAGGCCGGATCGGGCGCATCGCGTGGAATACCTTCACCTTCTCGTCGACGAGCGCCTTCGCGCCGAGCGACGAGGGAGGCTCCATCGCGACGAAGCCGAGCACCTGGAGCAGATGCGTCACGACCATGTCGCGGAACGCCCCGGTCGCCTCGTAGAAGCCGGCGCGCTGCCCGACCGTCAAGGTCTCCGGAACGTCGATCTGGACGTGGTCGATGTGATCCCGATTCCAGATCGGCTCGAACATCCCGTTCGCGAACCGCATCGCGAGCAGGTTCTGCACCGTCTCCTTGCCGAGGAAGTGGTCGATGCGGAACACCTGCTCCTCATCGAGCACCGAGTGGACCGTCGCGTTCAGCTTCTTCGCAGACGCAAGGTCGGTCCCAAACGGCTTCTCCATGATGACGCGGGCGTCCTCGTTCAGGCCCGAGCTGCCGAGGCCCTCTGCGATGGAACCGAACGCCACGGGCGGGACGGCCAGGAAGAAGAGCCGGTGCGCGCCGTCGAGGTCTGCTTCGGCCTGCGTGACTGCGGACGTCAGTGCGTCCGTCGCGCCCGGCCCGAAGGTACCGCCGACGTACCTGACCCGCTCGACGAAGATGTCCCACCGTCCGTCGTCGGTCGGCAGGCGGCCGAACTCGTCGACCGCCTGCTTTGCGAAGGCACGGAACGCGTCGTCGCCAAGCTCCTCGATCGACGCCGCGACGATCCGGTAGCCGACGGGCAGGAGGCCCGCCTCGGCGAGGTGGAACAACCCGGGGATCAGCTTCCGCCGCGACAGGTCGCCGGTCGCCCCGAACAGGACGATCACGTGGTCGTCGGGCGTCTGTGGCCCGCGGCGCGCGGCGGCCGGCTTGGCGGCGACGGCCATCTCAGGCTCCTGCGTGCGCGAGCTCGAGGTGACCACCGAACGCCTGCCGCATCGCCGAGAGCAGCTGGTCGGCGTACTGCGACTCGCCGCGTGACGAGAACCGCTGGTACAGCGCCGCGGTCAGGACGGGCACGGGGACGCCTTCGTCGATCGCCGCGCGAATGGTCCACCGGCCTTCGCCCGAGTCGGAGACGCGACCGCCGAAGCCGGACAGATCCGGCGAGGATTGGAGCGCCTGCGCCGTCAGGTCGAGCAGCCAGGAGGACACGACGCTGCCGCGCCGCCAGACCTCGGCGACCTCGCCGACGTCGATGTCGTACTGGTAGTACTCGGGCTCCTGGAGGGGTGCGATCTCCGCACTCGTCTCCACTTCTTCCTTGCCGGCGTTGGCCCGGTGGATGACGTTCAGGCCCTCGGCGTAGGCGGCCATGATCCCGTACTCGATCCCGTTGTGGACCATCTTCACGAAGTGGCCCGCGCCGCTGGGACCGCAGTGCAGGTAGCCCTCCTCGGCCGTCGAGCCGTTGCTGCCGTTTCGGTTCGGGGTCCGCGGCGCGCCTTCGGCACCCGGTGCGATCGACTTGAGGATCGGGTCGAGGTGACGGACGACCTTCTTCTCGCCACCGACCATCAGGCAGAACCCGCGCTCGAGGCCGAAGACCCCGCCGCTCGTGCCGATGTCGACGTAATGGATGCCCTTCGGCTTCAGCGCCTTCGCGCGCTCGATGTCGTCGCGGTAGTAGCTGTTGCCGCCGTCGATGATGATGTCGCCCTTCTCCATGTAGGAGGCGAGCTCGTCGACGATCCGGCCGGTGATGCCGGCGGGAATCATCACCCACGCGACGCGCGGCTTGTCGAGCTTCGAGACGAAGTCCTCGAGCGATTCCGAACCGGTCGCGCCCTCGCCCTCGAGCGAGGCAACGACCTCAGAGCTGACGTCGTAGACGACGCAGTCGTGCCCGTCGCGCATCAGCCGCCGAACGAGGTTTGCACCCATCCGGCCCAGTCCAACCATTCCCAGCTGCATTGCGGTTACCTCCGTTTCGTTGCGTTTCGGTAGCGCCTGATCAGCGCGTTGGTGGATGAGTCGTGGGTGAGCTGCGGCTCGGCCGGACTCTCGAGCTCATCGGCGATCCGCTTCGCGAGCACTTTGCCGAGCTCGACGCCCCACTGGTCGAACGAGTTCAGGTCCCAGATCACGCCTTGGACGAACACGCTGTGCTCGTAGAGCGCGATCAGCTTGCCGAGCGTCTGCGGGTCGAGCTTCTCCGCGAGGATTGTGTTCGTGGGCCGATTGCCGTCGAAGACACGGTGCGGCAGCAGCCACTCCTCTGTCCCTTCCTCGCGCACCTGCTCGGGCGTCTTGCCGAAGGCGAGCGCCTCTGTCTGCGCGAAGACGTTCGCCATCAGCAGGTCGTGGTGATTGGCGAGCGGGTTGAGCGTCTGCGTGAAGCCGATGAAGTCGGCGGGAATCAGCTTGGTGCCCTGGTGGATCAGCTGGTAGAAGGAGTGCTGGCCGTTCGTGCCCGGCTCCCCCCAGAAGATCGGGCCGGTCTCGTAGTCGACGCCGGATCCGTTCAGCGTCACCGACTTGCCGTTCGACTCCATGGTCAGCTGCTGCAGGTAGGCGGGAAAGCGCTTCAGGTACTGGTCGTACGGCAGCACCGCGACAGTCTGGGAGCCGAAGAAGTCGACGTACCAGAGCGTCAGCAGGCCCAGCAGAACGGGCAGGTTCCGCTCGAACGGGGCCGTGCGGAAGTGCTCGTCCATCGCATGGAAGCCGGCCAGCAGCTTCCGGAAGTTGCCAGGGCCGATCGCCAGCATGGTCGAGAGGCCGATCGCCGAGTCCATCGAGTAGCGGCCGCCGACCCAGTCCCAGAAGCCAAACATGTTCGCGGTGTCGATCCCGAATTTCGAGACCTCGGCCTCGTTCGTCGAGACCGCGACGAAGTGCTTCGCCACCGCCGCCTCGTCGCCCAGCTTCGCCAGCAGCCACTCACGCGCGCTCGTCGCGTTGCGGAGCGTCTCCAGCGTCGTGAACGTCTTCGAGGAGACGATGAAGAGTGTCTCCTCCGGGTCGAGGTCGCGCGTCGCCTCTGCCACGTCGGTGCCGTCCACATTCGAGACGTAACGGAAGGTTAGGTCGCGCTGCGTGTAGTGCCGCAGCGCTTCGTACGCCATCACGGGCCCGAGGTCCGAGCCGCCGATACCGATGTTGACGACATTGCGGATCCGCTTGCCAGTGTGGCCCTTCCAGTCGCCGCTGCGAACGCGGTCGGCGAAGTCGGACATCCGCCCCAGCACCTCGTGCACCTTCGGGACGACGTCCTCGCCGTCGACCTCGATCCGCTGACCCTTCGGGGCGCGGAGTGCGACGTGCAGGACGGCGCGATCCTCGGTGACGTTGATCTTCTCACCGGCGAACATGGCGTCCCTGCGCTCCGCAACGCCACGCTCCTCCGCGAGTTGGATCAGCAGCCGAATCGTCTCATTCGTGATCCGGTTCTTCGAGTAGTCGAGGAAGATGCCCTCGACTTCGACCGAGTAGCGCTCACCTCGCTTCGGGTCATCCGCGAAGAGATCGCGCAGATGGGTCCCCCGTACCTCTTCGGCATGGTCCTCGAGCGAGCGCCACGCTGTTGCGTCGCGCAGCGAGGAGGTCGTTGTCGTCGTTGCCATGTCTCCGTCTCCTCTCAGCGCGCTGCCATCAGGGAACTGGACTTCTGGCCGATGTTCTCGATCAGCTCGTCCCAGGACTTGACGAACGAGTCGGCGGCCTCTTTCTGCAAGCGCGCGGCGAGGGCGTCGTCGTCGACACCGGCCGCCACGAAACGGCTGATCACCTGCTCCGCATTGCCACCGTCCGCCGGCAAGAACTCGTCGACCATGCCGTGGTCGCCGAACGCAAGCAGCGTCTTCTCCGGCATCGTGTTGACCGTCAACGGCGCCGCCAGCGCGCGGACGTAGAGCACGTCCGAAGCTTCGGGGTCCTTCGTCCCGGTGCTCGCCCAGAGCAGACGCTGTGGGCGCGCCCCTTCGTTGGCGAGGCGCTTCCAGCGGTCGGAGTCGAGGACCTGGCGGTACGCCTTGTACGTCCGCTTCGCCATTGCGATCCCGAGCATGTTCTGCAGCTTGTCCGGTTGCTCCGTAGACTCGTGCGCGGTGTCCCACCGGCTGACGAACACGGAGGCGACGGAGCCGACGAAGGGATCGAGATCCGCGTCGATGCGTCGCTCGATGCCGCGCATGTAGGCGTCCGCCGCGGCGAGGTACTGCTCACGCGAGAAGAGCAGCGTGACGTTGATCGGCACGCCGGCGAAGATCGCTTCCTCGATAGCCGGCAGGCCCTCCGCCGTCGCGGGGATCTTGATGAAGAGATTCGGGCGATCCGCCTTCGTGTGCAAGTCGACCGCGGCCTTGATCGTGCTCTTCGGGTCGTAGGCGATCCGCGGCGAGACCTCGAGCGAAACCCAACCGTCGACGCCGTTCGTTCGCTCCGACACGTGCCGGAAGAGGTCGGCGGCACCCTGCAGGTCCTCGATCGCGAGGTCGAAGAAGATGTCTTCCTCGTCGAGGCCTTTCCCCGCCGCATCAACGATCGCGTCGTCGTAGGCGTCGGTCGTCAGGAACGCATTGTCGAAGATCGTCGGATTCGACGTCAGCCCGGTGATGCCGAGCTCGTCGATGTATTGCCGCAACGTCCCGCTCGTGAGCAGGTCGCGCGTGATGTTGTCGAGCCAAAGGCTCTGACCGTCGTGGTGCAGCTTCTGCGTCGGCTTCATCTTTCTCTCCTAGGTCAAGCGATTGCGAGTGACTGGATCTGTGCTTTCGCGGCCTCGACGACCTTGTCGGGCGTGAAGCCGAACTTCGTTTGCAACTCCTTCAGGGGCGCCGAGGCGCCGAAGGTGCTCATCGCGACGATCGCGCCCGTCAGACCGACGTAGCGCTCCCAACCGAAGGTGGACGCCTGCTCGATCGCGACGCGTGCGATCACGTCGGGCGGCAGTACCGAGTCCCGGTACTCCTTCGGCTGGCGCTCGAACAGCTCCCACGAGGGCATCGAGACCACGCGAGCCTTCACGCCCTCGACGCTGAGGTCCTCATAGGCCTCGACCGCCAGCGCAATCTCGCTGCCGGTGGCGATCAGGATCACGTCGACTTCGCCGTCCGGCGAGTCCGCGAGGACGTAGGCGCCCTTGGCGACGCCGTCGGCCGAGGCGTACTTCGTCCGGTCGAGTGTCGGCAGGTTCTGGCGCGAGAGAATCAGCGCGACCGGGTCGTGCTGGGACTGCA
>WNGF01004582.1_pt1 | contig 22671 bp, 21 predicted proteins | sample 5400641 | NCBI WGS metagenome assembly WNGF01 (sample SAMN13153371, study PRJNA577476) | soil metagenome | isolation source: 80 cm soil or saprolite under grassland replicate 2 | place: USA:California | collected 2016-06-15 | reverse complement strand
CGTGCTGACCGACAAGCGCCTGCCCGGCATCGACGGCGTCGAGGTGGTGCGCCAGATAAAGGTGGATCATGCCAGCCTCGCCGTCGTCGTGATGACGGCGTACGGCACCATCGGATCCGCGGTCGAGGCCATGCGCCTCGGCGCCGAGGACTACCTCGTCAAGCCGTTCGAGGCGGCCGAGGTTCTGATGGTGCTCCGCCGTGCGATCGAGTTCCAGGAACTGAAGGCCGCGAACCGCGCGACGATCCGGCGCAACCAGGAGCGCTTCACTCTCAAGAACATCGTGGCGCGGACGGCGGTGATGCAAGAGGTCTTCGACCTCGTCGGCTCGGTCGCCGGCCTTGACACGACGGTGCTGATCTACGGCGAGACCGGTGTCGGCAAGGAGCTGCTCGCCCGCTCCATCCACTTCAGCGGCGCCCGGAAGGACCGACCCTTCGTCGCGGTCAACTGCGCCGCGATCCCTGAGGAGCTGTTCGAGTCCGAGCTGTTCGGCTTTCGCAAAGGTGCGTTCACCGGCGCAAGCGAGACGCGGCGGGGTCTGTTCCAGATGGCGAACGGCGGCACGCTGCTCCTGGACGAGATCGGAGAAATGCCGCTGGCGCTCCAGTCGAAGCTCCTGCGCGCGATCGAAGAGAAGCGCGTGACACCGATCGGCTCCGACCGCGTGGTCGAGATCGACCTGCGCTTCATCGCCACGACCAACAAGGACCTCCAGCCCGAGCTCGAGCGGGGTACGTTCCGGCGCGATCTCTTCTACCGCCTCTCGGTCCTGCCGATCCGCGTCCCGGCGCTGCGGGAGCGGATCGAAGACATCCCCCTGCTCGCCCAGCACTTCCTGGCGGCCAGCGCGCGACGCTCCAAGAAAGCGGTGCGCGCCATCACCCCTGACGCCATGCACGCCTTGCGGCGCTACGCATGGCCCGGCAACGTACGGGAGCTCGAGAACGTCATCGAGCGGGCGGTGATCGTGGCCAAGTCCGACACCATCACCGACGTGGAGCGCTTCCTCACCGGCGACAGCGAGCGCCCCCGGGTCGACCTTTCGCTGTCGTTCCGCGAGGCCAAGGGGCGGCTCGTGGAGGAGTTCGAGCGGGCGTATTTCACCGGCCTCCTGGAAGCCCACGGCGGCAAGCTGGCTGGCGTCGCCCGTCACGCCGACATGGACAGCAAGAACCTCTGGGAGAAGCTGACCAAGTACGGGCTCCGGCGCCAGGGCCACGCCGAGGAGGCGAGTGGCGAGTCGAGCGCGGGCTAGCGATTGAATGAGCTCACGGCGCAGCCCCGATGCCCCATTCGGCTCCGTACCGTGCCAAGATGTAGAGGCTCCCGCCGATGACCGCAGCGAGCGAGACGACCCAGAGGAGCCGACGCCAGCCGTCCCGGCCCACGGGAGCCTTCAGGCGTGCTTCGCGACGCGCTGGAGGGCCTCGCGGAGACTGACCGGCGATTTGAACGGGAAGATGTCCTCCATGGTCGTCGGTAGCTCTCCGACGCGCTGCGCAAAGGTACCGAGCACCTCCAACGCGATCTTCGCCTCGCGCGCCGCCTCCCTGGAGCGCCCCGTCGTCTCCAGCAGGAAGGACAGCCCCGCGTGCGCGAGGTTCACCTCTGGACAGAGTCGTAAAGAGATCCGGTAGGCGCGCTCGGCGTCACTGGGTTCCTCTTTGGCGACGCGGTTAGCCAGGCTCGTGAGGAGCCGGGCGAACTCGGCCACGCTGACCACGCCGAGCGCGGAGGGCTGCCGGAAAAATCGCTGGTCGAACAGGCGGTACTTCTCGACCAGCGCGTCGAGATGAGCCTGGGGCCCGGCGTCGAGCCGCGTCCGAAGCTCGCCTACGAATCCCCCCGGCAGCGCCTCCCACCCAGGAATCCTGAAACGATCGCGAACGCGGTCCCAGGTGGTGGCGAGGGCGGCCGAGTGGAGAGGCTTCCCTTGGCATGCGAGCAGGACGGCCACGCCGGCGCTCACGCGATCCTTCTCCGTGGCGCCCATCCACGCAGCCTCCACCTGCGACGTGATGCGCCGGCGCGTCTCCGCGCCCCGATAGAGGCGCACGAGCATGCGCTCGCGCGCCCTGACCTCGTCGGCGCCCCGCTCGCGGGCTCGGCAGTAGAGCCGGAACATTCGCTCGGCTCGCTGGTGGGGCTGTCGCCGGATCAGCTCCGTCACGATGAAGCCGACCACCACGAGGGCGAGATAGCCGGAGTAGGGCGCGGGCATGACGTGCTCGAGTGCCCAAGTGAGCCCGACGACGGCCGTCGCGCCTGTGAGCGCCCAGCCCACGATTCGCGCGGGCCGGCCCAGTCGCTTCACGGACCGGCGAGCCCACCGCCCGTCGCGCCCGGCCCGTCCGGGACCAGGGCGCCGCGGCGCTGGAGGCGGAGCGCCTCCCCCAGGGTCAGGACCCCCCGCTGGGCTAACAGCGGCAGCATGCGGTGGAAGATCGTGCCGGCGGTGAGCGCGTCGCCGTCGGCTGTATGGCGCCGGATCACCGCGACCTCCAGGAGCCGCCCAAGCCCCTCGAGGCTCAGATCCCACCACGAGGGGAAGAGGGCATGAGCGATCGCGCCGATATCGAGTACAGGACCCTCCACCGGAGTCAACCCTGCCGCCCGCGCGGCTCGTTTGATGATCGCCAGGTCGAAGCCCGCCGTGTGGGCAACGATGACCCGATCGCGACACCGCAGGAGGAACTCCGGGAGCGCGGCCGCTGCGGAAGGTGCGTCCTGCACGTCGGCGTCCCCGATGCCGTGAATGGCCTGGGCAGCCGCGGGGATGGGCTGGCCCGGGTTCACGATCCGAGTGTAGCCGGCGTCGGGCTGTGCTTGGCCGCCGACGAACGGGATGGCGGCCAGAGCGACGATTACGTCGCGCCGCGGGTCGAGGCCGGTCGTCTCGAGGTCGATCGCCACGAACTCCACGTCGTGGAGCGGGACGTCGTGCCTGACCGATCGCCTGCGCCGCGCCAGCACCACCAGCGCGCCGGCGAGAGCGACGAACGTAAGCACAGACCAGAGGGTGAGGAACGGAATTCCCGCCACTAGAGCGCCTCCGTCAAGTAGCGGTCCTCGAGCTTGCCCTGCAGGCGCCGAATGGCCCTGAAGGCGTCCTTCAGCCGACGCTGATCGGTGACGCTCAACGTGCGCGGGTCCACGAGGTTATCGGGTGGCACCCCGGCGGCCAACCGGGCGAGCTGGTGGCGGAGCCGGAGGTGGAAGATTGTTTCGTACGCCGCCCGCACGTCGTCCCGCTCCTCGAGTCTGAAGCAGTTGCCGGTCCGGGCGGCTGCCTCGAGGCGCTCGATCGTATTCGTCTCGTCGAGGCCCAGCTCGATCGCGTACGCCCGGAGCGCGTTGGTGAGGAGGAGCATGCCGTCGAGCTTCACGTTGATGCCGCGCTGGTCGTCCTCTCGTCGGAGGACGAACCGGCCGAAGAACCCGAGGGGCGGACCGTGAGAGACCGCGATCTTCGCCAGGTAGCGAGGGAACGAGCGCCAGGCCCGGGCCTGCGCCCGAACTTCAACGCGGAGCTCCTCGGCCAGGCGCGTCTCGCCAGCGAGGGGACGGAAGTCGAGATATATCGACGCGTACATCAGGTTCTGGGCCGTGGTCTCGCGCGCCCACTCAGCGAAGTAGCCGCGCCATACGGCGAGCGGCTGGCGCCATTTCGGATTCGACGCCATGGCGTCGGCGGGACATCGTGGGTATCCGAGCCGCAGGAGACCGTCGATCACGCGCCGTGACAATTCGCCGAAATACTGTTCGGCGGGCTTGGCGAAGCCCGGTGGTGGGTCTGCGTACACGAGCGCGTTATCTTGATCGGTCCGGAGCGTCTGCTCGCGGCGGCCCTCGCTGCCGAGGGCCAGCCAACAGAATGGCAGCGGCGGGCGACCCAAGCCCTCGGCTTCCAGGTCGCGCTCGACGAACGCCAGCACCCGCCGGATCAGCGCGTCGTTCAGCTCCGAGACGAGGCGGCCCAGTTCATAGCCACTCCAACCTTCCTCGAAGAGGGTTCGAGTCACACCCGTCAGCTCGGGTACGCGCCTTGCCAACTCCTCCAGGGATGCGCATGACTCGATCGCTCGAGCGACTTCGAGCGGCGTCGCCGCCTGAAGGGCGAGCAGGTCATCGGCGGAGAGGACGCCGAGGAGACGTCCCGCCTCGACGACGAGCAAGTGATGGACGCGGTGTCGGGTCATCTCGAGGAGCGCTTCGTAGACAAAGGCCTCGGGCGAAACGCTGACGGGGGGCGCGGACAGGATTGCGACCACGGCCTCGTCGGATGATCGGCCGGCGGCGATCACGCGCACCCGCAGATCGCGATCGGTCACGATCCCCTGGGGACGGCCGTCTTCGCCGATGATGACGATCGATGACGCCCCCTGCTCCGTCATAGACCGCCCGGCGGCGGCGATGGAGTCTTTGGCGTGGCAGGTGACGACAGGGCGATTCAGGAGGGACCTTACCTGGAATTTGAGCGGTGCCGGCGTTCCAGCCAGGGCCTACTTCTTCTCCTGCGGCTTATCCTTGGCGTTGTCGCTCACGCCACCGCTCTCAGTGCCGCCGTAGGCCTTCCAGATGTCCTCCGACATCCCCGAGGAAAGTCCCGACCGTTCCTTCTTCGGCCCCTGCGCGGACGGGCTCTCCGAGCAGGCGCCCAATCCTAGGGCGGTGACAATGACGACGAGGTAGCGGATGCGCATATGTTGGGCAGGGCGGGGGCAACCCCCGCCCGCCCTGCCCAGCATGAGACTACTTCGCGACGCCGCCAAAGTAAATCAGCATGAAGACGATCGTGAAGATGATCGAACCGAACGTCCAGATCTCCGGGAGCCCTATCTTCATGCGCGTCCTCCGCCCACCCTCTTGGGATCGGCGTCGCTACCGCCCGCGATCGCGGGGGCGACCTCGTGCACCACGATCTTCGTGTCCCGCTCGGCCCGCTGGATCTGCGCCTCGCCGAGGAACGACAGCCCGGCCTTGAAGCACATCGCCCACATCATCACGATGCCGAGGAGCCACCACACGATCTGCCAGGCCCAGAGTGGCGGGAAGCCGAGAAAGGAAAATGCGCTGTTTCCGATGACCGCGAAGGGGCCGATGGCGAAGAGATACCACACGGGGACGACGACCCACATGGCCTTCCGCCAGGCTCGCTGCGACGCCGACGGGCGGTCGATGTCGTTGAGCCACGCCTGCAGCTCGCGCCGGCGCTCGGCGATCTCCGGCGATTCCTTGAAGAGGGCGCTGAAGACCAGCGCTACAACGAGACCGACGAGGAGGCCCCAGCCGGCCGAGTGGATCGTCCACAGGAAGCCGAACCCCTTCGCCCAATCGCCCAGGACGAAGTTGATGTTCGGATCGGTGAGAATGACGGTGAAAATGCCTACCGCCAGACCTATGACGGCCCCGATTCCCCGAACCGGCCAGCCGTAGCAGACGCCGAGCAGGGTGATGTACATCAGCGTGCCGAATGCCGTGGCGAGGCCACCGAGCATCACCATCGCCGACGCCGACTGCAGAGAAATGAACATCGCCACTGCCGCGATGACCACGGCGAACACGCGCGACATCCAGATCTGCTCGGCATGGCCGGACATCGGCCGCATGTAGCGGAAGTAGACGTCGCGGGCCAGGATGGTCGAGCCGGTGGCGATGTACGGGGCCGCCGTGGACTGCATGGCCGCCAGCGCCCCAATCGTCACGAAAGCGAGCCAGAAGCCGGGCAGGTAGTGCTCCATGAGCGCCGGAACCAGGTTGCGGTCCGACACGGTGACGCCCAGCGCCTTGGAGATCTCGTCCATGACCACGCGGCCACCCATGCCCTGAATCGCGGTGAAGAAGAAGAGCGCGAAGCCGACGAAGAAGGTCGACGCGATCGCCTGCTGCCAGGGAAAGGGGCGCGGGTTTTTGTTGGAGAACGACCACATGGTGAAGGCGGGCGAGGCCTGGATCCCCATCAGCGAGAACATGTAGGTCAGGATCATCATCCCGGTCCAGATTGTCTTGCCCGACGTGAACTGCATCATGCCGTTGGAGCCGGTGGTGGCGCCCGGGCCTCCGGGAATCGTGAGATACTTCGCGTCCAGGGCGTTGATCTTCGGCGCCAGCACGCTCCAGCCGCCGGACGAGTGCAGCACGAACATGCCGAGCACGATGATGCCGAGGATCAAGAGGATGCACTGGAGCGCGTCCACCCACGCCACCGACCGGATGCCGCCGGCCGCCACGTAGAAGACGACGATGGCCGCCAGCATAATCGAGCCCCAGAAGATCGACACCTGCTTGCCGGTGACGAGGTGGAACAGGTTGCCCGAGGCGATGAGTTGGACGGCCGAGTAGAAGCACGAGTAGAGAACGGCGACGATCACGACCAGCCAGCGCATCACCTCGGAGCCGTAGTAGTAGGCATACATGTCGCCCGGGGTGATGAAGCCGTAGCGCTTGCCGAGGAGCCACTGACGCTTGGCGAACCAGGTGCCGGTAATGGGAATGGTCAGGACGTAGAACGAGGCGAAGGCGTAGGAGAGGCCGTCACGCCAGATCAGTCCGGGGTGACCGATGAAGGTCCATCCCGAGAAGGACGTGGCGGTGGCGGCCAGGATGAAGATCCACATAGGGATGGCCCGCCCGCCGACCATGTAGCCGCTGGCGGTCTTCGAGACCATCGCCCCTCGGATCCCCCAATAAATGCAATAGATCCAGTAGAGGATGACCAGAGTCCACACCCAAGCGACGGGACTCATGCACGTCTCCTTTCCCCGAAAGGACACTGCGCCACCCGCCGAGCATCACGCGGTAACCCATGGACGAGCAGGCAGTATGCCAGGGACGGACAGAACTACGACATCAATAATATCGGGCCGTTCCGCTCGCTCGGCTTACGGCGCCGTGGGCCGTCACGGTCTCGGCACCATGGCCTCAGGGCCGCGGGGCTCCGGCATGCTCGGACGGCCGACTTCCAGGGCTGTGATAGTCTGGGGTTCGACCCGTCTCGGCGTTCGGCTCGAGCGGTGAACCTCTAAACGGCGTCGCCCCTCGTGAGGTCGAGGTCTCATGGCCGGCTTCTTTCCGATGTTCGTGCGGCTTGCCGGTCGAATCGTCATCGTCGTCGGCGGCGGTGAGCTCGCCGCGCGCACCGTCGAGGCGCTCCTGAAATGCGACGCCGAGGTCCGGGTGATCAGCCCAACCCTGTCCACGGCCTTCGCGCGGTTCCGGAGCGCCTCCAATTTGACTCTCATCCATCGTCGTCTACAGAACGGTGACCTGGAGGACGCCCTCCTCGCCCTCGCGGTGGACGAAGACGCCGCGGTCAATCTTCAGACCGCGCGGCAAGGCCTGGAGTGGAACGTGCTGGTGAGCGTGGCCGACGAGCTGGCCCTTTCCGACTTCGTGGTTCCGTCGTTCGTCCACCGCGGCGGGCTCACGCTGGCGCTCCATGCGGGCGCCCCGAGTCCGACTCTCGCCAACCGCATCAGCGAAGACCTCGAACAGGCGTTGGGCACGGAGTACGGCGACTTCATCGCCACGCTGGAACGTGCCCGACAGCGGATCGGCCGCGACGTGGCCGATACCGAGGTGCGGCGGACGCTGTTCGAGCGTCTCGTCCGCTCCGACCTGCTCGAGGTGATCCGGCGCGAAGGGCCTGCGGCTGCGGACGCCCGTGTCGACTCGTTGCTCGCCGCCGTCGCTCGCCGTGGCTGACGGTCCAGAGCCTCCGGTGCCGCCCTTGAATTGGCGAGGCCTCCCGCTATAATCGGACCCGCTCGGTGACAGTTTCACATCCGGTTCAACCTGAGGGGTCGACCATGCCGAAAACAGCCCGTGGCGACGAACCGATCCAGGCCCTCCTGAAGGAAGAACGGAAGTTCCCGCCGCCCAAGGCCTTCGCCAAGCGCGCAATCGTCACCAAGCCATCCGTCTATTCCGACGCCCAGCGGAACCCGGTACGGTTTTGGGAGACACAGGCGAAGCAGCTCCATTGGTTCAAGCCGTGGAAGAAGGCGCTCGAGTGGAAGCCGCCCTACGCGAAGTGGTTCGTCGGCGGCAAGCTGAATGTCGCCTACAACTGTCTCGACCGCCACATCAGCGGACCGCGTCGCACGAAGGCTGCGCTCGTCTGGGAAGGTGAGCCGGGGGACAGCCGCGTCCTCACGTACTGGGACCTCCACCGGGAAGTCAGCCGGTTCGCCGCCGCGCTGAAACGGCACGGCGTCAGGAAGGGTGACCGGATCACGATCTATATGCCGATGGTGCCCGAGCTTCCCATCGCGATGCTCGCGTGCGCCCGGATCGGCGCCGCTCACAGCGTCATCTTCGGCGGGTTCTCGCCAGAAGCCGTCCGCGAACGCATCCACGACGCCGAGTCGTCGCTCGTCATCACGGCCGACGGCGGCTGGCGCCGCGGCTCGATCGTCCCGCTGAAGAAGAACACCGACGAGGCGCTCCAGGGCGCGCCGGGCGTCAAGACGGTTATCGTGCTCAAGCGCACGGGGCAGCCGGTCGATATGGTGAACGGCCGGGACGTGTGGTGGGATGATTTCGTCAAGGGCGCGCCCGCCCGGTGTCCGGCCGAGCCCATGGATTCGGAGGACCTGCTCTATCTCCTCTACACGTCGGGCTCGACCGGGAAGCCCAAGGGCATCATCCACACGACCGGCGGCTACTTGACCGGCGTGACCGCCACCCACCGATGGATTTTCGATCTCCATGACGAGGATGTCTACTGGTGCACCGCGGACATCGGCTGGGTGACCGGCCATTCGTACATCGTCTATGCGCCGCTCGCGAACGGTGCGACTTCAGTGATGTACGAGGGCACTCCCGACTACCCCGACAAGGACCGGTTCTGGCGTGTCGTCGAGAAGTACGGCATCACCATCATCTACACGGCGCCGACTGCGATCAGAACATTCATGAAGTGGGGAGAAGAGTACCCGAAGCGGTGCGACCTCTCGAGCCTCAGGCTGCTCGGGACCGTGGGGGAGCCGATCAATCCCGAGGCCTGGGTCTGGTACTGGAAAGTCATCGGCAGCGGCCGGTGTCCGGTTGTCGACACGTGGTGGCAGACCGAGACGGGCCAGATCCTTATCACGCCACTGCCGGGCATCACCGTCCTCAAGCCGGGATCCGCGACGAAGACGTTCCCGGGTATCGAGGCGGACGTGCTCGACGAGAAGGGCAACCGAGCAAAGGCGGGCTACCTCGTCCTCAAAAAGCCTTGGCCCGCCATGCTCCGCGGCATCTGGGGTGACCCGGACCGATACGTCAAGCAGTACTGGTCGAAATACGACAACATCTACTTCACCGGCGACGGCGCCAAACGCGACAAGGACGGCTACTTCTGGTTGCTCGGCCGCGTTGACGACGTCATGAACGTGTCGGGCCACCGCGTGTCGACGATGGAGGTGGAATCCGCGCTCGTCGACCACAAGGCGGTTGCCGAGGCGGCCGTGATCGGCAAGCCACACGACATCAAGGGGCAAGCCATCGCCGCGTTCGTCACACTCAAGCAGAGTGTCCAGCCGACGCCCGGGCTCCAGGACGAGCTCAAGCAGCATGTCGCGAAGAAGATCGGCGCGCTCGCGCGACCCGACGACGTGATCTTCTCGGCCGAACTGCCCAAGACTCGTAGCGGCAAGATCATGCGGCGGCTCCTGCGTGACATTGCGGAAGGACGAGCTCTCGGCGACACCACGACGCTCGCCGACCCGGCTGTGGTTGCGACGCTGAAGGAGAAGTACGAGTCCGAGGAGTCGTAGCGTTCTCCCGGCCGGGGCGGGGGCGATCGGTCACCCCGGGTCCGCCTGACTTCGCCGCGCCGCGTAAAAATCGCCCACAATTCTGCCCAACCTGAGGTCCTGGACAACGGCGCACCTCTGCCTGGTCTGGTGGGCAAAATGTTCCCGCCGTGCCGACAAAATTGTCAGGCCGAAAGGGCATTTCGCCCGGCCGGGACTGCCCCGCTAGGAGCAACTCGGTATGATTCCTGGTGAATTGATCCCTGGGCTCCTGCGTCTCATGTCCGGCACAGCGGTTGCACCGGTGACAGGCCCAAGTAGCGAGGGAGGGCTCAGGGAGGCCTAGACAATGGAAACCATCCGAGAACGGTTGGAGGAAGATCTCAGAACGGCAGTCGGCCGGCTCCGCCAGATGGGCGGCGCGGTCGCGGTCGAGGACGTGCCCGGAGCGATCGGAGACAACTCGCCGTTCGCCGACGAAGTCGATGAGATCCAGGCGAACGAGCGTCGCGAGATCGGATTCGCAACTCGTGAGCTCCTGGTGGGCCGGGTCAACCGGCTGTCAGCAGCTCTCGACCGGCTCAACGACGGTGCATATGGAACGTGTGTGGAGTGTGAGGAGCCCATTTCGCCCGCCCGCCTTCAGGCGCTGCCGGAGGTCCAGACCTGCGTGCGGTGCCAGGACCGGCTCGAGCGCCTTGGGCGCCAATTCGATCAGGACGAAGACGAGCCCGAGACGGGCAGCGACGACGAGTAACTGAGGTCAGGAGCGGCTGTCCAGCGGGGCCGGAAGAAGATTCCGGCCCCGCTTTTTTGTGTAGGCTAGGGCCGTGCGGACCCCGATTCTCGATCTCGTTCGTCCCGGCATTCACGGGCTGTGCCGCGCATACTTTGGCCTCGAGCTGGAGGGCATCGCTAACATTCCCGGGAGCGGGCCCGTGATCATCACCCCGAATCATCAGACCTACGCCGATCCGGCGCTCGTGTCGATCCCGGTCCGCCGGCGCGTCTACTACATGGCCTGGAGCCGGCTGTTCGAGATCCCGCTGTTCAGCTGGATGATCCGGCGGCTGCGGGCATTTCCCGTCCGTATCGAGTCGACCGATCCGTCATCCACGCGCGAGGCCGTCCGCCTGCTCCAGGCAGGCCACGTCGTCATGATCTTTCCCGAGGGTGAACGGACCCACACCGGGAGAGTCGAGCGTTTCAAGCCCGGCGCCTTCCGCCTCGCGGCCTCGCTCCGGGTGCCGGTGCTGCCGGTGACGATCGCGGGCGGACACGCGTCGTGGCCGCCCGGGCGGGTCTTTCCGCGCCCGGGACGGATCACGATCAGCTATCACCCGGTCCTCGAGCCCGACCCGTCCCTCGATCCCCGGCAGGCGGCCGGCGAACTGGCCGACCGTGCCCGCGCCGTCATCGTCGGCGCGCTGGGCGATCCCGCGGCGGCGCCCGGGCGATAGCGTCACGCGCGGCGCTCCTCGACGCCATACCCCGACTCGACGAGGCGCTGCTTCACGGCGTCGATCTGCTCACGGCCCGCGGTTTCGAGCGTCAACTCGACCTTGCTTTCCCCGATGGCGGCGCGAGAGAACGCGCGGTCGTGCTCGATGTGGAGGATGTTCGCGCGCGCCGCGGCGATGAGCGCCGTGAGCCGCGCGAGCGCGCCCGGCTGGTCACGCAGGATCACGCCGAGGCGCACGAGGCGTCCGTCCTTGACGAGGCCGTGCTCGATGATCCGCGAGATCATCGTGACGTCGATGTTCCCGCCGGAGAGCACGAGCACGACGGTGCGGCCCTCGAGCCCCAGCTTCCTGTTCAAGAGCGCGGCGAGCGGAGCCGCGCCGGCACCCTCGACGACGGTCTTTTCGATCTCCAGCAACAATAGAATGGCGTTGGCCAGCTCCTCTTCCGTCGTGGTCACCACTTCGTCGACACACCGCGAGGCCAGCGCATGCGTGAGCTCGCCGACCTGACGGACCGCGATGCCGTCGGCGATCGTCGACGCCGGCGGGAGCGTGACGCGTGTTCCCGCCGCGAGGGCCCGCTGCATCGACGGCAACGCCTCGGCCTGGACGCCGATCACGCGCACCTGCGGACGGACGGACTTGATCGCGAGCGCGGTGCCGGCGATGAGCCCGCCGCCGCCGATCGGAATCACGACGGCGTCCATGTCGGGGCGCTGCTCGAGGAGCTCGAGGCCGAGCGTGCCTTGACCCGCGACGACCCGCTCGTCGTCGAACGGGTGCACGAACGTGAGCCCCCGCTCGGTCGCGATCTCCCGGGCCCGGCCGTACGCTTCGTCGTAGTTGGCGCCCGCGAGGATGACCTCGGCGCCGTGTCGCCGGGAGGACGTCACCTTGATGAGCGGCGCCCACTCCGGCATCACGATGACGGCGCCGATCCCGAGCCGCGCCGCGTGGAACGCGACCGCAAGGCCGTGGTTACCGGCGCTGGCGGCTGCGACGCCCCTCGCCCGCTCGGCAGGGTCGAGCTGCAGGAGCAGGTTGGCGGCGCCGCGCTCCTTGAACGAGCCGGTCATCTGGAGGTTCTCGAGCTTGACGAAGCAGCGCACGCCGCTGATCTCGGAGAGCGTCTGTGAGTAGGGGCAGGGCGTCTCGTAGATCGCGCCCTTGAGCCGCTGACGCGCGGCCTCGATCTCGGCCGGCCCGAGCATGCCTCTCAGAACGGCGTCCGCGGTTCGGCGAGCGCGGGAGACATGATGGCGACGGGCATCAGCGGTGTCGAACAGGCGTACCCCGTGCGGCCGCGCCAGTCGAGCAGGATGAGCCCCCCGTGGCCGCGGCCCTCCTCGACGAGGAGATCGACGGCGATTTTGGCGGCGTACTCCGGGTCGGCGGCGTCCTTGAGGAAGTAGAGCGCCCGGTGCCCGAGCACGACGCGGATGATGGCCTCGCCGTCGCCGGTGCACGACACACCGCCGATCGAGCTTTCGGCGTACGTGCCGCAGCCGATCAGGGCGCTGTCGCCGACACGTCCTGAGAGCTTCCCGATGGTGCCCCCGGTCGACGTCGCGGCCGCGATGGTGCCGCTCCGGTCGAGGGCGACAGCGCCCACCGTGCCGCCGAGGGTGTCGCGCCTCGAGGCCACCTCGGCGTGGCGACGCTGTTGGCGATCCGTGACGAGCGACGCGGTGTCGCATTCGGGAACTCCCACTGAGCGGGCGAACGCGAGGGCGCCGTCGCCCACGAGCAGGACGTGGCGACGCGCCTCGAGGACGCGGCGCGCGAGTGTGATCGGATTTGCGATGCGAGGGACGGCCGCGACGGCACCGCACTGGAGATGATCGCCTTCCATGATCGATGCGTCCATTTCGACCGTGCCGTCGCGGGTGAGAACCGAGCCGCGACCCGCGTTGAAGCGCGGGTGGTCCTCGAGCGTGCGCACCGCGCTTTCCACGGCGTCCAGCGCCGCGCCGCCGGCCGAGAGGACGTGCCAGCCGGCCACGGTGGCGGCGCGCACGCCCCGCCGGAGCTCGTCACGTCCTTCGGACGGATCCGCGCCGGCGCCGCCGTGAACGATGATCGTGGGCACGCGCGTCGCCGGGGCCCGGTCAGCGGGTGGCGGCATGGCCATCACCGTGTCACAATCCCGCCGGATTGCAAGACCCTCGGTCGCTCTCGCGCCTGAACGCCGTCATCGTCAGCTGTCAGCGATGTCCCCGCCTTGTCACACATCGCGAGGCGGTCGCGGCCGCGCCACCCCGACGCTATCGTGATCAGCGCTACTGGGCCCGGCCGCTGCCCGGCTTCGGCGATCCGCGCCCGCGCCTCCTGCTGGTGGGCCTGGCCCCGGCGGCCCACGGTGGCAACCGCACGGGACGGATGTTCACGGGGGACAGGAGCGGCGACTGGCTCTTCGATGCACTTCACCACGCGGGGTTTGCCAGCCAGCCGAGCTCGGAACGCCGCGGGGACGGTCTCAAGCTGCGGGACGCGTACATCACGGCCGCGATCCGCTGCGCGCCGCCTGCGAACAAGCCGACGCCGGCGGAGATCGCTTGTTGCGAGCCCTACCTGCTTGCCGAGCTCCGGCTCCTCACCCGTGTGCGCGTCGTCGTCGGGCTCGGGCGCATCGGCTGGCAGGCCTACCTGAAAGCGCGACGCGCGCTCGGGGCGCCTCCGCGGCGGCCGGCGCCGAAGTTCGGGCACGGCGCGCTGGTGAGATTTGACGATGGGGTGACGCTGATCGCCTCGTATCATCCGAGCCAGCAAAACACCTTCACGGGCAAGCTGACTCGGCCGATGCTGCGGGCGGTCTTCCTGACGGCGCGCCGCCTGCTGCGCGACGACAGAGGCGGCAGACGCTAGAGTCCCCGTGCTTCAGTCAACAAGATCGGTCGGCAGGCGGGGACGCTCGGCGACGGTAAGCGTGAGCTCGCGCCGCTGACCGTCGCGGAGGATCGTGAGACGGACGCGCTGGCCGGGTCGTAGCGTCTTCACCTTCGCGAGATAGTCCTGGTGCGTCCGGACGGACGTGCCCTCGATCGCGGTCAGGATATCGCCCCCGACGAGGTACTCCTCGCCCTGCACGACGACCGACATGGTGCCGCCGCGGACGCCCGCACGCTCGGCGGGGCTGCCGTCGTACACGATCTCGATGAGGTAGCCCGGAGCGAGCGGCAGCCGGAAGAGCGACGGGACGTGGGTGTCGATCTCACGGCCGTGAAGCCCGAGCCATGGGCGCGTGACCCGGCCCGTCTCGCGCAGGTCACGAAGGACCGCTTTGGCGGCGTTGATCGGCAGCGCGAAGCCGATCGAGTTCGCCTCCTCCGAGATGAAAGTATTGATGCCCACGACGGCGCCGCACCGGTCGACCAGCGGGCCGCCCGAGTTCCCCGGGTTGATCGGCGCATCGGTCTGGATCATCGGCTGCTCGGCAAGGCCCGGCAGGATGCGGTTGAGCCCGCTCACGATGCCGCGGGTCATTGTTTGCTCGAGGCCCATCGGATTGCCGATCGCGACGACCTCGTCGCCCACGTGCAGCGCCGACGAATCTCCGAGCCGAGCGGCGGGGAGCGGCGACGTGGTCTCGAGCCGCAGCAGGGCGAGGTCGGTGACCGTGTCCATTCCGAGCATGCGGGCCGGCGTCTTCGTCCCCGAGTCGAGCGTGACCGAAAGGGACGCCGCCCCGTCGATGACGTGGGCGTTGGTGAGCACCTGGCCGTCGCGCTCGATGACGACGCCCGACCCGACCACGGTTTCGAACCGACGCTGGGGCTTCGCCTTGTTGATCTTGATCGCCTGGATCGACACGACAGTCGGCGACACACGCTCGAAGAGCGTCGCGAGCGACTCGGTACAGGGCTGGGCGAGGGCGAGCTGCGGGATCGCGATCACGAGGAGCAGGGCGAGCACGCGCATCACGGGGGATGATACAACGGTCGACTGCGCGGCGGGCGGTATAATCGACCGGTGCGCACGGTCATCGTCGTCCTGTTGGTCGTCTCCCTGCTGGCGCCATCGGGGGCGCCCGCCGCCGATCGCGTCGTCGCCGCGACGCTCGACAACGGGCTTCGTGTCCTCCTCCTCGAGGATCACCGCAGCCCGATCGTGTCCTTCCAGGTGTGGTACCGGGTCGGCTCGCGCAACGAACAGCGGGGCGCGACCGGCATCGCCCATTTCCTCGAGCACATGATGTTCAAGGGCACGCCGACCCGCGGTCCGAAACAGTTCGCGCGCCTCGTCGAGGAGAACGGCGGCCAGGACAACGCGTTCACCTCGCAGGACGTGACCTCGTACTTCGTCGACATCGCGGCCGACAAGCTCGACCTCGTGATCGAGCTCGAAGCGGACCGGATGCGGAACCTGCTGCTCGACGCCAAGCAGATCGCCTCGGAGCGCGAGGTCGTCATCGAGGAGCGGCGGACCCGCACCGAGGACGACCCGGGTGGGTTCCTCGGCGAGGAGGTCAGCTCGATCGCCTTCAAGGCGCACCCCTATGGCTATCCGATCATCGGCTGGATGGAGGACATCAAGCGGATCACGCCGGCGGAGATCCGCGCCTTCTACCAGACGTACTACATCCCGAACAACGCAATGGTCGTGGCGGTCGGGGCGTTCCAGGCTCCGGCCGCGCTCGAGAAGATCCGCCGGAGCTTCGGCCGGATCCCGCGCGGCCGGACTCCGCCGCCGGTGCTCGCCGTCGAGCCGCCGCAGAACGGCGAGCGACGCGTGACGGTCAGGAGGGAGGCGGAGCTCCCCATCGTCTACCTCGGCTGGCACGTGCCGAACCAGCGCTCGGACGACGCCCCGGCCCTCGAGGTCCTGTCGACGATTCTTTCGGGCGGCCGCGCGTCGCGGCTCTATCGCGACCTCGTCTACCAGCGCCAGCTCGCGCTCGAGGCGGGGGGCGACTACTCGTACTTCTCGATCGACCCGAACCTCTTCTGGTTCTGGGCGACGCCGATGCCGGGCCAGACGCCGGAGACACTCGAGGCGGAGCTCTCCAAGCACATGGAGCGGCTCAAGGCCGAGCCCGTCACCGATGAGGAGCTGGCGCGCGCCAAGAACCAGATCGAGTCGGCCTTCGTCTTCCAGGAAGACTCCGTCCACCGGCGCGCTGCGCTTCTCGCGCGCTTCGAGCTGATCGGTGGCTACGCGCTCAAGGATTCCTTCATCGCGAAGATCCGTGCGGTCACGGTCGCCGATCTCACGCGAGTGGCGGGCGTCTGGTTCGCGCCGGAGCGCAAGAGCGTCGGTGTGCTGTTGCCGAAGCCACGATGACCACCCGCGCCGATCGGTGTCGAGATGCCGTGCGAGCCGTCATCGTTCTGCTGGGCGTGGTCGTGCCTGGCCCCGCCGCCGCCGGGGCGCCGCTCGCCCACCGGGAGGTCCTGCCGAACGGCATCGTCCTGCTCGTGGCCGAGCGGCCCGCGGTGCCGATCGTGGCGGTGCGCGTCCTCACGCGGGCGGGCGCCGTCTTCGACCCCGACGATCGGGCCGGGCTCGCCCACCTCACGGGCGCCCTGCTCACGCGGGGTACTGCGAAGCGCACGGGACCGGAGGTCGATTCAGCCATCGAATTCGTCGGGGGCAGTCTCGAGGCCGTGGCCGGCCGCGACAGCCTCACCGTTGCACTCTCCGTGCAGAAGAAGGACCTCGCGCTCGGACTGGATCTCGTGTCGGAGATCGTCCTGTCACCGACCTTCCCTCCAGCGGAAGTGACGCGCAAGGTGTCCGAGATCCAGGCGGCCATCAGGCGCTCCGAGGAGGATCCGGGCACCGTGGCGTCCCGCGTGCTGGCACGGCTGGTCTACCCGGGCCATCCGTACGGCGTACCGGTCGAGGGAACCCGCGACTCGGTCGCCCGGCTCACGCGAGACGACGTCGTGAAGTTCTACGCACAGCAGGTGCGACCCGACACCACCGTCGTGGCAGTCGTCGGGGCGGTCACGGTGGACGAGGCGCGTCGCGAGATCACGGCGCGGCTCGGCGCGTGGGCCCGTCCGGCCGGCGCGCCCCAGTCGATTACGCCGGTGACCGCCCCGGCACCTCCGCGCGAGGAGACCGTCAAGCGCGAGCTGACGCAGTCGACGATCATGTTCGGGCGGCTGGCCATTCGGCAGACGGATCCGGACTACTTTCCGCTGTCCGTCGCGTCTTACGTGCTCGGCGGCGGCTCGGCGTCGCGTCTCTACGCCCGCGTGCGGGACGAAGCGGGGCTCGCGTACGCCGTCTACAGCTGGCTCTCGACCGCGCGGTACGGGGCAGCGTTCGCCGTGACCGCCCAGACTCGCACGGCCGAGGCGCCAAAGGTGGTGGTCATGGTCCGCGAGGAGCTCGCCCGGATGACCCGCGGGGCGGTCGCCGAGCGCGAGCTCGCGCTCGCGAAGCAGTACCTGGTCGGAAGCTTTCCGTTCCGACTCGACACGTCCGGCAAGGTGGCCGACTTCCTCGTCGCGGTCGAGGACCAGGGACTGGGGCTCGACTACGCCGATCGCTACAAGGAACGGATCGCGCGGGTGACCGCCCGCGACGTCCAGCGGGTCGCGGCCAAGTACTTTCCCCCCGCGGCCTTCAACCTTGTCATCGTCGGTGAGATCAAGTGAGCGCCCTCACGGTCGCGTCGCTCCTCGCCCTGCTGCTGGCCGGTCCTCGGGTGGTGGTCGCCGCATCGTTCACGCTGGGCCAGGAGGAGCGTAGCGACGCCGTCCGAGTGGGCGTCCGCTCGGTCACATCAGAATCGTTCGATGCCGAGTGGCGCGTCGCCGCCTTCAAGAACGAGCGGCTGAAGGACGATGAGCCGGAGAAGCTTCTGCGCAGCCAGCAGGACCGGCTGGTGATCTGGGCGCAGCTGCGCGGTCCCCGGGAGGACTTCGCGCGCTTCTACGCGCCGCGCATCCTCCTGGACGACCGGGCAATCGAGCCGGCCTTCGTCCAGAACGAGCGCACCGCCCTGCGCACGGACGGCGGAGGGTACCTCGCGCGCTGCGTCTACCGGTTCCCGACCAAGGACATGACGGAGAAGGCGCGCTTGCTCCTGGTCATCCGCGACGCGGACGGCCGGGACGTCAGCCGCTTCACGATCGACCTCGCGTCGATGCGGTGACGGCGGGCGCGGCGCCGGGGTAGCGGCCGAGCATGCGGGCGCACGGCTGGGCGGGCCTGGGCATCGTGGGTGTCGCGGAGATACTCCTCGTGGCCCGTGACCCGACAGTCGCCGGATGGTTCACGCCGATCGTCTGGACGGGCTACGTCCTGTTCGTCGACGCGCTGGCGGCCCGTTTCACCGGGCGCTCTTACCTCACGACCGACCGCGTCGAAGGCGTCCTCGTGGCGCTCGCGTCCATCGGCTGCTGGTGGCTCTTCGAGCTCTACAATGCACCGCGGTTCTGGCGCGGCGGCGCGGACGCGGCAGGTCTCTGGTGGCGGTACCACGGCCTCGAGCCAAATCTCTTCCTTCGACGCGTCGGCTACGACTGGTCCTTCGCGACGATCTTTCCCGCGCTGTTTCTCACGGCGGCCGCTCTCCGCGCTACCGTGTTCAGCGGCGCCCGCGTTGGCCCCTGGCGCCCGTCGCCGCGAGCGTTCCGTCTCGCCGTCGTCACGGGGGCGGTGAGCGTCACCCTGCCGCTCACCGTCGTGTCGGCGTGGCTCGTTCCGCTCGTCTGGGTCGGCTGGGCGCTCCTGCTCGAGCCCCTGAACTGCCGTCGCGGCCGGCCGTCGTGGCTCGCCGACATCGCCACCGGGGACGCATCGCGCCTGTTGGCGCTCCTCGCCAGCGGTGCGATCTGCGGCGTGCTCTGGGAGCTCTGGAACTATTGGGCGACGACGCGATGGACGTACGCTGTCCCGTACCTCGGCGACATCAAGATTTTCGAGATGCCGGTGCTCGGCTACCTCGGCTTCCCGCCGTTCGCGCTCGAGTCCTATGCCGTGTACCACTGGCTCCGCGGGAGCCTCGGCCGAGATGCGGGCGCGCCGATGCTATAATCCGCCCGCATCGAGCCGAAACCTCACGGAGGGTGACCTCATGAAAGCGATCCGCGTCAACACGCCCGGCGGGCCTGACGTCATGCGTTACGAGGAGGTGCCCGAACCCACGCCCAAGGCCGGCGAGGCCACGGTGAAGGTCGACGCCGCCGGTATCAACTACGTCGACGTCTACCAGCGCTCAGGCCAGTACAAGCTCGCGCTGCCGTTGACGCTGGGTCTGGAGGCCGGTGGCACCGTCACGGCAATCGGCCCGAACGTGACCGAGGTGAAAGTCGGCGACAAGGTCGCCTATACGGGTGTGCCCGGCGCGTACGCGCAGTACGCCGTCGTGCCGTCCGCGCGCCTCGTGAACCTGCCGACCGGCCTCAGCACTCGTCAGGGCGCGGCGGCGATGCTGCAGGGCTTGACGGCGCACTATCTCGCCTGCTCGACGTATCCGCTCAAGAGCGGGGACACCTGTCTAGTGCACGCGGCGGCCGGTGGCGTCGGGTTACTCCTCTGTCAGATCGCGAAGATGCGGGGTGCCCGCGTCATCGGTACGGTCTCCACCGAGGACAAGGCAAAGCTCGCGCGCGAGGCGGGCGCCTCCGACGTCATTCTCTACACGACGCAGGACTTCGAGGCCGAGGTGAAGCGGCTCACCGACGGCAAGGGCATCCAGGTCGTCTACGACTCGGTCGGCCAGACGACGTTCGACAAGGGGTTCAACTGCCTGGCGCCGCGAGGGATGATGGCGCTCTACGGTCAGTCGAGCGGCCCCATCGGCCCCTTCGACCCGCAGACGCTCAACGCCAAGGGTTCGCTCTTTCTGACGCGCCCGAGCCTCAACCACCACATCATCACGCGCGCCGAGCTCCTCCAGCGATCGGGCGAGCTGCTCGGCTGGATCCGGGACGGCAAGCTCAAGTTGCGCACGGAGTTCGAGTTCCCGCTGAAGGACGCGTCGGAAGCGCACCGGGCGCTCGAGGGGCGGAAAACGACGGGGAAGGTGCTCCTCATTCCGTGAACATCGCGCAGCACCTGGAGGTCTCCGCGCGCCATCACGCGAACCGTCCGGCGTTGATCGCGGGCGAGCGCCGGTGGACTTACCGTGAGCTGGACGAGGCGGCGTCGACGCTCGCCGGCGGCTTCGCCGCCCTCGGCCTCAAGCCCGGGGAGCGGCTTGGCCTGCACCTGCCGAACTGGCCCGAGTTCGTTCTGGCCTACTATGCCGCGCAGAAAATCGGGCTGGTCCCGCTCTCGCTCAACGTGACGTACAAGACGGACGAACTCGAGTACATCCTCTGCGACGCCGAGGCCTCGGCCGTGATCACCGCGGCCCCCGCCGCGGCGAACCTTCCGGCGCGCGGGCGCGTTCCCTCCCTGCGCCACCTGCTGGAGGCGAAGGACCTGGCGTCGCTCTCGGGTCGTCCGGTGCGAGCGCTCGACCTCGACCGGGACGAGACGGCGGCGATCCTCTACACGTCGGCGACGACCGGCCGTCCCAAGGGCGTCATGCTCACGCACGGCAACATCGTCTCGAACGCCCACGCCACGGTTCACCATCTGCGCATGACGCCGGAGGACCGCGGTCTCTGCGCCTTGCCGATGTTTCACTGCTTCGGCCAGAACTTCATCCTGAACGCGCTTGTCACCGCCGGCGGCGCGCTCGTGCTCCAGGAGCGCTTCGTGGTTAAGGAGTTCGTGGAGGCCCTGGCACGTCAGCGCATCACGCTCCTCTATGCCGTCCCGACGATGTACATCCTCTTTCTGTCCATGGAAGAACCGCTCGACCTCTCGTCGATCCGGCTCTGTTTCTCGGCGGCGGCGACGCTGCCCGTGGACGTCGAGCGGCGCTGGTCGGAGCGCTGCGGGCACCGGGTCACCCAGGGCTACGGGCTGACGGAATGCTCGCCCTTCGCGTCGTGGAACCACGACGTGGACATCCGGCCCGGCTCGGTCGGCACGCCGATCGAGAACGTCGAGATGAAGATCGTGGACGGGCAGGGGCGGCAGGTGCCGGACGGAGCGCTCGGCGAGATCGTGATCAAAGGCCCCAACGTCATGAAGGGCTATTTCGGTAACCGGCAAGCGACGGCCGAAGCGATCCGGGACGGCTGGCTCCACTCCGGCGACATCGGTTATCGCGACACCGACGGCTACTACTTTCTGGTCGATCGCGTGAAAGATATGATCAACGTGTCCGGATTCAAGGTGTTCCCGCGCGAGGTCGAGGAGATCCTCTTCCGCCACGAGGCCGTCAAGGAAGCGGCGGTCATCGGGGTGCCCGACCCCTTGCGGGGCGAGGCGGTGAAAGCGTTCGTCGTGCTCCATGAGTCAAAACGTGTCACGGCCGAGGCGCTGCAGACGCTCTGTCGGGACGCGATCGCGTCGTACAAGGTGCCGGAAACGATCGAGTTCGTCAGCGCGCTACCGAAGAACCCGACGGGCAAGATCCTGAAAAAGGAACTCCGCCAACGGGCCGCGATAGAATGGCCTCGGAGGTAACCATGCGACCAAGAGCTCTCCTGCTCATAGTAGGACTTTCGATCGCCTCGCTCCTGCTGCTCGACAGCGCGACCGTGTGGGCGCGCGCCGGGAGCGGCGGAAGCCGCGGCTCCCGCTCATACTCGTCTCCGACCACGCCGTCCAGCCCGTCGAGCCCCTCGCCGGTGACGACGCCACCGCCCTCCTCGCCCCAGCAGCCCATGCAGCGGCCGGGCATGTTCGGCGGCCTGATGGGAGGCCTCGCCGGCTTCGCCCTGGGCGGGCTTTTGGGTTCCATGCTGTTCGGAGGCGAGGGCGGCGGCTTGGGCGGTGGTCTCGGACTCCTCGAGATCCTGCTGATCGGTGGCGCGGTCTTCTTCCTGTTCCGGATGCTCCGTGGCCGCCAGGCGGCTCGGCCCGAGCCGGCCTACGCTGGTGCCGGTGGCGCCAGCTCGTATAGCTCAGGGGGACAGAGCTGGTCGGCGGGAGGCGGCGGTGCGACGCTGGAGGCGCCGCCGAGCGAGACGGATCTCGATCGCGGGATCGGACACATCCGCGGAATGGACGCGAGCTTCGATCCGATCGGATTCGCCGACTGGGCGAAGGGAACGTTCATCGACGTCCAGGGCGGAATCGTCAAGCGCGACCTGAGCGGAGTGCAAGACCGGCTGACGCCGCAGGAGTTCGCCCGTCTGCAGGCGCAGTGCGATCAACTCCGCGGCGCGCGGCGGACGAACCGGATCGAACGGGTCCGGATCGGGCGCAGCGAGTTGACCGAGGCCTGGCAGGAGAGCGGCCAGGACTGGGCAACGGTGTACTTCACCGTCTCGATGGTCGACTACACGGTCGACGATGCAACCGGCGCGGTAGTGGAGGGATCGGCGACGCCGGTGGACATCGAGGAGTATTGGACCTTCACGCGTCCGGTCGGCCCGAAGCCCTGGCGGCTGTCGGCGATCCAGACCGCGTAATCGCTCTGGAGGTGCGCGTTGAAGCGCGCCTTGAAG
>WNGF01003145.1_pt1 | contig 22676 bp, 24 predicted proteins | sample 5400641 | NCBI WGS metagenome assembly WNGF01 (sample SAMN13153371, study PRJNA577476) | soil metagenome | isolation source: 80 cm soil or saprolite under grassland replicate 2 | place: USA:California | collected 2016-06-15 | reverse complement strand
TGTCCATTCCGTGCCATCGGACGCCGCTACCGGCGCGTCGCATGCCGGGCCTGACAATGTGGTCACGCAACGATTCAAGAACCAGCCGCGCCACCGGCATCACGCCCCGCTCAGGCGAGCCCCAGGTTCAGGGGGCTTTTGCACTCCGGCGACCCGCGACCTGATGCTGGAGCACCAGCAGTTCAGCAACTTTTGATGCTGGTGAACGCGGCGAGCAGGGTGACCCAGCGGACGGGGCAAGAATGATGTCCTGTTTTGAAGCCTGCAGGAAGATCAGTCACGAGTTCCAGGTAAGCGCGCATCCAAAGATGCCCGGGCGGTGGCCGATGTCGCAATGACATTACGGATCAAGTCGGCCTCGGCATGGATGGCCCGAGAGACCTCCACGGAGGGGATGTACGACCCATTCACGCACGCCAGGCGCCAGTCATTGTCCCAGAATTCGAAGGCGTAGCCCGGCCGGCAGGCAGCGAAGCGGCGGGTCATCGCCATCAAGGCGTTCCCGACGCCCTTGGCCAGGGCAACCTGCTCGATGTGACGTGAGCAGGAGAGAGCATAAAGGCAGGGCCGACGGCGCGGCACCGCTCGGGCGGCAATCCGGTATAGTCGGATCGCCGCCACGAGCAGATAGGCGAGCAGGGCGGTTCAGTCCTTATTAAATACCGCGACGTAGTACGGTGTGCTCTTGCTGACTGCAGGAGTGGCAGGGGTTGCCCCGATACCTATGCAGCCGCTAGTCCCCGGCTGCCCAGGCGTCGTCACGTTGGTTTCCAGCGTCTCAAGGCTGTGAAACGCCCAGCCTTGGGTGGCTTGTTGGTTGACCATTTGCTCCAGCTGGCTGGCGGCGTTCGCCGCACCCTCGCCAGCTACGATGTTTGCCTTAAACGGAATCACCTTGTACGGCACGGATTCTCCTATCGCCGAGTAAAGCCGTGTGACATCCGCCTTCCGATGCGGGCCGAGCCATGAGTGCGGTGATCGGGCCTGCGTTGGATGACTGCCACATGCCGAGAACGCAAAGCGGTCGCGGTCCTCCCCTAAAAGCTTGCGCTAGAAGCCGAAGTTGCGGTGGCTGGATGCATTGCTCGTGTCTTCGCCGATGCGACTGGCTTCAGCATGTGGGACGCTCCAACGAGCGAACGAGACGGCTAGTTTAGCGTCACGAGATGATAACTAGCCGCGAGGAAAGGCAAAGCTTACTGCAATGACCATGTCCTGGCCCTGCGGAACGCGCCGCGAGTGCAGATGGCTACGATGCCGCAGCCTTCAAATCACCATCGGTATCCCAAGCCGCGCCATCACGCACGACTCTCTCGCGCGCCGCACGGGGACGACGTTGGCCCGATAGGTGACTGGTTGGCCTTGGGTGTGTCGGCCCAAAGTCGGGCGGCCACCTGCCGCCAGGTGGTGCAACGGCGCTGTCGTGCTGGCGGTATCCGCAGCCACTCAGCACTCTGCGGACAGTTGAGAATCCGGCCTCATTCGGCCGCTAGACGCGGCGCCGTACGGCTCTTGCCGGGCCCGTTGGCCGGGGCAGGTCCGTGCCGGCGTCCGACATCGTCAGTGCGCCGAAGAACGCTGCCTTGTCGCTGTCGTTGATGACTGAGATGAGTGCCTGCATGGCGGGGTCGATTACCGCATTGCTTCCGGCCACGATCTGCTCCTTCGTCTTCGGTTAGTCCCATCGACCACGGGCAAGCACGTGCCCGAGGGGATTACTACCCAGCACATAACCGGCACGGTGATAGCGCCAGTCGGCCGGCCGGCCGCCCCCGGGTTTCGGCCAGGGCTGTAGCGCCGGGTCGCGGCCGCCCGCGTCGGCGGGCCCCCTTTGCCGGGAATCCGTCGCAGCAAGTGCTACGAGATGCAACGCAACGACTAAAAAGAGTATAATTTCACAAATAACGACAAATCGGGCGTACTTCGACTGCTCATCAGAACCCGAAAGAGCAACCATCACCTATCCTAGCCGGAAGTATTTATGTGCCATTTGGGCACCGTCTTCCTAACGGTTCGAATAGCCGTATACTTCACCGCACGGCGGTTATGCGGGCACTGTTGCGTTGGTCGATCGCGGATGGCTAGAGACTGGTCCGGTGACTGCACCTCGGACGCACTCGGTCTTGGCCGGCTTCCGGTTCCCGCGGGAGGTGATCACCATCGCAGTCCGCTGGTATCTGCGGTACGGGCTGTCCTACCGCGATGTCGGGGAACTGCTGGCCGAGCGCGGCGTCACCGTCGATCACGTCAGCATCTACCGATGGGTGCAGCGCTTCACCCCGGAGTTCATCGAGGCCGCCCGGCGGTGCCGTCACGCTCCTGGCGACCGGTGGTTCGTCGATGAGACGTAGGTGAAGGTAGCTGGTGAGTGGGGCTGTCTCTACCGGGCAGTCGATCAGCATGGACAGGTCATCGACGTCTTGCTGTCTTCGCGGCGTGACCTGGGGGCGGCACAGCGGTTCTTCGCCCGTGCGCTGCGCGCCGGCACGATCCGGGCCGAGGTCACGACCGACCGCGCGCCCGTCTGCCCACGGGTCCTGGACGAGCTGATCCCCTCGGCGCTGCACACCGTTGAGCAGTAGGCGAACAACCCGATCGAAGCAGACCACGGACGACTAAAAGCCCGGCTGCGGCCGATGCGGGGCCTGAAGCGTCACCGCTCAGCGCGGATCCTCGCCACTGGTCACGCCTTCATACAGAACCTGCGCCGCGGCCACTACGACGAGCACGACCACTGCAGGCTCCGCAAGGCCTTCGACGACCTCGCACTGACGATCTGACCGGCAGAGTAGCCCCAGCCACGCTCGCGGTGCCGGGCCGCGATCGAACAACGCGACAGCGCCCTACCAACAGCACAACGAGCCCGACCAAAGACTTGACAACAGCAATAGATGCAGAAACTCCATACCCATTAAACTGGGGTACACGTCTCCTGGCCGGCACAGGGGATCGCCGAAGTCATTTTTCGAGCCCAGCAGACAGGCACTTTATACCACATCTAGAAAGCAACCATCTGAGCCCTGGATCCACCGCGTAAACAGGGCTCCCTAAGCCTCGATGATTCACGCCGGGGCCGAGAAGGGCGCCGACTCTCTCATGGCGTACCGCCTTCCCGCGAGGCGCGATCCGGCCGCAGGTATATGCGCGAGCCGGCCTGGTGGGCGTCATCGTCCGCAGACTACGGGGGCAGCACCGCCACCAGCGGGTGATCCTTGCCGATCTTGCCGGTCTTGGACGCGCCGCCAGGGGAGCCGAGGCCCTCGAAGAAGTCGGCGTTGATCTTGTAGTAGTCCTTCCACTCGCCTGGCAAGTCGTCTTCGTAGTGGATCGCCTCGACCGGGCAGACCGGCTCGCACGCGCCGCAGTCCACGCACTCGTCCGGGTGGATATACATCATGCGGTCGCCCTCGTAGATGCAGTCCACGGGACATTCCTCGATGCATCCCTTGTCAAGCACATCGGCGCAGGGCTGCGCGATGATGTAAGTCACCGGTGAACTCCTGTCGTTGGTTCTGGTCTCTGCTGCGCAGTTGGCAGCATCGGCCCGGTACAACTAGTTTCCGGCGTGTACGGGACATTCGTACGACGGTTCGAAGCTGTCGAATAGGCGCCACACCTTTTCTTCCCGCAACCGCTTGAAAAACCGGTTTTCGGCTGACCAGAAATCCCCGTTGAGCGCTCTCACGAGCCAGAAATGCTCGATGGCCTCTTCGGTGTCAAACGGGCCGCCGGACGTGGCCCGGAGCTTCTCCTGGATCCCCCACCAGCCTGCTCCGGCGAGGCCCCGGTCGTCGGCCTGCGGGACCAGCCTCAGTTCCCGGCCGCTGGATACATACCTGTTGTCGTAAACAGCGCGGATGAGCCGGTAGTAGGTTTCGTAGCCGGTCTTGAAGAAGTTCTGGTAGCGCAGCGCCGCTTCCGCCTCGTCCGTTTCCCCGGCTAGGCACAGGGCAGTTTCCTCGGCTGCCCTCCGGCCGGTCGTAAGGGCGAGGAGAACCCCGCCGGAAAAAACCGGGTCGGTGAAACAGCCGGCGTCCCCGATGATGAAGTAGCCTGGCCCGGCAAGGGTGTCGCAGTGGTACTCGAAGTTGTTCTCGCCGGTGAGGTCGCGGACCATTGTCGTGCCCTTGATGCGCTGGCGGATCCGGGGTATCCGCGCAAGGTGCGAGGTGAAGACCTCCTCGGGGCGTGATGCCCGCAAGATCTCCGCTGGAGCCATGCAGCCGATGCTGATGGTGTCGGGGCGGATTGGGATGGCCCAGAGCCAGCCATCCTCATGCAGCCCGAGCTGGATATCACCTTCCGTGGCCGGGTTATTATGTTCGTCCAGGTCGCCGAAGTGCTTGAAGACCGCGGCCATCTTGAGGTCGTTATCCGTCTTCCGCAGATTCAGCGCCCTGGCGATCACACCCGCGCGACCGCTCGCGTCGATGACGAACCTCGCGGTGGTGCTGTGCTCCTGATCATCCCGGGTGTACCGAACGCCGGAGATGCGTTCACCAGAGTAGAGCAGCCCGGCGACGCGGGCCTTCTGGATAACGGTTACACCGGATGTCTCGGCGGCAGCGTCAAGGAGAATCCTGTCGAAGTGAGACCTCTCCACCTGAAGGGTCCATCCACGGCGGCCCTTCCCTATTTTCGCGAGGTCAAGCCGCCTGAACGTGCCCTCGGTGCCGGTCAGCTCGATTCCCCTCTTGATGACGAAACCGGCCTCACACATCCGGTCCAGAAGCCCCAGTTGCTCCAGGACGTCCGCGGTGTACGTCAGCAATGACTCGCCGATGTGAAATCTCGGGAACTGCTCCCTCTCCAGCAGGAGTACCGAGTGCCCGCTGCGGGCAAGTGTGATCGCATAGGAGGACCCGCTGGGGCCCCCGCCGATGACAATCGCGTCGTAATCGTTATTGCGAGCCTCAGCCACCGACTCACTCCTTCACACTCGAAACCGGGTCCGCACGCGAGATCATTGCGATGAGAGATCTCCGGCGGCGGGCACATCGCATGGCGATTCTATTCCGGTGCATCATGAACAAGAGTCACAGCATGCCGGATCATTTCTCACGTGCATATCCTTCCTAGACATTAGGATCCAGATCTGCCGGCGGAAGTCAACGCAGCCCGCCACCGCGACGTGCGAGGCCAGGCGCTGCGATGCCGCTGAGGGACCGGCATTGCGCATCGCCGGCCATCATTGCCACCCTGGAGACTTGGACCGCAGGCGGCGGGACAAGAACTGGACACCGCGCGGCTGCGTGGCTCCAGCCCGAGGTTCGACCGAGGTATTTCCTCGGTTGAACGCTCCAGCGGCACCCCCACCCGGGGCCAGGCCACGGCGCTGGCCATGTGCTGCCAGAACACCAGGCACGTCCCGTCATTGCGGAAATGGCCACTCAATGCGCCATAGCCTGGTCCGGCCGAGCGCGGGTACCGCGCGATCAGCCCAGGAGGGAAAGACTGTACAGAGCGCTGGCCTTAACGGCAAGAACAAATCGTGCTGCTGAATCTGCTTGAGCAACTGCTATGGCTTGCTTGCCCGGCCAGGGCCTAGCATGCATGTACCAGCTTCCTCATCGGATTGGGAAGTTGCGGATGGTAAACGTACCGCTTTATCCTCGGCCGGAAAGCTAGGAATTCAGGAGGAGCCATGTCCGCATCGCCCGCCGCGAGGGACCAATCCGCCGCATTCGCTTTGCTTGACCTGATACAGGGCTCGGTGATCACCCAGGCGATCTATGTCGCGGCCCGGCTCGGCATAGCCGACATCCTCAGCGAGGGACCGCTGACCGCTGGGGAAATAGCGAAGAGAGCAGAAGCTGATCCTGAAGCGACATACCGCCTGCTCCGCGCGCTGTCCGGCTATTCGGTATTTGCCGAGAGGGACGATGGCCAGTTCGAGCTGACGCCAATGGCCGGCGGCCTGCGTGATGACGCGCCAGACTCAATGCGTGGCATCGCCCTGCTGATGGGCCATCCCCTGCTCTGGGAAGAATGGGGACATCTGATCAGCTCCGTGCGGACGGGCGAAGCTAGCCTGCCGCAGCTGCGCGGCATGGGCGCCTACGAATTCCTCATGGCGAACCCCGAATACGCGGCAGCATTCTTCCAGGGAATGGGCAGCCTTTCGGGACCGGAAACGGGTTCGGTGGTGGCGGCGTATGACTTTTCGCGGTTCGGTAAAATCGTTGACGTCGGCGGCGGACGCGGCGCCCTGCTCGCGGGGATCCTCAAGCGGGCGAGCAGCTCACGGGGAGTTCTCTTCGACGCGCCTCATGCGACTGGTGACGCCGGCCCGGTGCTCGAGGCGGCAGGCGTGGCCGGACGATGCACGATTGAGAACGGCTCCTATTTCGAGAGCGTTCCGCCCGGGGGCGATGCGTACATACTCAAGCACACCCTGCATGACTTCACCGAATCTCAGTGCCTGGCGGTCCTCAAGAATATCCGGGATGCGATCAGCGCAGACGGCGCATTGTTCGTGATCGAGTACGTGCTCACCGGAAATAACACACGGCATATCGGGAACATTATCGATATATGGCTGATGCTGCTGCTGGGCGCCAAAGAGCGTACCTCCGCGCAATATGCTGAGTTGCTCGCCAGTGCGGGCTTCAAGCTTACCAGGGTGGTTCCGACCACCTCGCCGGTGTCGATCATCGAGGCGGTAACTGCCTGACAGGCGTGAGGACCACTATTAACAGCCTGGTGATGTCGCAACGGCGCTTTACCGACCGATGCACTTCGGCCTTAGGCAGATTTACCTTAGCTGAGGATAGGAAATGGATACTGATGTAATAATTGTCGGTGCCGGGCCAGTCGGGCTGATGCTGGCCGGCGAGCTGCGCCTTGGCGGCGTAGATGTTATGGTTTTCGAGCGAAGGACCGCCCGGAGCCGGGAGTCGCGCGGGGTCGGCTTCACCGCACGTGCGACGGAGGTATTCCATCAGCGTGGGTTGCTTGCACGGTTCGAGAACGCTGAAACGAGCCGGAGGGGTCACTTCGGCGCGATACCGATGGACTTCGGAGTGCTCGAAGGTTCGCATTTCGGGGTGCGCGGAGTACCGCAGTACAAGATCGAGGAGATGCTTGAGAACTGGGCGCTGGAGCTCGGCGTATCGCTGCGCCGCGGGCACGACGTTGCCGGTCTTCACGAAATCGGGGAAGGCGTCGTCGCGGTGGTCGACGGACCAGCAGGCCGGAGCGAGTACTCGGCTGGTTACCTCGTGGGCTGTGACGGCGGGCGGAGCACCATTCGCCAGCTAGGCGGCTTCGACTTCCCGGGCTCGGACGCGACACGCGAAATGTATCTCGCGGATATCGCCGGGTGCGAGATCCGTCCCCGGCTAATCGGTGAACGGGTACCGGGCGGCATGGTCATGGCCGGACAGCTGGAAGACGGGATCGACCGCATCATTATCTGCGAAAACGGGACGCCGCCCGGCAAGAACCGCGAGCTGACCTTTACCGAGGTCGCGGACGCCTGGCAGCGCCTCACCGGCGAGTCGATCCATGGCGGGCGGGCGCTGTGGGTGAGCAGCTTCACGGACGCTACGCGTCAGGTGACGGAGTACCGGCGCGACCGCGTGCTGCTCGCAGGGGATGCCGCGCACATCCATCTTCCGGCCGGCGGGCAAGGGCTGAGCGTCGGCGTGCAGGACGCCGTCAATCTCGGCTGGAAGCTGGCTGCGACGATCAAAGGATGGGCTCCGAGCGGACTGCTCGACAGCTATCACGACGAGCGGCACCCGGTCGGTGCCCGGGTGCTGCGTAACACGCGGGCCCAGGGGACACTCAACCTCAGCGGCAAGGAAATCGAGCCGCTGAGGACCGTCATGACCGAGCTCATTGCGATCCCGGCTGTGGCACGTCATCTGTCTGGAATGGTGAGCGGGCTGGACATCCGCTATGACGTGGGCGCATCGGGACATCCGCTGCTGGGTGCGCGCATGCCCGATCGTGAGCTGGAACTCCCCGATGGCAGCCGCAAGCGGATCGCGGACCTTCTGCACCCAGCGCGAGGTGTCGTCATCAGTGCCGGTGATCCCGCCGAAACGAGCCGGATCGATGCCGGATGGTCGGACCGCATCGATCTAGTCATGGTGAGCAGCTTCCCCCCCGGGCCAGAAGACGCCGGAGCCGCGACGGAATCGGTGCTGGTTCGCCCCGATGGCCATGTCGTCTGGGCCGCGCCCGGTGATGGCGATCTGCAGGAAGCGCTCCATCGCTGGTTCGGTTTGGCTCGGGAAACCGCAGGAATCCCGCATCGGCAGGCTGTGGCGTCAGCACGTTAGGCCGGTCCGCCCGCGTCTATCGAGGAGAAGAACCGTGACGACGCGCACTATTCGCAATGTGGAACACGAGATCACCGTCAGCGCCCCTGCCGGGCGGGTTTACCAGCTGATCGCGGACGTCGATAAGTGGCCGGAGATATTTCCTCCCACTGTCCATGCTGAGTGCGCGGACCAGGACGACAGCTCGGAGCTGATCCGGATCTGGGCGACCGCGAACGGAACCGCTAAGACCTGGACATCGAGACGGCAGCACGATACGGAGCGGATGAGCATCGCGTTCCGGCAGGAACGGTCCCAGCACCCGGTCGGGGGCATGGGCGGGAAGTGGGTGGTGGAGCCCATTTCTGACGCGCAGTGCCGTGTGCGCCTGCTACACGATTACTTCGCGCTGAGCGATGACCCCGCTGATCTCGACTGGATCAGCCAGGCGGTGGACCGCAACAGCACAGCGGAGCTGCATGCGCTCAAGGCCAGCGCAGAGCTGAGCGGGCCCGAACAGCTGATTTCGTTTGACGACACCGTAGAGGTCGACGGAAGCGCCGAAGACGTCTATGACTTCCTCAATGAAGCCCAGCTGTGGCGAGAGCGGCTCCCGCACGTTGTCCGGGTGTCGCTGGACGAGGAAACCAGCGGGCTGCAGATACTCGAAATGGATACCCGCGCGAAGGACGGGTCGGTGCACACCACACGATCCGTGCGCGTATGCCAGCCGTACAGCAACATTATCTACAAGCAGATAGTCCTGCCCCCGCTGATGGCGCTGCACACGGGGCGGTGGCTTATCAAGGCGCGCGACGGCGGAGGCGCGTCCGTCACGTCGCGGCATACGGTGCGGATCAACACCGCTCGCATTGCCGATGTACTTGGTGACGACGCGGATCTGCCGACCGCCCAGCAAGCCGTCAGGAACGCCTTGAGCGCGAACAGCCTCGCCACCCTCAGGCTCGCCAAAGCCTACGCCGAGGAAACCGGCAACCGGCGTGCGGCGTCATGACGAGGACAGCAGTGCGGGAGACCGGTACGCAGGTCGTCATCGCCGGGGCCGGGCCGGTCGGGCTCATGCTGGCCTGTGAGCTCCGGCGCGCCCGCGTGACGGTCGTTATCGTGGAGCGCTTGGCGAGCCCGATGACCGAGTCACGGGCCAGTCAGATCTCGACACTGACCGCCGAGATTCTGCACGAGCGCGGCTTCGATTCGCTGCTGGACGAGGCGGTACTTGAGCCCAGGGCGCACTTCGCCGGGCTGCTTTTCGAACTGTCCGACTTGGACAGCGATTACGCCGGGAACTGGAAGGTACCTCAATACCGGACCGAGAGCGTCCTTGGGCTACATGCCGAGAGGCTGGGCGCGACCCTGCTGCGCGCGCACGAGCTGACCGAGATCAGGACATCCGAAGATCACGTCGTCTGCCGGGTTCACGGACCCGCTGAAGATATATGCATCCGGGCGCAGTACGTCGTTGGCTGCGATGGCGCCCAAAGTACTGTGCGCCGGCTGTGCGGATTCACGTCCTCGGTCACGAGTGCGACCAAGGAGCTGCTGAGGGCCGATGTGACCGGCATCGAGATCCCCGACCGCCGGTTCGAGCGGCTCGAAGGCGGGTTCGCGGCCGCCTCGACACGCGGCGGGGTCACCAGAGTGATGGTGCACCCATTCGGCCAGGAGATGGCGGAACGCACGGGGCCGCCGAGGTTTCCTGAGGTCGCACGGCGCTGGGAGAAGGTAACAGGCGAGGACATCTCGGGCGGGAATGCCATATGGGTCGATGCGTTCGACAACGCCCGGGGCCTAGTTGACTGTTACCGGCAAGGGCGCGTCCTCCTGGCTGGCGATGCAGCCCACTGGTACATGCCGATCGGCGGTCAGGCGCTGAACGTCGGGCTGCAGGACGCGGTCAACCTGGGATGGAAGCTCGCCGGGTTGGTGAACGGGTGGGCACCCTCGCAGCTTCTTGACACCTACCACAGCGAGCGGCATCCGGTCGCGGCAAGGGTGCTGGACTACGTCGCGGCGCAGGAGATCCTCCTGCTCAGCGGCGGCGAGATCGAGCCGTTGCGCGCGGTTTTGGCAGAGCTGATCGGGCTGGATCAGGTCCGCCGCCACATGGCCCGGGTTGTCAGCGGCCTCGATGACCGCTATGGAGCATATGACTCCCCGCTGGCAGGGCGGCGCGTCCCGAACGTGAAGCTGCGGAACGAGTCTGGCTCGGTTATTACGGCCGGCCTGCTGACAGGCACCGAGCCTGTCATAGTGCGGCTCTCACCCGCGGTCAATGGTGCCGCGGAAGCGGTTGCCCTTCCCGCCGGATTCCGGATACGGACCATTCATGCGGTTCCCGAACCGCCTGATTCCTTCTTGGGAATTGAGACAATCCTGGTGCGACCGGATGGCTACATAGCTTGGGCCGGAAATAACGATGCAGAGCTGAGCCGGGCCATAGAGGAGTGGTTCGGCATGTCAGTCATGGTGCGGTAAGGGTGCCCGTCGGCAGCTTGACCGCGACGATTATTGAGCTCCTGATATGCCTTTAGTAAGGGGCGGTCGAAGGAGGTAAGAATGGAACACTTTGACGCGGACGTAATTATTGTCGGAGCCGGCCCTACGGGGCTCATGCTTGCGGGCGAGCTCCGGCTCGCTGGAGTTGAAACCATCGTCGTGGAGCGGCTGACCGAGCCGATGAAGCAATCGCGCGCCCTTGGTTTCTCGGCCCGGACCATCGAGGAGTTCGACCAGCGCGGGTTGCTGCCGGGTTTTGGTGAGCTGCACACCATCCCCATCGGTCATTTCGGTGGGCTGCCCATCGACTACCGCGTGCTGGAAGATGGCTCCTACGGCGCGCGAGGAATACCGCAATCGTTCACCGAAGCCTTGCTGGCCCGGTGGGCCACTGACCAGGGCGCCGTGTTGTACCGGGGGTTGGAGGTCGTCGGGCACGGCTCCGATGACGACGGCGTCAGTGTGGAAGCCGCGACGTCAGATGGTACCAGGCGCCTACGCGCTCGGTACGTGGCGGGCTGCGACGGTGGCCGCAGCACCGTCCGCAAGCTGATCGGCGTCGATTTCCCAGGCACCGACCCCGTCATCGAGATGTGGTACGCCGACGTGGCCGGCTGCAAACTGCAGCCGCGCTTCTCCGGCGAACGGCTGCCGGGCGGGATGGTGATGGTGCTGCCGATGGGCCCGGACGTGAACCGTGTCATCCTCTACGAGCGGGGCGCAATGACGCGGCAGCGCCAGGGCGCACCCACGTTCACTGAGATCGCCGATGCCTGGGAACGGCTGACCGGTGAGGACATCCGCGGCGGAACGCCGCTGTGGACAAGCTGGATCACTGACTCCAGCCGTCAGGCGGCCGAATACCGCCGGGGACGCTTCTTTCTTCTCGGCGACGCCGCGCATGTACATCTGCCGATCGGCGCTCAGGGCATGAGCGCGGGGGTGGGGGACGCGGTGAACCTTGGGTGGAAGCTCGCCGCGGACATTCATGGCTACGCCCCGCCGGGGCTGCTCGACACCTACCACACCGAGCGCCACCCGGTGGCCGCCCGCATCCTGGCCAACACCCTCGCCCAGCGCATCCTGTACCTCAGCGACGAGGAGATGGATCCGATGCGGGCGGTCCTAGCCGAGCTGGCGGCGTACGAGGAGGTCCAGCGTCATCTCGCCGGAATGGTCACGGGACTGGACATCCGCTACGACGTCGGACCCGGCGACCACCCGCTGCTCGGAGGGCGCCTACCCAACATCGAGCTTGCGGGCGACTTCGGGCGATCCGGCAAGGCGTCTGCCTTCGAGTTGCTGCACGCGGCGCGCGGCGTCGTCCTTGACCTGGCCGACAACGACAAGGTCCGGGCGGCCGCCGCTCCGTGGACGGACCGGATCGACGTCGTCACCGCGGCTTCCCATCCGGCGGGTGCGCTCGATGGCGTCGACGCTGCGCTGGTGCGCCCGGACGGCTATATCGCATGGATCGGCTCCGGCGGATCGGGCGCAGATGGCCTGCCGGATGCCCTTACCCGCTGGTTCGGCCAATCCGGCCGGGGGTGAGGACACCGTCTTCGCCTCGGCCGAGCTCCAGCCCCGGCCTCGAAGCCCCTGGTTACCAAATGATGTGAGGAGATCATGCCATTCATTTCCCCCGAGAATGGGTACTTGACCGTCATCAATCTGTTCAAGACCGACACACCGGAGAAGCAGGATCGGCTGGTCCACGAAATGCGGGCGATCGTCGACAAGGCGGCCTTCCCCGGCTGGGTATCGAGCACTGTGCACAGAGGCCAAGACAAGCTGGGCACCTTGAACTTCATCCAGTGGCGCGGCAGGGAGGGCCTGGAAGCACGCTATGCAGGTGATCAGTTTAAGCACCGTGATACTCCGGTCTTCCACGAAATCATGACATTCGCCAGGCTGCTGCAGACCGAGGTGGAACTCAGCCAGCGCCACCCCTCACTCGGCGAGGTCACCGAGATCTCGCTGGACCGCGACGACTACACGGTCGTCGAGATCCTCGACGTGGCAGCGGAAAACCAAGACGAGCTGATCGCCACTCTTGGATCAGCCCACGCGTGGCTGCTGGAAACGCCGGGTTATCGCTCGCAGAGCGTGCTGCGCGGTATACGCGCCCGTGGCCCCGAGGGCACGACAGGAAATTTGAAGGCCCTCGGAGCCGACAACTCCTTCGTCGTGGTCTACTCACAGTGGGACAGTAAGAAATCCTACGACGCGTTCCGCACGCTCCCTGCGGACGAGCAGCCAGCCGCGCGGCGGAAGACCGAGGCCAAGCGGAACGCGCTGACTGTCACCAGCGACTGGAATACCTACCGCGTCGTCCATACCCGGTCCGCGCCGCAGCCGGCGATGGCATGACCGAAACCGGACTGACCGCTCGCGGCGCCCTGGCAGCTGCCAGGGCGCCGCGAGCGTTGGTGAATGTTTGGTAACCGGGCCGGGCGCGGGACGTGCCCCATGGCGGGCTCCGCCTACGAAGCGAACTTCGCCTACGAAGCGATCTTCGCCCAGTGCCATTGGGAGTCAAACGACGTGATCTCGATGTCCTCGCCGTCGGCGACCAGGGCGGCGGCAAGGCCTGTCGCTTTCGCGATGAAGGCCGAGGTGCGATGCGCAGCGAGTAGGTCCTGCTCGTCGAACGGCAGGCCCTCGCAGCGGAGCAGCCGGAGATCGACAAACCCGTTGAACGTCCGGCCCAGCACATCGACCGCCTGCGGGCTACGGATGCTGAAGCGTACCCTCGCGGCGACGTGACCGTGGTGGTGCTGGTCGGAGTAGTAAGCGATATCCGGGATCGTTGGAGGCACGAAATAGTCACGGGCCACTACCTCCGGAACCTTCGGGAGATTGCCGGCGAGGAAGTGCCACGAGTTGTACTGCATCCGGGAGGAGATAGACCACGCCGTATCGGCTAGCTGCGCCGGTGAGTCCCCAAAATAACGGCGGGCCTCCGGCGCGGGCACAACGCAGCAGAAGTAGTGTGGCAGGTCCCATTTCGTGATCTTAGCCCATTCTTCCGCACGCAGCGCTTTTATCAGCGAGGTCAGCGAGCGGATGCCCCGGCTCATGGCGAAGTCACCTTCAAAGGCCGTCATCGCCCTATGCACGGTTTCGTACAGCAGGGACTCGAGCCCGGTTCCGAACTCGCCATGCGGCTGGGCAAGCCATGCCGGTGACGCCGCAATTCTCGCGCTGAGCTCGCCGAGGGTGTTACCGGTGACCGGGAGCCGCTCGCGCAAGCGTGCGCAAAGTTCCGCTTCCCGCCGCCCCGCGGCATCTCCGGGAGGACCGGCAACACGCTCGATCTTGTGCATCAGCGGGCCGTGTATCTCGCGGTACAGGTGGACGGTATTCCCGATGTCACGACGTCGCTGGCTGAGTGCCCCGGCGAGGTCGTTGAGCGCCGCTACCCGCGTCGAGGCCGCAGGCGGGACCTGCTGCCCACCGGGAACGCCGTTGTACTTCAGCCGCGTTCGCTCGAGCAGATGCGCGACATGATCAACCGTTAGCTGCGTGCCGTTGGCTTCCTCGATCCGCGCGAACCCCGCTGACCGCACCAGCAGCGTGAGGCATACCACCATCACGACGTCGCCGTCTGACCACAGTTCGAGGGGCACTGCCTGGAGACTGCTCAGCGCGCAATCCGGATGACCTGGCCACAATGTCTTGCCCGCCAAGGTATTCCGGTCGCGGAAGTTGGTGTACTGCCTGCCCTCCTGATAGAGGACAAAGGGTGCCGTCCGCAGTGCGGCGTCCTTCAGGTTCTCAAGCAGGTCGTGCTGACCGCGCGGGCCTGCTGCGGCCAGCCACTCACGGCAGTCGGTGGCGGCATCCCAGAACCGCGTGGTGACGCGGTTCAGCTCGGCCTGGTAGTCCAGCAGGGCCTGGGCTGACCACGCCATGCGCAGCACTCCGCCCACGAGGTCTTCTTCGCTCGACAGCGGGCCACGGGAGGGTACACGTACCACAACCCGGCCGCTGGTGGTCAGCCCGATCTCGCCGAGAAACGCTGGCCGTTCCCCGGCGTCATCGGGGGGACGACCGCCCTGGCCGTCCCCCCGCCATGACCTGCCGCACAGAACCTTCAGTGCGCACTCATCTGCGATGCGCAGCGCCCGTAGCTGGACGTCGGTGGGGACGTGTCCGCCCAGCGTGAGCAGCGTATTCACCGCCGTGAGCAGGTCCGGGGCAACCGTCGCCTGCTGCCACGCCTGCTTGAGCAGCCCGGGGAACCCAGCGTCGTCGGCGAGCAGGAAGTCGGGCTTGGCGGCGGCTCCGGCCGCCATGCCAAGGCGGCTGGGTCGGCGGCTCTGCCGTGCCTTGGCCAGGGCGGCTCTGCGGGACGTTGCGGCGTTCCGCTCGATAGGCAGGGTCATGAGGCACCCTCGGTCGTTAGCTCAATATGATTCCACACCTCAGGATCGGTCCCGACCCACTCCTCGTCCACATATATGCAGTCGACCGGACATACCATCACGCACACCGGGCAGCCGGAGCACAATTCGGGAATTATTACGACGTCGAGTCCGCGGTCGAATATCGCGCCGAATTCTGGCGGGCAGTTGCGGAGGCAGATGTCGCAGGTTATGCACTCTGACGGCTCGATACGGCGTGGCGGCTTCTTCCAGCTCTCATTGCGGGTTCGCCGGGCGATCCGCTCAGAGCGCCCGGTGCTTGCCGCGGGCGGAGTGTCTTTTGCCCAGGGCATTTTCTACTCCCACTTGTGCTTTCCAGTGACATTTTCGGGATAAATGGTACAGCGATGGATAACGGCAGGCCAGATGTAATTGAACAGGCCCTGGTTCTGCGCGGCCCTTCGGCGCCCGGAGCGGCGGCTGGGCCGGCACCTATCCGGGCAGCGGCAGGCGATTCCCGGCTACGCGCTGAGCCCTGCGGGGCAGGGCTCAGGGCGTATGCGGCTCTTCTCAGTTTGAGCGCTCGAGAATCTTCCCCAGAATGCCGTCCCACATCCTCATCCGCGCCGCGAACGCAAGATTGATGATCTCCTCGCACTTCGCCCATCTCTCGTTGTCTTCGCCGCACAGGTCGGCGAGCATCTGCATGGCCATCGGAGTGTGTTCTTCGCTGTCCACCTGGATATGGCGCCTCAGATAGTCAACGAAGGTCGACAATTCGCCGGATTCGGCGTTCAAGGCGGCGACCTGGTCGAACATGTCTGGGATCAGGTCCTCGCGGCCGAACGCGAATGCCGCGGCCTGGCCATACACCGGGGCACTTTCGATGAATTCCCATGTCGCGGCCACGAACTCGGCCGCGGGTTCTGGCGTGCCCGCTTCCCGGAGCGACGGGAGAACGGGCTTGCCGGCCCGCAGCAGTTCGATGAAGGCATCGATTCGTGCCGTGTTGGCGCCCGCTTGCCGCATGCCGTCCAGGTACAGCTCAAAGTGGCTGATGAAGCCGTTGCCGAGCTCATCACTCTCCTCCACGAGGACGATGTCGTTGATGAGCCGCCGGCTGGCCGCAGGCCCGGCTGGTACCCACGGCACTTGAACGCAGGTCAAGCTGCGCTGCAGGGTCTTCAGCACGGACATGAAATCCCAGACCGCGAACGCGTGATGCTCCATGAATGTCACCACTGCGTCCTTGGTATTCAGCTGGCGGTACAGTGGGTGACTGATCACCTTCTGGCGGGCTGGCTCAACGGCGTCTTTGAGCCTTTCGATGGCAGGATTAGTCCCACCCCAGTCATACCGCGACATGACCATTCTCTCCCTTTCATTCACTAGACCGGCTTATTGACTCTCCGGGCCAGGCTGTTGAGGCGGGCGCTGGCTTTGCTCAAAAGACCCCGAAATACTCACGTTGCTCCCATTCCGTGACTTCATTCGTAAGAGGCTGCTCTGCGGCGCACCATGCGTCGAACCGTGCCGCCTCGCTCTCCTTTAGCTTCAGCAGGCACGCCTTGAGCGGCATACCCAGCAGTTCCTCCGCGCGGCTGCTCTCGCGGAACGCATCCAGCGCCTCACGCAGCGACCGCGGCAGCGCCGGATGGGAACCGTCACGGGCAGCCGCGCTGGACCCGGCGCCCGGCATGGCGGACCCGTTCGCGGGCGCATCTGCGGTGAGCCCGTCCAGCCCGGCTGACAGCTGCGAGGCGATGGCGAGGTAGGGGTTCGCGCACGGTTCTCCGATCCGGTTCTCAACATGCGTCGAGCTGCCGCTGCTGAGCACCCGGACCATCACGCTCCGGTCTTCGAAACGCCAGTTGGCCGACGTGGGAGACAGCGTAAATTTGGGGTTCAGGCGCCGGTAGCCATTAACTGTCGGAACCGACAGAAGGCAGAATTCGCGAGCCCGGGCTAGCAGGCCCTCGATGTAGGCTTCCCCCTCGGGCGATATTGCCTCCTGCGCGCTGCCGCCAGCCGCGAACACATTGCTATTCGTTTTCGTGCTCGTGACGGACTGGTGCAGGTGCCAGCCGCTGGGATCGAAGCTTTCGACGCGCGGCAGCGTCATGAACGACGCGTGGAATCCGCGTCGCGCGCAGGCCTGTTTGACTTGCGTCCGGAAAAGCAGCATCGCATCCGCGCCGTCCAGGGCGAGCATGGGACTGAAGGTGGTCTCTAGCTGTCCTGGACCGGACTCATGCTCCATCGTCCGCAGCGGCAGGCCGAGTGCCATGAGCATCGAGGCCAGCGGGTCCGCAACCGTGGCTACCGAGTCGTAGTAGCTGTCCAGATTGAACTGGTAGCCGGCATTCATGGCTTCTACCGCCGGAGCGGGCCCCTGCAGGCCGAAGCCGTTTCCGGCGTTCCCGGGCGGCCCGCCGAGCAGGCGCGTGAGGTACCACTCGACCTCTAGCCCGACCACCGGGGCCAGATCGCGCTTGGCGTACTCCGTGCAGACTCGGCGCAGTACGTCGCGGGTTGCCAGCGGGTGCGGTGTGCCGTCGCGCAGGAACTCGTCTCCGAGCACCCATGCCGTCCTTGGCTCGGTCCGGGGCAGCACTTGAAACGTCCGGGGATCCGGGACAAGCACGAAATCGCCTCCGCCGGCGATCTCGCTGACCCCCACGCCGGGGTCGGAGAGGAAGTCGACGGCGACAGCATGACCAGTATCGAAGAGGAACGGCCCGGCGCTGAAGTCCATGCCGTTGCGCAGAACCGTCTGGAACATGCCCGCAGGCATCGTCTTCGACCGGGCCAGCCCGTGCGGGTCGCAGAATACGACGCGCACGAGATCGACTTCGTTGAGCTGCACCTCAACCTGCTCGGCCGCCGCGGCCTGATGGTCGTCCCAAAGGCCGAATTCGGCTACAAACGAGGGACAACCTACGCTGCTTTCTTTGCTGCAGAGGGACCATGGCCGGGAAAGCATGATCATCAGCCTTTCGCTTCACAATCAGGTGGTGTCAGCAGCAGCCCAAGGTCCACCTCGATGCGGCTGGCCGCCGAAAGCAGCAGGTTGTCCCCCCCGAAGGGACCCACGAGCTGCAGTCCTACCGGGAGGCCGGAGGAAGTGAGACCTACGGGAAGGGATAGAGCGGGCTGGCCGGTCATGTTGAACGGGTAGGTCGCGGGTGTCCACGCCAGCCACAGCAGATCGGCCGGTTCGGCAGCCCAGGGCGGGGCGATCGCGTCCACGCCGAAGGGCTCGACAGGAACTGTCGCCATCGCCAGGAGGTCGTAGCGATCCATGACCGACCGCAGCGTCGTCCGCAGGGCCAACCGCACTTCCTCCGCGCGCATGACCGACGCTCCGCTGACAGTGCGCCCGTACTGCACGATCCTGACCCGCCCCTGGTCGCTCCACTCCTCATCGGCCGGTGCGGTGGAGGCTGCCTCACCGGCGGCGAGGATGTCCACCAGGGCGGCGTAAGGGTCGGGGAACGGCACGTCCAGGCACTCGATCTGGTGTCCTTGCGCCGTGAGTACGGGCCTTACCTGCTCGCTGACCCTGCGGACCTCGGCAGAGGTCCGCGGGAACTCGATCCAGCCGAACCGCAGCGACGCCGGGTCCCGCGGAGGGCCAGGTGAGCCGATCATCGAGTCCGGGTCGCCGTGGTGCGGGCCGGCGAGTACTGACGCGAGCTTGGCGACGTCCGCCACACTCCGGGCGAGCGGCCCCGCGTGCGCCAGCCGGTCGGCGCAGGGCGGGATGTAAGGGATGCGGCCGAAAGACGGTTTGTACCCGACCACGCCGCAGAACGCCGCAGGGATCCGGATCGAGCCGGCGCCGTCGGTGCCGAGCGCGGCGGCGCACAGCCCCGCCGACACCGCGGCGGCGGTGCCTCCGCTGGAGCCCCCAGCGGAGAGTTCGCGTGCCCAGGGGTTCCGGGTGGGGCCAGCCACCCTGCTCACGGTGCTCGCGCTCCACCCGTACTCTGATGTCACGTTGAATGGCCGTGGCACAGGAGCTCCCTTGTCTCACGAATACCGCGGCAGGTCGGCTGTTTATTTCTCGCGGCGGTGAAGGCTGACACAGGGCTACTAAATGACAGTGGCTAAATGTCATGCAAGTAGCGAGACTGCCGGGCAGCTCCAGCAGCGTCCCATGAGAGCTTGGCGCCGGGGCAGCGACGCACGGCAGGACGTAGAGTGTAATCCCCATGGCACTGACTCTGAACAGGGCCGGAGCGCACGGGAGGCCGGACAGGCCCCTGCATATAGGAGGCCGGGCTAGTTCAACCGTGGAAATGCCACAGTCGAACGCCAGCGCCAGCGGAGAAAGCAGCAACTTGCCGGAGCGATCAGTATCCTGCTGGTGACAGCACGGGACATGCGGTACGCATCGACGTCAGGATGCCCTGCGCATCCGGCTGCCGCGGGCAGAGCCCGGGAGTCTGCTGTACTTATGCCGAAGTGATTAGTATCCTGCGTTTGCCTGGCCGTGTTGTTACCCGATTCACGTGGCAGCCTTGTCAAAACTGGCATCGATTCGGGAAGGCCTCAGTGATTTATTGGGATCTACGCCCTTTGGGACCTGAGCCGAGATGATACCCCGTTATGCGCGACCTGAAATGGCGGACCTGTGGTCCGATCAGGCCCGCTACGCTACCTGGGCCAAGGTGGAAGTCCTCGCAACGCAGGCGCAGGCGCTCCTCGGGCGAGTGCCCGAGGACGCTCTCGCGGATATCCGGTGTGCCCGGGTGCCATCCGCGGCCCGGGTGGCGGAGATAGAGCGAGAGCGAGACCATGAGGTCCTTTCCTTCCTCGCCGCGTTTTGCGAGGACATCCCCGATGACTCCGCCCGGTGGGTGCACCTGGGGATGACGAGTTACGACCTCGTCGATACCGCTTTCGGGTATAACCTCGCCCGCGCGGCCGATCTCTTGCTGAAGGCCGTATCACGACTCCGCCGCGTACTGACGGAGAAGGCGGTCAAGCACTGGGAAACAGTATGCATCGGGCGCACCCATGGCATGCACGCGGAGCCCACGACATTCGGCCACAAGCTCGCCGGCTTCGCCTTTGCCACTGACCGCTCGGCGCAGCGTCTCGCGGCGGCACGTGAGGCCGTTGCCGTGGGTACGATCTCCGGGGGAGTAGGCACCTACGCGCTGATCGACCCGTTCGTTGAGGAGTACGTCTGCGCTGAGCTCGGTCTCGGCGTCGAGTCTGCCCCGAGCCAGGTCGTGGCCCGCGATCGCCATGCTCAGCTAATGCAGGCAGTGGCGACGCTGGGCGCCTGCATCGAGCAGATTGCCCTGGAGGTGCGGCTGCTGCAACGGAGCGAGGTCCGCGAGGTAGAGGAGCGCCGGACGGCCGCCTATCAGGGGTCGAGCGCCATGCCTCACAAACGGAATCCGACGACGAGTGAGCGGCTCTGCGGGCTGGCCCGGCTGCTGCGCGGCTATGCCGGGATGATGCTCGAGAACGTGGCGCTCTGGCATGAGCGGGACTTGTCTCATTCGTCCGTTGAGCGGGTCGTTGTGCCGGACAGCATGATTGCCGCGCACTACCAGGTGACCGCCGCGGCAGAGCTGGTGGAGACGCTCGAAGTGTTCCCGGAGCGCATGCGTGCGGCTATCGACCACACGAACGGCCTGGTATTCAGTTCGGCGGTTCTGGCCGACCTGCTGGAAAACGGCGTCGAGCGAGAGAAAGCGTACCGCATCGTCCAGGCCGCCGCGAACCGCACTATCGAATCAGGTGATGATTTCGGTGCCATGCTAAATAACGAGAGAATTGGTCTTGGCCCGCTACGGCCGGAGCGCTTCCTGGTTCACCATGACGTGATCTTGAGTCGATTGGAATCTCTCCGTGAGATGGAACATTGACCGCACGCACGGTGCCGATCTGGATGTTAATGAGGTCTTCGAGGTTTACCGGTCGTCAGGACTCGGTGAGCGCAGGCCGATAACCGACACGGAGCGTTTCAGCGCGATGGTCGGGAACGCTAACCTGATAGTTACCTGCCGTATCGGGGGTGAGCTGGTGGGTATTGCGAGGAGTATCTCAGACTTCTCTTACGTGACATATCTCTCCGACATAGCTGTCAGCTGCGCATACCAGCGATCGGGCATTGGCAGAGCGCTCATCGAGGCGACCCAGAAGGAGGCGCCGCAGGCTAAAATCGTGCTCCTGTCGGCGCCAGCGGCTACGGATTATTATCCGCACATAGGGTTTTCGAGGCACGGTTCCGCGTGGGTGCTGAACCCGTAACTTCCCTCTCCAGGGCTGTGCCCACGCCAGCCAAATTTATGATCAACCGAGGCTTGAAGCTCAACTCAGACTTACGATCAACGTTAGGAGTCTGGCCGTGCTCACCTTGACTGGCCCTGCTATTGAGGCGATCCGCATCCTGACGAATAAACCAGAGCTCCCAGAGAAATCCGGTCTTCGCATCGTCCATCAGGACACCGCCGGGTCGCTTGAGCTGTCCATAACACCCGGGCCGGATGCGGGGGACCAGATCATAGAGACCGGCGGCGTGCGGGTCTTTCTGCAAACCGAGGCCGCCGCCATGCTGGGCGGTAGGGCCCTCAACGCGGAGATCGCCGAGAATGGCGTGGTTTTCCGGATCGATGAGCGTCCCGAGTAGGAAAAGATCGTATGAAGGGCGCACGGCAGCCGTGCCGCCGGGCGCCCTGACCGTTTCGCCGGCGCCAGTGATTCACCGGGCAAGCAAACCGTTCAGGGCTGCCGGGCGGCTGTTCGACTGCTGACTCCGCACGGTTGAACATCATGCGCGGGAGGTGACATCTTTCCCTACCACGATCCGTCATAGCCAGTGCCGAAGGAACCGGCCAGCGCGGCCAGGAGGCTTGAGATGGCACGCGTATCGATGAGTCTCGCCCTGCGGAACCTTCTGTTCACTATCGTGGTCCCAGGGGCTGGAGCGGTCTGGTTTCCCTGGCAGATCCTGAGCGGCCACGGCCGCACAGTCGCGCTGGCCTGGCCTGCGGTCACCGTCATCGCGGCCGGAGCCGCACTGTACGCGTGGTGCGTCTGGACTTTCGCGGCCACGGGGCGCGGCACTCCCGGCCCATGGGACGCACCACGGCACGTCGTCGCCACCGGCCCCTACCGATGGGTACGCAACCCCATATACATCGGCGCGCTGCTCGTGGTCCTCGGCGAGGCGTGGCTGTTCTCATCGCTGTCACTGCTGGTGTATGCGGGAGCCATAGCGGTCTTGTTCCACCTGTTCGTACTCTTCTACGAAGAGCGAACGCTGCGCCGCCGCTTCGGCCCCGCCTACGCCGATTACGCGCGGACGGTTCCCCGCTGGCTCCCCCGGCTGCGGCGCGAATGACGCCCCCAGATCTTGGCGGAAATCCGCCGGCTCCTAGCGGGACGACTGAGCAGCGGCGGTGTCTCCAGCGATTCCCTCGCCTGAAATGTGCCCCGGAGCCGCGGCGCCGTAGCCGGTGTCACGGCCGTCCCGGCGGCGGGTCCGCCGGGCCGCCTCGGCCAG
>WNGF01003143.1_pt1 | contig 22682 bp, 15 predicted proteins | sample 5400641 | NCBI WGS metagenome assembly WNGF01 (sample SAMN13153371, study PRJNA577476) | soil metagenome | isolation source: 80 cm soil or saprolite under grassland replicate 2 | place: USA:California | collected 2016-06-15 | reverse complement strand
TCTGGCGTAGGCGGTGGTGTCAAACCAGCGATCTATGGTGCGCTCACTCTTAGATAAGGTTCCGTCCCGAAGGCAATCCGCGAAAGCGCTCACGAGGCCTCCACCGCGCGGGCCGCCGAGGGCCGAGTCATTCGAGCCGGCGCGGACGGTGAACGGTCGGCCCGATCGAATCGCACTCGTGCCGCTGATGCGCCATCCGCCTAAGATGTGAGAGAGCACTCCTTCTTTGAGATAGCTGCGGCCTCGACCAAATGGCAACTCATAGACGTAGCCGGCGGTGAAAAGATGCCGGACGTCGAAATCGCTGGGGCCGCGCCGCTCTTTTAGCAAGTTCCGCGCGTTCTGCGTGAAACTGCCTGTGCCGCCAGCGGCCAAGTGCTCCTGCGATTCATCGATGGATTTCGAGTAAGTGTAAGCGGTGCGGAAGAAGAGGCCTCGGCTGAACCGCTTCTCAAGCGTGAACTCTCCCCCGTGATAAATCGAATTTCCGTTATTCTCGCGGAATTCGATAGGCCCTAAGGCTGGATACGGGATCACAGTCGTGGGGAAGCCATTTGCATCTATGAGCACCTGGTTCAGATTACGTAGAGTGGAAAGATGCGTACCCTTAGTGCCGACGTAGTCAATCGTGGCGACCATGCCGCCGGGGAGCAGGCGCTGGATGCCGAAGTTCCATTGATCTATGCTGGGATCAATGGCTTCTGGATTGACCGCGCGCAGACGAACCGTGATGGGATTGACTGTATTCGGATCGAGAGAGAGGTTGAAGCCGGTCTGGAGACGAATATCGTGGGCCGTCTTCGTAGGGTCGGATTCGCTCACCACATTGTTGACCAACCAGGGAAGATTGAGCGCTAACTGGTCTTCACTACCAGCGCGCTCAAACAATTGGTAGAACCGGCCATAACCCGCTCGCACGACCGTTTCAGACGTGAGTTGATAGACCACTCCCACACGCGGCGCAAAGTCATTCTTATCGGGCTTGACGAGACTTCTGCCAAAGGGGGAGTTGGCGGGCGTGAACTTCAGCCCCGTCACCGGATCCAAGTTCGTCAGCCGGTCCCGGCCTTCATAAGGCCAGGTTGCATAATCGTAGCGGAGTCCGAGGTTCAAGGTGAGCTTCGGAGTGACTTTCCAATCATCCTGGAAAAAACCGGAATACATCCTGAAGCGCGCATCCACGACCGCCAGATTAGTCAGTTGGACTTGAGAAGGATAACCGAGCAAGAAGTCGGCCAAGCCGATGCCGGTGGCGCTATTAATACTGGTCCGATTTCCGTCAAAGTTAAAGCTGCCTCTGAGGCCCGGCACGTCCAGATAGATATTCCGCAGCGGCCCGCGAATATCAGCCCCAAACTTCATCTGATGAACGCCATAAGAGAGGCTGACCGTATCGGTCCACTGAAACTGGTTGGTGATTTGGAACTTTGGCAGGAAGTCGGGCGAACCCAGCCGATCAAATCCAGACTGGCCGCCAGGCGTTAAAGTTCCTCCGCGTGCTGAAATGCTGATGCCTGGAATGCCGCCGCTGTAAACCGGGGAATCCTGCACGCCTTTAAATCCGAAATCGGCGAGCGTATTCAAACCGAAAGGATCTTGCGTAGCGCGAGAATTATTGCGCCCCCAGCCGATACGAAACTCGTTGACCATACGCGCGCTGAGAGTCCGGTTCCAGCCAACCGAGGCGGACTGTCCCCCCATGTGGAGCCGGCCATTAGCGGAGGAGCCGGTCCCATCGATAATTCCGCCAAAGATTCCCGGAAGGTAGCGGAAGCGGTTGGAAAAGGTGTAGCGAACAAAAAGGCTATTGCGGGAATTCGCCTGCCAGTCCACACGCGCGGTGTAGCTATCTGTGTCGTCAACAATTCCTGGAGAGCGGGCGAAGTTGCTGATATTGAGCGCGCCCGATCCGGGAACGATGTTGGGTGCTGGCACTAGACCGAGAATCTTTTGGGCCAGTGGATCCAGACAAGCGGCAGGGATCTGGTTATTTATAAACGATCCATCCGCATTGAAGGCTGACGGCACCTTCGCTCGACAGTCACCCACGCGATCATAGATTTTGGCATACGCTCCACCAGAGATACGGTTGGCGACGGCCGCGGCAGCAGAAAAATCGCCGATGCGCTCGTTCTGCATCGGCACCTGGCCTAGTCGTAGGACACCTCTGCGAATTCGCGTGCCCTCGTAGTTGAAAAAGAAGAAGAGTCGATTCTTGATAGCCGGGCCGCTGATGTTGCCCCCGAACTGGTTTTGCACGTAGGGAGGTTTTGGGCGTCCAGCCCGGTTAGTGAAAAAGTCGTTGGCGTCGAAGACGCGATTGCGCAGGAAGTCGTAGGCCACGCCGTGGAAATTGTTGCCGCCGCCTTTAGTCGTGACGCTGATCAGCGCGCCTGGGCTGCGGCCATTTTCCGCCGAATAGGGATTCGTGCTCACTCTGAACTCCTGGATTGAATCCACCGAAGGGCGAGCCACCTGCGTGGTGAGTTCCTGTACATTCTCTGAGATCGAGTTGTTGTCCACACCATCGAGCACAAAATTATTCTGCAGCGAGCGCACGCCATGTATGTTGGCGCCGCCAGTGCGCCCGTTGGCAGTACCGCCTCCTTGCTCGGTATAACGATCTGCCTTGACTCCCGGAATCCCGCCGATGAGGTCATCCCAGTTGCGTGCGCTGAGCGGCAAGTCAGTGATCGCACGATTTTCTAAGACGCCACCGGGCGAGGCTTCTTGTGTGGTCAGCAACGGTGGAGCTGCCGCCACCACAACCGACTCAGTCACCGCGCCGACTTCGAGGGCAAAATCAAGCCGTGCCTTTTGGCCCACTTCCAGATCAACCTTTTCGTGGACCGCTTTCTTGAAGCCTTGATGTTCTACTGACACCGTGTATGCTCCAACAGGCAAGATGGCAAACGTGTAGTAGCCTGAAGAGTCGGTTGTGACCGAAGTTTCAACATTGGTGGCCTGATTCTTGGCTTTGACCGCGGCGCCTGGAATCACGGCGCCTAGCGGGTCAGTGACCAGTCCAGTCAGGCTCGCGGTGTTAACCTGGCCGGACACCTGCACTGCCAGGCACACAAAAAGAAACAGCAAGCACACAATGCTTCTGGGGATTCTTCTCAGCATGTTCTCTCCTTCTCAGGCCGTCTCAGATGGCCTTTGGATGGGCGGGGCATGCGGCATGCCCTCGACAAAACGCTAAGTTTCAAGCGGGCCGTTGGATGAAGTCCACATTCACAGTTCCGCTTGACTTCAAGAACCGCCAGCCATTATAGATTTGGCCGAGATTATACCCCTATTCTGCTAAACGGAAGAAAAGTTTCACCGGTCATCCGTCATGTATGGCACCTGATACTTTCGCTCCGCCGGGCTGCGCCCATCTAAGCTTGAGATAGCGGGTGAATTGCCATAGTTTGATGGCCGAAATTAATTGTAAATGAAAACTAGACTCAAATTTTACGCTTTCTCGCTGCTTCTACCTTTAGCCTCCGTTTACGCATCGCTAAACGTGGCGGGAATTCACCTCGCCGCCGCGCAGAGCAGTTCTCAACCTACGACAGCGCTGGCTACTGAGACTTTCATTGTGGCGGAAGAGACCGAAGTTGGTCTTGAAATCGAAGCGCGCTCTCCAGGTGCATCCTGGGCGCGCGAGGGCGCAGAAGCAGCCGCGGTTTTGATCTCAGTTGACGGTGAATATAACCAGGATCTGCTGCTTTGGGCTGGTGACGAATTGTTTCAGTATCGCGTCATGCTCGGACATCTGACCAAAGGTAAGCACACGGTTTCTGTGGCGCTGAACCTCCCGCGTTCGGCTGCCGGAGCGCAACTCGCTGAAGTAAAGTCGCTGCGGCCGCTCCTGCTTGCTACCGCGCCCCGCTCAGGCGGTTCGAAGGAAGACCAATTGGCTCTGGCCCATTCACCGGTGCTCTATGCGCGTGCCAATACCATTGACCATTTCACAGACATTCCGTTGCTGATGTACTACGAAATTCTGCGCTCGGGCGGAACGGATCTGACCGTGCGCTACACCGTGATTTTCACTAACGAAGATGGTGGCACGCAGACGGTTGCGCTGATGGCTCGTTGGGGCCGGGGGACAGACATCGAATGGGCTTATGAGTTTCATCTGCGAGATGGAAAGATAACCGAGGAGACATATCAGGGGGTGAGCCATGAGACGAAAGCCTTTACCGGCTCGCGGACTGCAGGACAGCATCCGCTGCTTGCCGTTGCCTCGGACAACAACAATTTTTCTGATCTGGCTTGCTCGGCGGTCCGTTTTGCGCCCCTACCCATACGCGCTGACCTCGAGACCGCTACGCGCGAGAGTGTGATGGACAGGTATCCGCAAACTTACCGTGTGATGACTGAAGAGTTGCAGCGCGAACATCGCATCAGTCCCACGCCCACCGGCATTAACATCATTGCTGATCCGCGCGATTACCTCTACATCGAGGCATCGTCGGAGCAGACGGGAGCGGCGCTCGGCTTCGACGTCAAAGTTGCCGGCCGGCCGGAATTATTCTCTTCAGATATTGGTGACGCTCGTTTGCGAATAGACAGGAGTGGTAATTTTCGCACTGCTGTGCGATTGCCTCATGATGTTTCTCCTGCTGCGGTTGAGACCATAACGGCGCGTTGTCATGCAAGCTTACAACCTGCTGTTGAGCGCGGGTGCAATCATCTCAAATTGTTGCGAGTTCTCATGCTCGACCAAAGCTTCGTGCCGCGACCCCTTCCCTTGCCACCACAGCCTGAGTCGTCTCTGGCGCCGGCGGAAACTAAGGTTTTCAGGCTCATCCAACATTGATCAATCGCCCACCTATCGATGTCTTGCGGATTTTCACATAAATCGGATTAGTCAGAGCGAGCATGGCCTTAGTTCCGTCGCGAACCTCAAGGCGAAAATAGGAGTCGTGCTGGCATTCAATTTCGATCACTTGCGGCTGAGCATCTGTTTTAGCGGAGAAGCTGCGAATCACCTGGCCGTTCGAGATCAGTGAGATCCTCGCGTCGGGCGGTGTGGCTTCGGTGGTAATGAAAAGGCGTATCGTGCCACGTGCCTTCAAACGAATTTCATCGCCGACGGCCCAACGCGAACGACCTTTGTTCGTCGTCGCTTCAGCCTGGAAACTGACGACGGGTCGCGCCGCTTCGCTTGTCAAGTAAACCCGGCCTTGACGGATGGCGTGTAGTAACGCTCTTTCTGATAGCTCGACCGCCGCCACGTGGGTTGTTGGTTGGCCGATGGGATTGGCCGGACGGTGCGAGTCGCTGGAAGCGATGGCCGCAATGTGTCGCCCGCTTTGCAAAATCTTGTCCCACATCGTGAGCGCCTGCTCGTCGGTCGAGTCCCAGGCGCCATTCCACACTTCTATCCCATCGAAGCCACGCGCCGCAACGTCATAGCTCCAGGCGCAACCCCCACATGAAGCGAACGGATGATTAATGGAGATAAGCGCGCCGGAGCGGTGCGCCTGCGCGGCAATGTTTGACATGCCGGTGATGTCTCCCGGATGCACGCGGAAATCAATCCACGTTCCTGAAGGCAGGCCCCACGCATTCGTATGACCGCCGTAAGTGGTAATCTCTTCGCCGCGCAGCACCAGCGGTTGCCTGGAAGCGGCGCGAAAGTGATCAATCTCCGCATGGTGGCTTGCCGTATTGTGATCGGTAATGAAGATAAAATCCAAACCGTTTTTGCGGGCGCTGGAAATTAGTTCCGGGATAGTCCAGTCACCGTCGCTATGGACGGTGTGCATGTGTAGATCGCCTCGCCACCAACGCAAGCCATGCCCGGCGACTTTTTGCGGAAACGATGTTTGTCGGAGGCCGCTCTCCGCCACGGATCCTGGTGTTCCCTTGGCGGATGAGATCTTGGTCTTGTGCGGCACACGAGTAGGACTCGAAGATCTGTTTTCCTCGGTCTCAATTCGGATTTTTAAGGAAACATCGACGCCTGTGGGAGCTACGCGGTAAAGACCAAGAATTATACGCCATGTTCCGACGGGCAGCTCGCCCGGCAGATAACCCGGCGTCGCCTCTTCGCGGGAAACGAAGAACTCGGAGCGCCGCCCACCGCTCCAGCCGCGAAAGCCTCGCGGGTCGGTATCGGAGCCAGTCGACCGTGCGTCGAATAGTCCGATGTCAATCGTATTAGCTCCATTGTCGCGCTCATACTTGTAACTAATGCTGATCCGAGCGGTGTGCGGCGGCACGTCGAAAGGAACATAAGCGTAACGACTATCATGCGTGCCGGGCGGAGCCAGATGAACAACTCGGCCAAAAGTCCGGGCCTGCACGTTCATTGGACGCGGAATTCCGAGCACCATGTTCGGTGCTGGCGCCGCTCCTTGAACACCACAGATCAGAGCCAAAAAGGCGAAGCGTGTGACTATCAGCATGTTGATTAATCTACCTTGAAGACCTTTCCACCAGGCTACTTTTTAACCGACCTCTCCGGCGATGACATTGAAGGCGGCCTGTCGTCGCGTCCCCAAATAGAAGGTGTCGCGCCCAAGCGGAGCACCAACCGCCCACCGTGCGCAATCTCTTCGTGCTTTAGCCAGGCGCGATCAAGCGCACGACCGTTGAGCGTCGCCGACTGCACGTATAAGTTGGCCTCCGAAGTCTCCGGCGCTTCAATGATAAAAGTGCGCCCGCCGCCGAGATTGATGGTTGAGCGCTGAAATAGCGGACTGCAAATATAGTAGAAAGGCTGTCCGGCATTCGGATAAATTCCGATAGCTCCCCAAACATACCAGGATGACATTGCTCCACTGTCGTCGTTGCCGGGCAGCCCGCCGCGCCCGTTTGTGTATTCGGTGGCGAGAATGCGCCGCACACGTTCCTGCGTGCGATCTGGGCGACCTGCGTGGATGTAGAGAAATGCAGCGAGGAAATCCGGTTCGTTGTTGTGATTATAGAGTCCGTTGTTGAAAGCCGGATCGCGTGTCGGTTGGTTGGCGAAGAAGGCATCGAGCCACGCGATAAACGGAGCGTTGCCGCCGAGTTTATTAACAAGAGCCTGCGCATCGTGCGGGACATATGTCCCATAGATGTATCCGCTGCCTTCATAGAACGGCGCATCCCAATAACTGTAATCTTTGTCAGGATAGAAATGCGCCGCTGCAAAAGGCGCGAGCCAGCGTCCGTCTGCGTAGCGCGGGCGAGCCGAGCGCGTTTCATCGCTCCACACGTTCATCCAGTTTCTTGACCGCTGGAGATACTTTTGACTGTCGTCCGTGTATCCGAGAGCTTGCCCGACCTGCGCAATACAGAAATCGTCGTAGGCATATTCCATGGTGCGCGAAGTAGATCGCGGATAATTCATACTTACGTAGCCGAGTCGCTTATATTCGGAGACTACACGCCCCTCGTAAAGCGGGCGCGGGCTGTCAACCTCTGCGTTCTTGACCAGCGCCTCGTAAGCTTTCCGATAGTCAATCCCCGTCACGCCTTTCGCCAACGCGTCCGCCACTACAACATCGCCGTTCGAGCCGCCCTGGGTCATGCCGTTGGCTCCAGCAATGCGGGAATCCGGCATCCAGCCGGTATGGACATACGTGTCTATGAGCGAGCGCACCATGTCGCGCTCCCGCTCCGGTTGAATCAAAATCAGGAGCGGGAAGTGCGTACGGAAAGTGTCCCAGATAGCGTAAAAATCTTCATAGTGGGGCTCATCGGAATTCCACCAGACGTTCTCTCCCGTGAGGTCGTGCGGCATATAGTGTGAATGATAAAGGGCAGTGTAAAAAGTCTTTCGCTGTTCTTCTGGGCCACCTTCGATCTTAATCTGTCCAAGCACAGTCTCCCATGCAGCTTCAGTCTTACGACGCACAGCGTCGAAGTCCCAGCCGGAAATCTCTTGCAAGAGGTTGGCGTGCGCCTTCTCAGGGCTGATGAAGGAAACGCCGATCTTCATCTGCACCGTTTGGTTGCTCGTGGTGTCAAAGGTGGCGTAAGCGCCGACCTTTCCTTCGTTAGCAGCAGCCACTGACCCCGGTTCGATACGACTATCTCGCCACGTACCGAAGGCGTTGAACGGCCGATCAAACTCGGCGGCAAAGTGGATGGTATAAGGCGACTGATTCCAGCCGCCGATGAAATTGCCGCTGCCCTCGATACGATTGGGCGCAATGATGCGCACCCAGCAGTCAACCGGGTGCGGATTTTTGATGGCGTCGTTTCCGCTTTCCGGTTGCACTACGGAACTAGCGTCAATCAATAGATGAGATAACTTCGATGGCGGATAGGTGTAGCGGTGCATGGCAACGAGCCGCGTCGCCGTCAATTCGGCTTTGACACCAGAGCGCGTGAGACGGACGGCGTAGTAGCCGGGCGATGCCGCTTCCTCATCCTTTGGCGAGCCGAGATTATTGACGCGCAACTTGCCCACCAACGGCGTCGTGAGAAAGTTTCCGTACTTACTCGCGCCGCCTGTGCCACTGACGTGTGTCTGGCTGAAGCCGAGAATGTTTTCGTAAGGATTGTAGCCCGCCGTAGTTGGGTTCACTGTGTCAGGGCTAACGTGCACAAAGCCAAATGGAATTTGTGCTCCCGGCGCGATGTTGCCACCATTCTCCGTGCCGACGAAAGGATCGGCATAGGCGATCAGAGGTTGGGGCCGAGTCGCCGTCTGAAACAATGCGGGCACAGCCTGGGCTAGTAGAAGCGAGATTGCGAGCAACGCGCGCATCGTCATTTGTGAAAGCGACGAGAGCCAATTCTTCATTATCGGTGCAATACCTTAAATACCGATCACGTCTCTGAGATATTGCCGGCTGCGGATGGCACTCTCTAGTGGCTTCACGCCTGCGTTACGAGTGTCCACGTCTTGCTCGACGATGGCCCAGTCCGAGTAGCCCCCGGCGATCATATCCTTAATGACTTTATTGAGATCAACCGCGCCTTCACCGAGTTCGCAGAACACGCCGCGGCGCACCGCCTCGAGGAAGCCGACCTGGTTTCGGCGCGCGGCCTTTAAGACCGGCAGTTGCACATCCTTCAGATGAAGATGGCGGATGCGTGCGCCATACAAGCGCACAGCATCCACAGGGTCGCCGTCGCCAAACAAGTAATGACCGGTGTCCAGACACAGGCCCAGCAGATCCGGGTCGGTACTCTCGCATAGACGCGCGATCTCTTTCGGTGTTTCGACGAACGTGCCTGCATGGTGATGGAAGACTGGGGACAGCCCCAGCTCACGGCAAGCCTCGGCGATGCGCCTGATCAGTCGCACTGCGCCGTCCCACTGCGAGTCATTCATGCCGTCGCGCGCTTCATCGACGCGCCCGGACACGGCTATCCGTTCTTCGCTCATCTCGTCGGCCAACACGATCAAATGCGCGCCCGAGCGCGCCAACAATTGAGCAACCTTCATTGCCTCCTGATAGCCCGCCTCATGGCGCTCCGGATGTGCCAATGGGATTGGCACGAAGCTGGCGACAAGTTGCAGCCCGCGGGCGGATAGTTCCGACATTAACGCGTGAGGTTCCGTCGGAAAATAACCATAAGGGCCGAGTTCCGAGCCCGCGTAACCTGCTTCACTTATCTCATCAAGCACCTTGCCGTAAGGTACTTGCTCGCCCCAACCGGCAACTTCCATCACGCCCCAACTCACGGGAGCGTTCCCAACCTTTATATTCATCCTGGTCTTTCCATCGCAAAATACCGCGACGCTAAGTTCAGAGCTCTGAGCAGATCATTTTGAGATTGAACTTTGTCTTTAAGAGAACTCGTCACCCTCAATTTTCACGGGGTGGTTCTCCTTGAATGATAACGTGGCAGCAACGCCTGCCTGTAGAGCAGCCACGCCGTCAGCACAGGTAACGGCCGGCGGCTTGCCTGCCAAGACGTTCTTCACGAAGTCCTGTAGTTGAGTGATGTATGCCTGTTCAAAACGCTCGGTGAAGTAAGGCACGGTGTCGTGGGTAATGCCGTCTTTGGTCATGACCAGAATCGGGGTTTCGCGTAGATACCCGATCTTTAGTGTGCCCTGAGTGCCGAGGATTTCGGTGCGGATGTCGTAGCCATAAACGCCGTTCCGGCTCAGATCGATAGTGCCCAGCGCGCCACTAGTGAAATAGAGACTCGTGATGGCGTTATCAATGTCTCCAATCTCTTTCATCTCCGGATACGCCAGCGTTCCGCCGATGCTGTACACGCTCGCGATCTCACCCATGAACCAGCGCGCGAGATCGAGGTCATGGATTCCGCAATCGATTATTAGACCGCCGCTATGTTCCGGATTCAGGTATTCAAGACTGGGTCGAAACGGATCGCGCGATGAGGACTTGAAGACTACCGGTGTGCCGATTTCGCCATCTGCGATTTTGTTTTTGGCTGCCACGTAGCCCTTGTCGAACCGTCGCATAAATCCCATTTGAAAGTAGACGCCTGTCTGTTCGATGACACGAAGCATTGCCAAAGCGTTGGGTAACGAAATAGACAGGGGCTTTTCGCAAAAAATCGGTTTGCCACGTTGGGCGGCTTCGAGCACGATCTCCTCGTGCGTGCTCGTCGGACTGACAATGACGACCGCGTCGACTGCTTCGTCGGCTATGAGTTCTTCATAATTCAGAAACTGTTTCGATACGCCGAGTTCGCCCACCGACTTCAAGGCTGCGTCCGACACATCGGCGATGGCGGTGAGGTTTGCGTTTGCAATGCGGCCGCAAAAGTATTTGGCGTACATTTTGCCGAGCCGGCCTAAGCCAATCACGCCGACGTTGAGTTTGCCACTCATTGCCTTGAATCCTTTCCGCCTAACGAGTCATTCATCGTTATTGACTAACTACAGTCTCTTTGGTGATTAGTTTTATCGGCACTGTAATTTCCGCCTCGATCTTTTCACCCTTGAGCAGTCGATAAGCATTCTCCACGGCTAACTCGCCCATCGTCGCAGGAGACTGGGCGACTGTGGCCTCCATGGTTCCCTGCTCGACAGCCTTGCGAGCTTCGGGCAAAGCATCAAATCCAACCACGATGATCTGTCCGGTTTTCTTTGCGGCAGCAATCGCCTCGACGGCCCCGAGGGCCATAAGATCACTGCACGCAAACACGGCCTGAACGTCCGGATGCGCCTGCAGAATGTTCTGAAACACGTTGAACCCCTGGTCTCGTTCCCAGTTGGCTGTTTGGGACGCGACGATCTGGATTTCCGGCGCCGCTTTGATTGCCTCGCGAAATCCTCTGAGCCTGGAATCACCCGTCTCATGTCCGGGAATGCCTTCCAGCACAGCGACCTTCCCTTTGCCGCCCAATCGCTTGGCAATGAATTCACCCGCCAGTTTTCCGCCTTCGTAATTATCGGAACCGATAAAAGTCGCAATTTGTCCATGCGACTCCCTGAGAGCCTTCTCATCTACTCTCGTGTCGACGATTAGAACCGGAATGCCCGCGCGGTTGGCTTTGTCTATCGCGGGCACAATTTCCCTTGAGCCACTCGGCGTTACGCAAAGTGCGCCAACCTTCGCCTGAATGAGGTTCTCAACAATCTGCATCTGTTTCTCGACGTCAACCTCTCGGTCCGCCGCCTGTACGATCAAATTGACGCCCAGTTTCTGAGCGGCCTGCTCGGCGCCTTTTTGCATCTCGATGAAAAAAGGGTTGTTCGCAGTTTTCATCACTAAGGCAATCTTCGGTGGACCACCAGCGCGGTCGCCGCCACGTTGACAGCCAATCAAGGCAATCAGAATCAACAACGTCATGGTAAGAAGTTTCTTCATCGATCATTGCTCCTAGGTGTAATTAAGAATGAGAGTCGAGCGGAGGGTGTTCAGAGTTCAAGCTTTAGCTTGCGCTTTCGTGGACAGCAACCTAAAGGTTGAACTCTAAACACTTGTACCTGAACTCTCATTCTTAATTACACCCTTGCTCCGATGGTTATTTTCCGCGCCGCTTCAGGGCCATATCGATCAAGACCGCGATAATGATCACTGAGCCAATCACAACTTGTTGGAGGAACGAAGAGACGCCCAAAAGGTTCAAGCCGTTTCTTAGTACCGCCATGATCAACGCGCCAATCAATGTCCCCAACACATTGCCTTCACCGCCGAGCAGGCTGGTGCCACCAATTACGGTAGCGGCTATGGCATCCAACTCATACATCATGCCGGCGATCGGCTGCGCCGAATTGAGCCGCGCCGTAAGCAGAATGGCTGCCAACCCGCTGAACAAGCCGGCCAGTCCGTAGACGACGGTCTTGTAGAGTCTGACATTCACACCGGACAGGTGCGTCGCCTCTTCGTTGCCGCCGATGGCATACGTGTACCGTCCTAGTTTGGTGCGCGTGAGGACAAAGAAGGCGATCGCGTAGATGCCGATCATGACAATGACAGGTATCGGGATGCGAAGCACCTCTCCGGTCGCGAGCCAGCGGAAATTCTCAGAGAAACCTGAGATTGGTCTGCCCCCGGTATACATCAGCGCCGTGCCCCGTGCCACGCTCATCATGCCCAGCGTCGCGATGAAAGGCGGTAGCCGTCCCAAAGTGATCAGCAGTCCGTTTACGAGCCCGCAAACCGTTCCCGTCGCCAGTCCCGCCAGCAATGCAAAAGGCAAAGGAGCGCCGGCGTGGAGGGCGCTGGCCATGACCACGCCTGCGAAGGCGAGCACGGAACCGACGGATAGATCGATTCCCGCGGTAAGAATCACAAAAGTCATCCCGACGGCGACAATGGCGATGATGGTGGCCTGCTCGGCGACGTTGAGCAGATTCGATAAGGTCAGAAAATGAGGAGTCAAAGCCCACAGCACCAGGCCCAGGGCCAACAGGCCTGACAAAGTTCCGAGTTGTCGCGCGTGATGCAGTAAGAAACTCTGCCGCAGCGCTATGCCATTAGGGCGCATTGCAAGACTTTCTCCTGAGTTGCTTCCGCGGCTGAGAACTCTCCGGCTATTTGGCCGCTTCGCATAACCAGCACTCGATCGCTCATTCCCAAAACCTCCGGGAGTTCTGATGAGATCATGAGGATCGCGACTCCCTGAGCCGTAAGACGGTTCATCAGCTCATAGATTTCAGTTTTCGCTCCTACATCAACGCCGCGCGTCGGTTCATCGAAGATGAATACGTCCGCTTCGGAACAAAGCCACTTGCCCAGTACCACTTTCTGTTGATTACCGCCGCTTAGGAAGGACACTTTTTGTTTGAGACTGGGAGTCCTAATGCGCAACTCCTGGACATAGCGACGGCAAGCCAGCTTCTCCCTATTTGAGTCGACGATTCCCCAACTGGAAAACTTATCGACACTCGGCAGGCAAAGGTTCTCGCCAACCGACAGTCGCAACACCAGGCCCTGAGACTTTCTATCTTCGGTAAGAAACCCGATGCCGCAATTAATTGCTCGGCGCGGCGAAGTGATTCGTCTGGCCTCCCCTTTCACGTAAATCTGTCCGGCCTCGATCTTCTCAACTCCGAAGATCGCGCACGCGAGTTCAGTGCGCCCGGCGCCCATAAGGCCGGCAATACCCAACACCTCCCCTTTGTGCAGAGAAAAGCTAACGTCGCGCAACCCGTCCGTGGTTAAGCCTTCTACGCGCAAGACCTCTTCACCAATCGTTGCTTGCCTTTTGGGAAACTGCTCCGTGAGTTCACGATTCACCATCAGCCGAATCAACTGAGGTTTGCCGGTGTCGGCAATCTCACAGGTGGCAACTGACCGCCCATCACGCAAGACCGTCACACGGTCACCAATCTGAAACAACTCTTCCAGTCGATGCGAGATGTAGATGATCGACACACCGCCTTCTTTCAATCGTCTAATGGTGGCGAAGAGTTGTTTGATCTCTTGCTGAGTGAGTGCCGAGGTCGGCTCGTCCATGATGAGAATTCTGGTTTCCAGCGACAGCGCCTTCGCGACTTCAACCATCTGCTGTTCGGCGATACCGAGACGCTTGACCCGCGCGCTTGGATCAACTGTCAGGCCTAAACCATTCAAGAGTTTGCGCGCGGCGCGAACGAGGGCTCGCTGATCAATGAAGGCGAAGCTTGATGGCTCGCGGCCGAGGAAGATATTTTCAGCAATGGACAGATGCGGAATCAGATTCAGCTCTTGATAGATGGTGCTGATACCCAGGTCTTGAGCGTGCCTGGGATTCTTAATGTTGATTGGAACTCCGTCGAGTTCTATTTCGCCACCGCTCTTTTGGTAAGCTCCGCTCAGGATCTTCATCAGAGTCGATTTGCCGGCGCCGTTTTCGCCGAGCAGCACGTGAACCTCGCCCCGGCGCAGCTCAAAGTCAACCCTATCCAGAGCCAAAACCCCTGGGAAGGTCTTGCTAATCTGAGACATCTTCAGAAGCGGAGCGGCTTCCATCGTACGTTTTGCGCGATCAGCGTCGCTAGAACTTGCGAGACCAATATTTGGGCCAGCGTTCGATCACAACTTTCTTTTCGGTGTAGAACTCAACGGCGTCGCGACCCTGGCTGTGAAGCACTCCGAAAAAGCTGTCCTTCCAACCGCTGAAAGGAAAGTAGGCCATCGGCGCCGCGACTCCGATGTTTATGCCGACATTTCCGGCTCCTACTTCATAACGAAACTTGCGCGCTGCGGCGCCGCTGGTCGTGAAGATTGAGGCCGCATTTCCATACAAGCTCTGCGACAAAATACCGAGCGCCTCTTCGACTGTTTCGGCAGGTATGAGACTGAGTACAGGTCCAAATATTTCTGTTTTCGAAAGCTCACCGCCGGGCGGCACGTTATCGAGCACCGTCGGTTTGACAAAATTTCCCCGCTCATAATTAGGAATCTTCGTCCTCCGTCCGTCGAGCAGCACGGAAGCGCCTTCTCTCGCTCCCTGATCAATTAACTGTTCGACGCGGGTCTTGCTGTCTCGGGTGATAACCGGGCCCATCTGGCTAGACTCTTCAATTCCTGGGCCCACCACGATTGAATTGGCGCTGTCGGCAATAGCGTCTCTGAATGTGTTTCGCGCTTCTCCTACGGTTATGGCAACCGAAACAGCGAGACAGCGCTGGCCGGCACAGCCAAAAGCACTGTCGCTCACTACCTGCGTCGTAGTTTCCATGTCAGCGTCAGGAAGGATCACAACGTGGTTCTTCGCTCCTCCTTGACACTGCACTCGCTTGCCGTTGGCGGAGGCCCGCGAATAAATGTATTTCGCCACGGGCGTCGAGCCTACGAAACTGATGGCGCGGACGGTCGGGTGATCGAGCAACGCATCGGCCGCAGGGTTGGCGCCGTTCACCAGATTCAAAACTCCTGGCGGCAATCCCAACTGCTCAACCAGCTCGAACACCCGCCGCATCGCCAGCGGCACTTTTTCTGAAGGCTTCACGATGAATGTGTTGCCGCACGCAATGCCATAAGGAATGAACCAGAAAGGGACCATGACGGGAAAATTGAACGGCGTGATAGCCGCCACCACACCGAGTGGCTGGCGAATCATCATTTCATCGATGCCGCGCGCGACATCTTCGAGGTTGTAGCCCTGCATCATCAGCGGGATGCCACAGGCCACTTCGATATTTTCAATCGCCCGCTGCAATTCCGCCCGCGCTTCGGCCAGGGTCTTTCCGTTTTCAGTGGTGATGAGGCGGGCCAGCTCTTCTCGATGATCTTCAAAGAGCCGCTTCAACTTGAAAAGATATTGAATTCGCTCTTCCGGCGGCGTGCTTCGCCACTCTGCGAAAGCCGCGGCAGCCGACTCGACTGCCGCCGCCACATCCGCATCTCCGCCAAGCGGTGCCTGGGCCAACGACTCGCCGGTCGCCGGGTTGATCACATCCGAGAACTCCCGAGCTGTGGGAGTCCGCCACTGACCATTTATGAAGTTGGGCACGCGGCCATTCGTTGTCATAACCATTTCCTCCTAAACCCTTGCTCTAACTACTGTCCGGTGCAAATAGCTAACGTGTCAGAACCGGGTGATGGTATGAAGCAGGCGTCTCCAGCCGTTAGTTGTTACACTGACGGTTGTGCAAACAGTCTGCGTTAGCAGAAGGAGACGCCCATGACAGTATATCTCGGAGTCGACTTTCATGCTCGCCAACAGACGGTTAGCTATTTGACAACTGAAGACGGAGAGATACGACAGCGGGAATTGGACCACGGGCAGCCAGACGAAGTGCGGAGTTTCTATCAGCAGTTTGCCGGGCAGCAGGTAATCGTTGGATTTGAGGCAAGTGGGTATGCGGCGTGGTTCGAAGAGCTGCTGGAAGAACTGGGATACGAGATTTGGATCGGTCACGCCACGGCGATCCGATTGTATGCGCGGCGGCGGCAGAAGAACGATCGGCGCGATGCTGATCTGATTCTGGACTTACTGCTGCGCGGGGACTTTCCGCGGATTCACCGCTACTCGGCGGCGAGCCGGGAAGTGCTACAACCACTGCGTTACCGGCAGCGGCTGGTGAAGATGCGGACGATGGTGGTCAATAGCCTGGTGTTCATGGCCTCGAGTCGGGGAGTGAGCTTGCGGATGCAGTTGAAGAGCCGCCGCGGGGTAGAGCGATTGCAGCAAATGAGCTTGCCCGAGCCGTTGAGCCAACAACGAGACGAGCTTTGCCAATTGCTGCTGGAACTCAAGACGAAGATCGAGACGGTGGAGCAGTGGCTGGAAGGGGACCTGGCTCGGGTTTACAAACGGGTGTGGATCCGGCGTGGTCATGCCAAGGCCAAGGTAGCGGTCGGCCGCCGACTGTTGGTACGTGCTTTCATCATGCTGCGAGATGAAATTGATTACGCCGAGTTTCAACGACGTGGCGTCGCAGCTCGGTCTTCCCGGGCTACCGCTTAAGCTTAAATGCTTGTCCGTGTGATTGGGAGACCAGCCTTTCTCAGTCTCTGGGAAAGTGCCAATCGATCCTCATGAGGCCTTAGTGCCCGAAGAGATGATTGAACGCGTCATCGCTACTCGTAACGTGAGGGACTACAACGCTTGCAAAAGCGGAAAAACAAAAACAGGTAGTTAATAGTAGTTAAGCTCTTTCAACTTGAAAATGCTAACTCAGACTGTGAGCCAACTAAACTTGAGAACGCGTAACCTGTCGCCGGCGACCAAACGGGCGTGGCGACCAGGCGAAGCCTACTCATTTTCTACTTGACTCAGTCGCCTGCTTCATAGAAGAAGCGGTAGCAACCGGATCATACATGCAACACGCAAATGAAAAGTGCCGGTTTGCTTCTAAAGGTCATTCTATGATCCGGTCGCTACCGCTCGCGGTTCTGACACGGTTCTTATAGAAAATACCGCTCTCGCTTCACTGCTTCCTCCCAGCGGGCTCGGGCTTGTTTGACTGACTCAATCTCCGAAACCTCGGCGACCGGAACGTCCCACCACGCTTCGTATCCGGGTGCGCCGCTGCCCTTCTCGACTTCAACCACAATAACTGTTGTTTTCCCCTGCCTGCGAGCGTATTCCAGCGCATGTTGTAAATCCTCACGCGTCCACGCCCGCATTGTCAGGGCGCCGAGACTGGCGGCATTAGCGCAAAAGTCAACTGCTAGAGGCTTGCCATCCAAAAGACCACTCTCCCGGCGGCGATGCCTGTAACTCGTACCAAACCCCTCGGAGCCTATCTCCTTTGAAAGCCCTCCGATGCTGCCGAAACCATGATTGTCCAGCACCACAATAATCAGCTTATGTCCTTCCTGAATTGAAGTGACAATCTCGGAGGACATCATGAGGTAAGAGCCGTCGCCCACCATCACATAAACGTCGCGCGATGGGTCGGCCATCTTCACGCCGAGACCGCCGGCGATCTCATATCCCATGCACGAATAACCGTACTCCATGTGATAGCCCTTCGGGTCGCTGGTACGCCACAGTTTGTGTAAGTCTCCCGGCAAGCTGCCCGCCGCGCAAACGACCACGTCTTTGGGCCCACAGAAACTATTGACGATGTCGATCACTTCGCGCTGAGTAATCCTCGAATCAGCCTGGCTATGGACGAGGCGCTCTACTTCAATGGCCCAATCTTGCTTGAGTCGCGCCGTTCGCGCGCGATAATCTTCGGGGACATGATAGTTCCCCAGCGAGGCGCTCAGCTCTTCCAGCGCCACACGCACATCGGCGACGAGCGGTAATGCTGCATGCTTATAGGCATCAACCTCCGCGACGTTGATGTTGATGAAGCGAACCTCGGGGTTCTGGAATTCAGTCTTTGAAGCAGTCGTGAAATCGCTCAAGCGTGTGGCCAAGGCGATAACCAAATCAGCCTCCCGCGCGCTGAGATTGGCGCCTGTGGTTCCCGTCACGCCAATCGCTCCCAAATTTTGCGGATGGTCGTAGGGGAGTGAACCCTTTCCTGCTTGTGTCTCAGCGATGCGAATTCCCGTTTGCACGACAAAATTCGCGAATGCGGCATTTGCTTCGCCATAGATGACGCCGCCACCCGCAATGATTAAGGGCGCCTTCGCCGCGCTGATCCATTTGATAGCTTCCGCAAGCAGGGAGCGATCCGCCATTGGTCGCGGGATATGCCAAAGACGCTTTTCGAAAAGTTTGGCGGGGTAGTCCCACGCTTCTGTCTGCACATCCTCCGGCAATGCCAGGACCACCGCTCCGGTCTCGGCAGGCGAGGTCAGGACGCGCATCGCCTCCATCAGCGCAGAGGGCAATTGATCGGGCCGATTGATGCGGTCCCAGTAACGCGACACAGGTTTGAACGCATCGTTCACTGAGATGTCCAGGCTGTGTGGGGATTCGAGTTGCTGCAACACCGGCGCGACGTTGCGGCGGGCGAAGATGTCGCCCGGCAGCAGCAGCACCGGAAGGCGATTGATCGTCGCCGTGGCCGCGCCAGTGATCATGTTCGTGGCCCCCGGCCCGACAGAAGATGTGCAAGCAAAGGCGCGAAGCCGATTGCTCATCTTGGCGAATGCTGTGGCCGCATGAACCATCGCTTGTTCGTTGCGCGCCAGGTAATAGCGGAATGACGGATTCTGCTGCAGCGCCTGGCCCACGCCGGCCACGTTCCCGTGCCCAAAGATTCCCCACACTCCAGCAAAAAATGGCATCTCCTTTCCGTCACGCTCGACGTATTGATTCCTCAGAAAGTTAACGAGCGCTTGAGCTGTGGTTAGTCTCTTTGTTTCGGCGTTCATTACTCTAAAGTCAACGCGGCAACGTTCAGAGTTCATCAACCTTTAGGTTGGTGTCCACTGAAGATGCAAGCTAAAGCTTGAACTCTAAACCTTGACATCCGAAGTCTCACTCTTAATTACAGTCAATGTCCGTTTAGCCAATGCTTCGCGCTTGCAAACGACGCTTCGCCCAATCCAGAAGTTCTCCCTTGAAGCTATGGAGATGATCCAGAGCTTGTTCGACCGTCCATCCCTTATGAATGATTCCGCCGATCGCGTCACCAACTGCGAGTGGATCAGCAGTACCAGGATAAAGCACGTTTCGTCCTACCAACGCGCCGCGCACGTTCGAACCTGAGGCGAGCCCGGCCACAACTTCTTTCAAAAGCGGTGTGGCGTCACCAACCGCTTCGCCGCCGAGCAGCAGAATCGGCAGCGTCGTAGCTGACGCCACTGTCTCGTAATTTTCGCAGTAAGGTAATTTTAGCCAGAGGTACCGGCTGCTATCTCCAAGCGCCGACGCCACGCCCGCTGCCTGCGCCAAAGCTTCGGCCTGTTTGATTACTTTGTAACCCTTCTCAGCTTTAACGACGGGCAAGGGTTCAAGAAACATCGGCAGCTTTAGCGCATTAAGTTCCGTGATGGCCTGTGCACAAGCGAGCATTGTCTTGAGCGAGCCCGGTTCGCCGTCGCAAATACGCAATAAGACCTTCGCGCCGTCAAACCCCCATGCCGCGCACGTTGCGGCAGACGCGCCCGTCAATGGGTCATCCATTTCCCAAACAGTTCCGGCGAGTCCTCCTCGATTGAGACTGACAATCAGCACTTTTTCATCCAGCAGGGACGGGCGGTCCGCACCTCGGAGCAGATCATCGAGCGTGAGCAAGTCCTCGAGAATATCCATGGTGGCCATCACGCCATCGACGAACTCGCTCAGCAGCACTCGAACGATACGACTGAGATAATCCTGACGGTTCGCCATCCCCAGCGGATTACTGCCTACGTTTGTCACACGCCGCGCTGGATGATCCGCAGCGAGGATATTCAGCCTGCCATCTGTGGTGAGCTGCGAGCGCCGCTTGCGGCCTTTTGCCGCGCGTAGAGAACGTTCGGGCTCCGTCACGCGAATGTCGGTGAGCTCCGTCATTAGGGAAGCCGAAAGAAACTCGTGCGCCTGAAAAGTTTTCACCTAGAATCCTCCTCGCGCTTCAATAAAATCCAACGCTTCTTGCTCATACGGCATGAAGTTAGCGCATCCGTGGCGCGTCACGACAATGGCGCCACAAGCGTTTCCCATGCGGGCCGCGCGATACCAATCCCAACCCCTGAGGTAACCATAGAGAAACCCGCTCGCGAAAGCATCGCCGGCGCCGAGTATATTGTAGACTTCGACCGGAAATGGTGGGGCTTCGATCCTCTCTCCGTTGTGAAGATAAACGGTCGTCTTTTCTGCGCCGCTTTTCATTACGAACGACTTCGGACCCGCTTTGAGTACCGACTCCACCGCAAGGTCTGCATTACCGCTCACATGCGCGTCAGACACTTGCGAGTGCTCAACCGAGATCGCCGACGCGTCGGTAAGCGCCGCCGCCCTGGTTTCATCCGCTGTGCCAATAACGATGTCAACCAGGCGAAGAGCCGAGCGCACAGTGACGCCATAAGCTCGCGCATCGTGCCACTGATCCGGACGAAAGTCCAAGTCGAGTACAACGGTCGTGCCGGCTGCTTGCGCTTGTTCGGCAGCGAAAACTGTCGCGCTGCGACTGGGCTCGCGGCTCAGACCCGTGCCACTAATCAACAAACAGCGGCTGTCGGCAATCGGCGCGGCCATCACATCATCAATCGTCAACTCGATGTCCGCACAATTGTCGCGGTAGTAGACGAGAGGAAACTTGTTGGGCGGCTCGATGCCTAGGATGACCGCGCTTGTCCGGTGACCGGGCTTGCGTTGTATGAAGCTCGTCACTACGCCTTCGTCCTCGAGAAACTGAAGCAGAAAATCCCCAACCGGATCGTTACCCACTGCCGTAAGCACGGCCGAGCGCAAACCCAAACGCCGCGTGCCGACAACTATGTTAGTTGGGCACCCGCCGACATACGCGGCGAAGCTTTTGATTCTGGGAAAGGGCGCGCCAATCTCGTTCGAATAAAGATCGATCGAGCTTCGACCCATCGTCAGAATGTCGCAAATCCGATCTGTGCAATCAAGCTTCTCGGACACAACAACTCGTCCCCGGTTTTTCTTCAAACTCCCGTAGTTTCCTCGGGCACTAATTCTGCGCGCAACTTGTCCTAATCTTTAACCAGCGGAACGCGCGGGTCTTTCTCCTTCCACGTCTGTCGCACCCACGCATAATCAGGATCATCCGAAGCGGCCATTGAGCGAGCGCTTCCGGCCAATGCGTTCAAGTAATAGACATTGTAGCCGTGAGCCGCGACTACAGGATGATACCCCTCGGGGATAAGCACCAACTCGCCATCGCGCACGGTAAGCGTCACATCGAGGCGCCGCCCTGGTGTGTAGACTTTCTGGATCGCGTAGCCCTCCGGCCGATCGATTTTGTAGTAGTAAATTTCTTCGAGATCAACTTCCTCCGGTGGGTGATGGACATCATGCTTGTGCGGTGGATAGCTCGACCAGTTACCGCTCGGCGTGTAGACCTCAACGATCAGCAACCGCTGAGCGGGAAACTCTGGTTTCAAAATGTGGTTGATCTGTCGCGTGGCATTTGCGCCGCCGCGAATTTCTACTTCTACCTGTTCAGGCGTGACCAGATGCGCCGGATACTGCTCTTCAGCTCGACAGAAGCAAAAAGCGATTTCACAATCCGTTTCGGCGATGATGGTGAACGAAGTCTGAATCGGCAGATAGAGCGCATACGGTAACCCATCGAATACGTGCGCGCGACCGCCAAAATTAGACCAGGAACCAGCGGACGACTCAACAGAGCAGCGACCGCCCAGAACTACCATGCCCAACTCGTTGATGTCCGTCTGGGCGGAAAAGCGTTCGCCCTCGATCAATCTCCGCACGCGAAAGGTCAGATACTGGAATCCGACCGATTCGGGCGTGATGAGTAGGCTATCTCCTGGAGCGCCATTCTGAGTTCCTGGCCGAACAAGCAATTCGCTAATGTTTTGCGGCATAGTCCATTTGCCTCTAAAACTGTCCTGCCGTAGCCAATCAGAATGTAGCCTCAGGCCTAACTGGATTTGGCGCGCAGGCCCCGCGAAACTGATGACTCCGAATGTTGACGACTCAAAAACCGTTCCGGGATTCCCCAGGTTAATTGGGTTGATGACGTTATCCTACACCCGAGAAGATATCAAGCAGCATCTGCATCGCAATCCTCCCCATCTGCTCTTTTGGTTGCCGGACCGTGGTCCTGAGATGACAACCAATCCAACTGCCTACGCAGAGTTAATGCGGCGGACTCCGTATTTGGCGCGGACTCGCGGGTCGAACCTGCTCAGCCGAATCGTGCGGACGATCGAGCAGGCGGCCACGGGCAAGATCGTGAAGGGTGAGCTCGGTCGATCGATGAAGGCGCTGGCGTAAGAGCCGTTCCATTTTGGAATGCTGCCAGGCGAACGGGACTGTTCAGAAGTGTTGAAGGCAAGTCTCGTTTTTCG
>WNGF01004385.1_pt1 | contig 22685 bp, 18 predicted proteins | sample 5400641 | NCBI WGS metagenome assembly WNGF01 (sample SAMN13153371, study PRJNA577476) | soil metagenome | isolation source: 80 cm soil or saprolite under grassland replicate 2 | place: USA:California | collected 2016-06-15 | reverse complement strand
CGTTGTGTCAAAGAATTGGGCTTTGTCGCTGTCGCCACTTCGGCACATTCAGCGGGGCGCAATCTCGATCATCCGGATTTCTATCCTTTTTACGCCAAGGCTGAGGAACTGGGGGTTCCAGTCTGCGTTCACGTCGGTTCCGGCAGACCGGCCGCTGCCGCCGATCGCTTCGATAACGCATTTTTTGTCCACGCAACTACCCATGCATTCGAGCAGATGATCGGTGTCATGTGCATCGTCGGCGGCGGCATTCTGGAGCTTTATCCCAGACTGAAAGTTGCTTTTCTTGAAGCCGGCGCCGGCTGGGTGCCCTACTGGATGGAGCGCTTGGACGAGCACTACGAGTACCTCCAGCCGACCGTGCCACTGATAAAAAAACCACCGAGCGAATATATGCGCAGCGAGCAAGTCTATTACTCCTTCGAGCCGGATGAACACACTTTGAATTTCGTGATGGACTACGTAGTAAGAAGGAAGAAAGAGCCATGTGTGGAGGACTGAGTAGCCGGATTATCCTGACGCTGGGCTTACTGCTTAGCCTGAGCGCCGTCGCACAGGCCCAGGACAAAGGGCTCAAGAAATTTCACTGGGGCGTCACTTCCCTCTCCGCCTCGCAGTGGATACCCTGGATCGCCAAGGAAGCAAAACTCTACGAGAAATACGGCATGGAAGCCGAGCTGGTGTTGCTGCGCGGCTCGGGACAATCAGCGCAAGCGATCATCGGCGGCAGCATTCTTGCCGCGCCGTGCACGCTGACAACGGTCATGGGCGCCAACTTGAGCGGCGCGGATCTTGTCACCGTGGCGCATACGGTGGCGGGAGTGCAAAGCAAGTTGCTCGTTCGCCCGGATATAAAAAAACCGGAAGACCTGCGCGGCAAGCGTGTCGCAGTGTCCGGTTTCGGTTCGTTAGGAGATTTTCTTGAGCGCTACATCATCAAGAAATACGGCATGGAGCCCGGCCGCGACGTCATCATGCTCGCCATCGGCACCCAACCGGATAGGCTTCAAGCCTTGTTTAACGGCGCGGTCGACGCGGCTGACCTATCTCATCCCGCCGATGTTCAGGCCGAGCGAAAAGGCTTTCGCATGTTGTGGGATGCGAAACAGGAAGTCAGCTATCCATCTATGTCGATCGTCACGCGGCGAAAATACACCGTGGACGACCGCGATAGCGTGATGCGCATGGTCAAGGCTCACGTGGAAGGAATCCATCTGTTGAAGACCAACAAGGATTTCAGCCTCAAGGTCCTGGGCAAATACTTGAAGACCAACGATCGCGAATTACTTGAAGGCTCCTACGAGATCTATCGCAAAGATTTCATCTCGGCGCCCTATCCGATTACTCAAGGCTTGCAGCCGACTTATGAATACGTTGCGCAGCAGCGTCCCGATGTCTGGAACTACAAACCGGAAGCGTTCATGGACGCGAGCTTTATCGCCGAGCTGGAAAAAACCGGCTTCATCAAAAATCTATCCACGGGCACACGGTAGTTTGAAAAACAAAGAGGATGGAGTAATGAGACTGGAATGATGGAATACTGGAGTACTGGAGTGATGGGCCACCTCTTCCCCACCCAATACTCCATTACTTCAGCACTCCATCACTCCAATTCAGCTAACGGAGGACCACATGAGCAACACCAGCGGTCGTTACGCCATCGTCGGCGTCGCTGAGACCAAGGTCGGCAAGCGGCCGGAGGCCAGCACGCATTCGCTGCATCTTGAATGCATCAAAGCTTGTCTGGACGATGCGGGCATCAAAGCATCGGATGTCGACGGCTTCATCACCAACCAGCCGCTCAACGACGCGCACCGAAGTTACGCAGTCCGAATGGCGAACATGGCGCGCATGCAGCCGAACTATGCCACCGACCTCGCCCTCGGCGGCGCAACGCCGATCGCGATGGTGCAGAACGCGGTCATGGCCATCGAAGCCGGCATGGCGCACACCGTGATGTGCGTGCACGCGCGCAAGCGCGGCACGCCCGATCCCACGCCCGGACATCCGATCCGCCATGGCGACGAGCACTGGGAAGAACCTTGGGGCCATTTCTCCGCTGTCGCCAATCATGCCTTTGCTGCGCAGCGCCACATGTACGAATTCGGCACCACCAGTGAGGACTTAGCCCATGTCGCCGTCGCCACGCGCAAGCACGCTTGCTTGAATGGCAATGCCACGATGCGCAAACCGATGACCATCTCCGATCACCAGGCATCGCGATTTATCGTCGATCCGTTGCGGCTATTCGATTGCGCGTTGGAATCGGATGGCGGTGGCGCAGTCATCGTCACCAGCGCCGAGCGCGCGCGCGATTTTCCCAAGCGGCCCGTCGCTATTCTCGGCATGGGACAGCATCACCCGCATTTCAGTTTGATGGACGCGCCCAGTCTGACGACTCTCGGCGGTAACAAGTCTTCTAAACTGGCCTATGAGATGGCCGGCCTAAGTCCGAAGGACATGAACTTCGCCGAGATTTACGACTGCTTCACGATCACGACGATGATCACATTGGAAGATTACGGATTCTGCAAAAAAGGCGAAGGCAAAGATTTCGTCAAGAACGGGCGCATCGAAGTCGGCGGCGACCTACCGGTCAACACCCACGGCGGTTTGCTGTCACAGGCGCACATCGAAGGCATGTTGCATGTCACCGAGGCGGCGAAACAACTGCGCGGCAACGAAGTCGAGCCCGAACGGCAGGTAAAAAACGCCAAAGCTGGCATCGTCAGCGGCCACGGCGGTAGCCTGTGCATGCATGCAACGTTAATATTGGGGGCCTTATGAGCGAATCCAGCGATAGTCGCGGCAGAGCCGTGCGCAAAGTTAAACCCTTTCTCGAAGAGCTCGAAGCCAAGCCGTTCTGGACCCATCTCCGCGAGCACAAACTCACCGCCCAGCGGTGCAAATCCTGCGACAAATTTTTCACTTTCCCGCCGCAAGGCTCCTGCCCGCACTGCCTGTCGACCGATTACGAGTGGGTAGGACTCAGCGGCAAAGGGAAAGTTTACTCCTTCGTCACCTACAACCGTGCCTGGCATCCGTCCTACGAGGGCAAAACGCCCTACAATGTTTCGTTAGTCGACCTCGCCGAAGGCCCGCGCCTGATCAGCAACGTGATCGACTGCCCGCCCGAGCAAGTGAAGATCGGCATGGCGGTGGAAGTGGTGTACGAGGACAATGAGGATTATACGCTGCCCAAATTTCGGCCGGCGTTAGGCACTTAGCCGTTCGCCCTGAGCGCCGTCGCTGGGCTCCGAGAAGGCTTTCACACAGTCTGGCGCAGTGGTTGAAGTGTTAGAGGTGTGGCCAGCGAAAGGACCTTTGCCTCTCTGAAAATCCGCTCGATGGCATGGCCTCCGGCCCAGCCTATCCAGCAGCGCAGACCTCAACCTTGTTATGGAGGAAAGCTATGAAGCGCAGCACTCATCACATCCTCACCACCCACACCGGGAGCCTGCCGCGTCCCACGGACCTGGTGGACATGATGCTCCGCAAGGAGGCGAAGCAGCCCGTGGATGAAGATGTTGTTGCCATGCGGGTCCGCTCTGCGGTCGCGGAGGTGGTGCGCAGGCAGGCCGAGGTCGGCGTCACGGTCCTCAATGACGGCGAGCAGGGCAAGCCCGGCTACTCTACTTATATGAAAGACCGCCTAACCGGCTTCGAGGGTGAAACTGCGGCTGCCACCATCTCAGGCGAAGCCAAGGACTTCCCGGAGTACACCGCCCGCCGTACGGGAAGAGCCGCCCCCAAGCGCCCCGCGTGCACCGGCCCCATCGCTTGGAAGGATCGGGACGCCATGCTGAAGGACATTGAAAACCTGCAGGCCGCTGTCAAAGAAGTCGAAGCCGAAGAGGTATTCATGACGGCTGCCTCGCCGGGCGTTGTGCCGCACTTCATGAAAGACCAACACTACGGCAGCGAGGAAAAGTATTTATACGCCCTGGCGGACGCCTTGAAAGAGGAATACGACGCCATCCACCGTGCCGGTTTCGTGCTTCAGGTCGATTGCCCCGACTTGTGCATGAGCCGCCACAACCGGTTTTCCGACCTGAGCACAAAGGAGTTCAAGCAGATCGCTGACCTTCACGTGGTGGCCCTTAATCACGCCCTGCGGGAAATTCCGGCTGATCGGGTGCGGCTGCACATGTGCTGGGGCAACTACGAAGGCCCACACCACTTGGATATCCCGCTCACGGAAATCATCGACATAGCGCTAAAGGCCAAAGTCGGCGCTCTCTCCTTTGAGGGTGCAAACCCCAGGCACGAGCATGAATGGGTCGTCTTCAAGGAGTTTCACCTCCCTGATGGGTTGATCATCATTCCGGGTGTCATTGACTCCACGACCAATTTTGTCGAGCACCCGGAGCTTGTCGCGCAGCGCATTTGCCGCTACGCAGAGGTCGTGGGCCGCGAGAACATCATCGCGGGCACAGATTGCGGCTTCGGCACCTTCGTGCGCACAGAACCGACCATCGACCCGCGCATCGCGTGGGCCAAGCTCAAGTCCCTGGCAGAGGGCGCCGTCATCGCCTCAAAGCAACTTTGGAATTAGCAACGACTGCGCGTACCTTCGAACTTTTCGACATTTCGATAATTTCCAAAACGTGGAAGTTACCGCCAAGCCGTCTTCCCTTGAACCTTGAACCCTTGAACTTTGAACCGCCGCCAGGCATTGAACGATTTGAACAGTATCCGAAGAGAGTTATTCCGGGAAAAAGCCGTGGGGCGGGGCCGCCGGCGCGGGAGCTGAGGTTTTGCGAGCACCTACCGGCAGCGGCTGCTCGCGGAGCATGTGAGCCACCAGTACCTCGCGGACGGTGTCCAGGTCCAACCCGGCCGTAACCGCCTGTTCGGCGACCTCCGCCAGAACCCGATCGACGTCTTGCATCATTTTCCACTGCTTGAAGAGATCCTGGCTCTCCACGCCCATCGCTTCGCCCACCAGCTCGAGGAAGTTGACGATCTTGAACGGGGATGTCACTTCGTGGGCGCAGAGCTCGCGATGGCAAGCATGGTAAATGCCGACGAGACAGTCGACGCCGGCGGCCGCCGCCGCGTCGAGCTCCCGCGCGTGGAGTTCGCGTTTATACGCCGGTACCGGCGCCAGCGAGTTGCACATATAACCCACTCGTGGTTGACCGAGATCGACCAGCTCCACGCCCGGGATTGACGTGAGAATCTGGGTAACGCCTTCGGTCACGCCGGCCACCCCCGGATGTTCGTGCAGAGCCACGCGCCTGTGCACGGGATGAATAAAGTGAGGTCGGAGCAGCTCGATCCTAGCGGCGATGTAGGGGATGACGTGCTGCAGGGCGAAGGCAGCCTCCGTGCTCGGCATGACGATCTCGCTCAGTTGGATATTGCAAGTGGGGCACCATGTGAGCACGCGGGAAGCGCCGGTGCCGGCGAATCCAGCCACCGTGTTGCCGCCGATTCGTCCGGATGCCTTGGCATCGCCGGCGCGATATTGAATGACACCGCAGCAGTTTGCCGGACCGCCGAAGACTTTGTAGCGCGCGCCGATTCGATTCAAGACCTCCAGACAGAGAAGCGCGATATGCGGCGTCTTGAGAACATTACAGCCAAGATACATGACGACATCCGGCGCCGCTTCGGAATCCGCGCGGGCGGATCGGGTGATCCGGGCAAGCAGATCAGCAGGGAGCTGGACCCGGGAGAGCACCTTCACCGCTTCGGACATCTTCTGGAAACCGGCTTGACCCGTATCGTGGCGTTCTTTTACGGCCCGCCGCTGGTTGAGCTTGAGGCGGGTCGCCGCCAACATGAAGCGGGGATTGACGCCGTCGTCGCAGGCGGAGAGACAGCGACCCGAGCCAGTGCAGGATTGCGCCCAGCGGGCGCCCCGGCTGGCCGCGTCACCGCCGCCGCGCAGAATGTCCAATACGTCGCCCACGACGGCTGCCGGTTCCCGGGTGTCGATTCCGGCAGGACCGGCGGTGGGACAGACCTCGACGCATCGCGCGCAGCGGGTACAGCCGTCGAGGATTTCGCTCACTCTAAGGTCGAGCGACGCGATAAATGCGTCACCGCGGTCAATCATAGTTTCACTCAATCATGTCGCCACGGCAACTACGGCATCGTCATCTACTGGTGCAGAGCGAGATATATTTTGGACAGCAGTGAGCCTGTTCCCTTTTCTCGCTCCGATTTGCGGGGACGGCTCCGTTACAATAGTTCTTTCTTTTCTTCTAATTCAGGCAAGCAAACGCTCGCCTTTTTCTTTTTGTGCGAGGCTGATCTTTCAGAGCGCTTACTTAGACGAACAGAAAACTGTTCAGTATTAACCTTGCGGCATATGCACAGCGCCACCATGGCGGATCCGTTCGTGCTCTTCGGAACTCAACTTTTTGATATCTTTCTTCAACTCATAATTGATATGTTGAATATCCTCAGACGGTCCGGAACGGTTGCCCATAAGAATCATCGGACCGTCACCCGTGTTTTCCAGCTGGTAAAAGGAGCCGCCCGTGATCAGGGCCGCCATTCCGGGTGTCATGACCGCCTTGCCTCCGTCGGGGAAGTGCATCGTGCACTCGCCTTCGATCACATAAAAGCTCTGATCGGCGTTGTGACAGTGCATGTCGTCCTTGTCACCCGGATTCGGATAGTAATGGACCCACGCGTGAAAGCGCTTTGTATTGAGAAGCACTTTTCTCTTTTTAAGTTCATGAGCCGTTTTAACCATGTCGACAATCTCTATTGGCATAAAGACCTCCCCTGAAAGCTGATATGTAGAGTCGAATACTCCCTTAGGGAGGACACGTCAACTTCAAGAGGACAGGACAGTTTCGGCTAAGGATTATCTAACAAACATACTTAGCCTTGCGATTGAATTGAATTCTCCTCCTATCTATCTGATCCTGCGCAAACCTATGTGTGGCCGCTTCACAGCTTCATTCCAGTTCCGCGAGATCAAGATCCACTGGAATCTCCAGGGCCCTCCAGACGCCGAAACTCGTTTTGATATTTCAGTGCTCACTTCGGGTCGGAGGATCGTTGATAAGCGGGTTCGGATTAATGGCAAACATCACGTTCGCAATTATTATGGCGTATGTGGCCCCTAGTGATTGGCCGAAAGGTTCTTCGCAGGGAAAGGCTTAACCTAGCCGCTAAGAGTCTACGCTAACACGAACCGGAGCTAGTAACCGAAATTACCCACGCGGAAGTTGCCACGAGCGGTGAAGTCGTGCCCGCAATAGCTACAGATGCGAGCATCACGGCTGATCCGGCGCACGCACCTCGGGCACTCTTTAACCAATCGCTCATCTAGAAAGAGCGCCACGACCAACGCGACGCCCGGCAGTAGAACGCCAGCAATAAACCAAAGCGTCGCGCTGCAACCTTTATCGCTCGCAGCCTTGGCGGTAGCCGCAGCTAGGACGAGCACTAAAATCACGGCAAGTATGCCGTATGCGGTTTCGGTAGTCATGGCTTCCTCCGCAAATGACAATCGATAAAGCCATAAAGACGGATCGCTCTCGAAAAGGGGACGTTAGCGACGGGAAAAGATCAATCACTTTAAGCGGGCTGCGTCAATCCACAATCCTATTAGACTTGCGCCAGCGATTCCTGCCCGATAATCTGATTTGTTTTTCCATGCTGACAAAAGAACTTGCCATAGCGGAGCGCGTCCAACCGTGCTTCATCGAGCCAATGTACGCCGACGCGGTTCGCGAGCTGCCCGACGCTGGAGCGGCGGCGCGAACTGTTGGCCGACGTGCTGGACGGAGTCCAGTATCCAGTGCCTTACTCACAAGCGTTCGACGTCAAACCGGCGGGCAGCGAAAGAGTTAGAGCTTGAAGGGATATCGCTAAGCCGAAGGACTCGTCATATGAGCCGGGACGGCGAAGCGGTGCTTGGCTCAAGTATAAGTTGAATCAGTCGGAGTTTGTAATCGGCGGTTATACGGCAGGGAATCCGTTCGATGCGCTGATCGTCGGGTGCTATCAGGCCGAAGAGTTGCACTACGTTTCCAAGGTAAGAAATGGATTCAACCCCCGGCTACGATGGGAGCTGTAACCAGTCCTTCAGGATTCTTGAGAAGGACCGCTGCCCGTTTGTAAACCTCCCGGAGACGAGACGCTCACGCTGGGGGCTAAGCCTAACGAGGCAAGACATGGAGAACTGCCGCTGGCTGCTGCCCAAACTCGTGACCCAAATAGAATTCACAGAATGGACGCCAGACGGTCATCTTCGAGATTCGAGCTTTGCCGGCTGCGAGAGATAAAGACGCGAGAGATTCGGCGGGAATACGTTTATATCCCGCGTTGTAGACTTATTTCATGGCTTCCGGCTGTGAGTTCAGATATCGAGCTGCGGCAAAAGGTAACGGCTGGACCGTAGCAATTTCCGCTGCAGACCCCGCTGGCGCAATTCTTCAGCTGTAAAACTTCTATAGTTCCAGTCTCCATCAACTAGTTGGTAACCGAGAATGACAGAACCAGCGGTCCACATGATATGAAAAGCGCTCAGCTCGAGTCTGTCGAGATGATCGCCCAACGTACGGAGCTGGTGAGACAGCATTGTTGACGGCCGCGTAGCTGAAGAAGACTGATTTCTTCGTCTTTTTTGTGCCCGAGTTGCGGCTACTCAATTTTGCAGAATCTGATTACTCTGAGCAATCAAAAAATCAGTGGAGAAATTAAAGGCGACAGGAAATTGCCGAAGCGCTTCTAACATAATGCGCAGACACGCGTTCAACGGAAAATAGCCTGTCCCCTTTTTAGCCATGCTCAAACTTCAGCCGCGTGTTTAGCAAAAGAGAGATTTCGTGGCATACTGCGTTTCATGTTTTTATCACATCAAACAATTGAGAAGTACATTGATGAAGGTAAAATCCTTATTGAGCCTGACTTTCATAAGAAAAACCTACGCCCCGTCGGTATCCGTATCCATCTTGCCAAAAATCTGCTTCTGCCCGAGCCTAATCAGGTTGTAAGTCTAACGGTGGCGCAGGAGCTCAAATATAAGGAAATAGATCTGACGAGAGAGGACTTTCTATTGGAACCAGGGCAATTTGTTCTTGGAGCAAGTTATGAAGCGATACAAACTCCTCCAAACGTATTGGCCATTTTAGATGGGAGAAGCACGGTAGCTCGTCTCGGTCTTACCATTCATATAACCGCTTGTGTGATTGACGGAACATTCGAGACGCCACACGTCGCGGTGTTAGAAATAAAAAACGTGGGGAACTTTAAAATCAGATTGAACTTCAAAGATCCAGTAGCCATGATGCTTTTTGCAGAGTTAAAGGATCCTGTAACGCAAAAAATACAGTCCCAATACGGTGGTGGTCAAAGCAAAGCAACTCCCCCGAATTTACGCTTTAGAACCGGCGCTGATAAATAAGTCATCTCGGTCACTCGAACGGAATGGCACCTTGAGCGGAAACTTTCCACCGTCGTCTCCGGTGCTCCGAAATAACCTCGTTCCTTTCATCCCTCATCTAAGTTAGTCAAGCTAGTCAACAACGTCGCTAAATTCTCTAATATTCTATCTAATATTCTACCCCAGGCTTTCGCCCGCAACCTCTGGACCAGTTGTCTACCCTGCCGTTGCTATGCTCGACCGCGCGTGTGACGCCTCGATGGGCGTCAAATTAATTACGCCCATCCCAGGCGCGTGACAATCGCGTGTCCCATGATCCAGTCTTTGTCGTCCTCCGAGAAGAAGTCCAATTCCTCGGTGAAATGGGTAATCCGCTGACGGTAAGTGGCTTTGGCGAATGAATTGGTCATGTCGGTTCCCCAAAAGCAGCGGCGCGCACCGTAAGCATCGAACAGGCGACGGATATGAGGGGTCACGTCGCGGAACGGATAGGGCTCGGACGAAAACGCCGGCGCCGCCGACAGCTTCACGGACACGTTCGGATACTTGGCGAGCGCGACCGACTGGTCGATCGCAGCCGGCACCGTCTTGCTCCTCACGCTCTCCGATGACACGCCCATATGGTCGATGATGAGAACGAGCTGCGAGTGGCGCTCCGCAATGCGGGCGAACTGGTGCGTCTGACCGGTGGTGAGAAACATGACCGGAATGCCGGCCTTCTCGGCCGCCAGCCAGAACCAGTCCGCGGTCCCGTCCGTCAGCCATGCGGCCTGCTCGCCAGCTATATTCAACCTAATACCGAGCACACCAGGCTGTTCTCTCCACGTCGGAAAGCGACGAGCCGTTGTCGGATCGTTGAGCGCAATGCGGCCCATGATGGCAAAGCGGCCAGGATATCGTTTCACCGCCTCCTGAGCATAGTCGAGCCGGTCGCCTTCCAATGTCGGCGGGACGACGACGACGCGATCGACGCCCGCCTCGTCCATCATGGGAACCAGCCTCTCGATGGTAAATGGTTCCGGAAGCTGCGGCCTTGCGCCGGGAACCCACGGGCGGTCTGGGGTTGAGGCCTTCCACATGTGAACTTGCGCGTCGACGATGAGTCGGCGTCGCGCCGGTTGAGCGGCCGCCTCTTGCGAGAACCCTGCCGCCAGCGCGACACCTGTGCCAAGCGTGCTTTTGAGAAATTCGCGACGCGAAAACATTGCTGAACCTCCCTTTATCTAAAGCAATAGGAAATTCAAGGTGAGCTCGAGAGTCTTGTATCAAAGGCTATTGGTCTGCAGTATTGCTTTTGCAAATTCGTCCGATCCGAGTAGGTTGGGATGCCCCACTGATGCACGGTAACATTGTTCCCGCGCCACGAGATCATATTTAAAGCATTCGTTGCAAAAAGGAGCTCTGAGGTCTGCGACGGGGTCTTGTGGAGACAAATCTTTATTAAGCTCAAAGAGCCATGGGTCAGAAGCGTACATCGAGTTTTTAGGCCGAAACGGCACGTCGATAAGACGGATCCGAGGTCGACCGCTCGAATTTTGATTGACTTCATCTACCGCTGCTTTTAGACATCGCGTGGATTCCTGCCAGAATTGCATCGAGTTTTCCACGACTCGATCAAGGACCGGACCGCGGTCCATAAAGGCCGGGATGGTTATGCACAGAGCATTCAAATACTTTTCGACCGAAAAAGGATCCGATTCAGGACTGACGATCGGATAATAGCCGGTAAGTATGATCTCAAACAGGTTCTTCTCAAAGCGGTCAATGTCGCACTAGCCGGCCGAACTCGCGGCCTCGCTTCTTGCAACAAAATCCCGTCAGCGATAAACGACAGCGTCATGCCGTATATGCTTCGACTTTACCTCTGCCTCTTCGTCGTCGGTTTCGTAGCGTTCGTTCTCGTGGACTGGCTGAGTCCACTGGGACCGCTTGTGAATGCCGTGCTCGCGGCCGTCGCTGCCTATCTCACGATCCTTATTGGTCGACGGGTACTTGGCAGGAAGAATCTGTAGCGATGCGCGTTTGAGGCGCTCCGGAAGGCGTAACGGGACGGCGCCGGTGATAAGTAGTTGAGAGTCTTACCCATTGACGGCTCGGGTCTCGACTTCGTGGGCCGAGCCACACAAGGAAAAGCATCAATGCGAAACAAAGGCCGCCTACAAACAGAACAATCCAGCTGAAAAAATCCATGCTGTATCTGCCACACTACAATTGAAATTTACGCTCACGTTGCGCTCAGGAAGGTTAAGACGGCGCATAGCGCGACGCACCCGGGGCATAACTACTGGTCCAGCGGCAAGCCTGCAGAACGAAGCGCCTCATGTATTGAAGCGATCACGCCCGGGCAATGGCCGGCATATAGCAACAAATTCCGAGCTTCTGCTTCATCGCAGCTGACAACGGCGTTGCTCCCGAAAAACCTCAAGTGAAGGGCGCTCTCAATAATCAATTTAGAGCGTGATCGTGCAGGGATGGATTGCTTGAGACAATGAAAGCTCTTGTCATCAAGAAAAATTTTTAGAATCATTGCGCCCCCGCGACCCTGAAAAATGGGCCGGGACAAGGAAATTCAAAAAGATGTCGTATCGAAGGTGCGCTTCCCTTGCCCCAGCGAACAGTTCACCCGAGCACGTATTGTGCCGTTATCCTCGACAGGAATTTGAAGAAGTTGGCTTGACGTCTAGGAGCCAAACTCTCGCAATGCACGCGGCAACTTTGCCTGGTAAATTTTCCGCAGATAGAGATCAGGTCAAAGTGTCGAATCGATTGTGATAATGACCGGACGCCATGGTTCACTGCTCAGCGCCGATAATTTCCTAAGATTGAACCACCCGGAGGACTAGCAACCGTCGCGGAATTTTACTGGGTCGGACCGTGCTATGTCTCAGCTCTTTCAGCATTTTTGTCCCCGGAATCGTGTCTTCCACTCTTTAGCCCATCATTTTCGCCGGCAAATTCGCCCCTAAGTTTCGCTCGCTTCTCGCAGTGCATAGGTCTCTTCTCGCTGCCCCACTTCGCGATGCGTGGCTTTTACACCAAGCTCGCCTTTGACGTTCTCTACAAAAGCCAAACTCCCAACGGCAATTGCTTCCAACCCAGCAATCGTTTTGCGCCGCTGGCTGGCTCTCAAGCGCTTCCTCTACCCATTGGCGGTGTGTTCTTTGAAAATCTCCAAGTTCCGCAAAACCACATAGCGTGGTCAATCTTTATAGATCGATCACCGCATACCGCTCGGGTGGCTCTTGAATCTCATGATAATCGCTGTGCGCTCACTTTGCAGGATGGTTGACCACGTCGGCGCGAACCATCAACTGTCAAAAGGCTCGACCCCTTTGGCCCTTTTAAAAAATCGCCGGATGTTGACGAGAGGATCGTCAATCAAGGGCGCGCCCGGAAAAAATTGAAGGCATATTCCTTGTTTTCCGGGTACCACAGATTGCCGAGATGCCCGCCGTATGGATAGAGGGTCATTCGATCACTCAAGGCATCTTTAAGCGCGCCGATGGATTTCCTCTCGGCTAAGAAATCATCTGCATTGTGCAAAATATGCACTTTGGGGTTGTCGCGCAGTTGATCAGCTATACTTGCCAAGGAACCGCGTTGCATGAAGCTGTCCAGATCGGCCTGCGGGTCGCCAATTTGTTTTTGCCACCGGGGTACGCCGATCATCTGATTGTAATTCGTGAACGTGAAATCCTTGGCTTCCTCCAACTGTTTTCTCATGTCGTCCTTCGGCGCCGTCAGGAGCTTCTGGTTTTCAATGACTTGGGTTACATAGACAAGCTCCGAAAGTTCGCTGTGTAAATTCTCGGCGATCAGGTATTGCAGCTCTTCCCTCTTGAAGCCGGCGAGCTTCTTGGCCAGCCGATCGAATACCGCGGGATTGTCGCGCCGTTCATTGGAGAAAGTATCGACGACGGCAAGCGCTTGAGAGACGATTTCCTGAGATTTCTCCCGGCCGAATTTTCTTTTCAACGCGCTCCATTCATCGATCTTCTTGACGGCGTAGGCGAGGTCGACGGGTGGGTTGACAAGAAGATACTTATCGATGCCAATCTTTCTTTCATCCCGATCGATCACGCTGAGGTAGGCGCCTTCGAGCGCGCCCAGGCTGACCGCCAGGAAGTTGATCGACGTGGTCCTGACGTTATGCCGATCTCGCAAAGCCGTCAGGGTTCTTTGCATGACTTCATACAAATCGCGCGCGTCTTCCGGCGCGTAACCCGGCGCGCTGCTGCGGCTGGCCGACAACGCAAAATTCCAGCTCATCGGCGAAGGTAAAATGACCACATGGAAACCTTCTCGATAGAACAGGCTCGCCAAATACGGCGCAACCCCAAAATAGGGGTTCGATCCAAGGCCGGCGAGAATGAAAAGCAGCGGCGCTGGGCGGCTTTGACGATAAAGGGCAAGACTCACATGACCGCGTCCTTCAAGAGTAGGCAACTGATTTCTGCCGGGAAGCCCGGGAACATGGACGATGATCGAATCAGCGCGCGGCGTGGCACCGTCGTCGTTTAAAATGGCGGTGGTGGCCGTCGCCAAGTAGGGATCATGATAGGGATACGCATAGTCCCCGGCCTCGAGCGAACGAGTCAAAAGACTCAACGCAGTCAGTACCGTCAGAACAAAATGAAAACGCATCGGAAGAGCCTCCTGTTGATTTTCTCGGTGGAAACTCATGTGTCAAGTCCAATCACTTCACCCAACTCACGCGACGGCCGGACAAAGCAGCCGGAGCGGCGACTCTGTCGCCGCTCCGAGAAAAGATTGCCGCTTTTAGCTTAACCTAATCGTAGTAGTCGCGGTCGCGATGACGCCTGTTATAGCTATAGACGTCGTAGATCGCGCCCGCCGTCCCGCCGACGCCGGCGCCGATGGCTGCGCTCCTGCCAACGTTGGAATGGGTCGCCGCGCCGATGCCTGCACCCGCCGCACCGCCAAGGGTAGCGCCGGTCAACGTTCCGCAGCTCGCGGCGCTCAATCCCAGCAAGGACAAACCGAAAAGCGTGGGCATAATACGTTTCTTCAAAATGGTAATCATGGAGCACCTCCTCCCATAAGTTGATTAACCGCAAGTTCTGTTCCAGGGAAAAAACCGTGTTTTTTCAAGCCAATTCGCGAAAGCAAAGACAGCCTTTCAGGATAAATCCTCCAGCGAAAATTTTTATCGGCAACCGGCTCTACAAAGTTTTTGCGCTGAAACGTCGAACCGAATTCCACCACTGAGACCCACAACCACAAGGGTTGTTTAAGTAGTTGTGGCGAGAACGGAAAATCCCCGGGAACTTTTAGTTGAGATAAATGACTTGGCGAAGCAGGGCCGCGTAACTTAAAGATCATTACGATGGAGCCAGAAGTTCGGTTCGGTAAGCCTGGTATTGCCGGAACGAGAATTGATGTTGCGACGGTTGTCGGGAGATTTGCCGCCGGGCGACAAGATCGAAGACATCCAGGAAGACTATCAGCTCGCGCGAGATCAGGTTATGGCTGCTCTCGCCTACGCGACCCATGTGGCCGAGCACCTGCCTCCGGCCGTCAAATCCCCATGATCATTTTGCTGGATGAGAACTTTCCGTTGAGGTTCTACACTCGGCTTCAACGCGAAGGGTTCTCGGTAGAGCATATCTTACTTACCCACAGAGGAATGCACGATCGAGATCATCGTCCGACTACGTAAGGAGGAGCTACTGTTCTTGACGCAAGATGAAGATTTTGTAGACGCAGCACCCGATTGCCGTAAAACAATTTTTTGCTAAAAAGTGGAATGAAAAATTCTTCGAATTGTATGACGATGGAAATCTTCACCCAATCAAAGTTGTAAAACCATAGCCCCTTCATCACCTCGGGACAGCCAAAAGCACGTTCGCGTACAACGCCGACAGCTCCTTCGCCAAGCCCCGGAAATCTTTCCGAGCAGGTTATTTCGACGTTTCGAGAATTCCCGAAACGTGGAAGTTCCTGCCAAGCCGTCTTCCCTTGAACCTTGAACTTTGAATCGGCGTCAGCCCGTGACGCCTTGAACGGAGCGCCTATCCTGAGCGGAGGATGTCGAAGAAAAGCGATTGAACCACTGGAACGACTGGAACTGGCTGCTGCATAGATGGGTGATGTACCAGACGTGACCAGGCAAGAATGGCGGTTGGCGCGCGGCATTGCTTATCGCTTAGAGCAAGCGTTTCGAAGTTCCCGTTCTAATCTGACTTTGAACCCTTGAACATTGAACTTTGAACAGGGCGTAGCCAGCCTCTAAGCCACGCTATTTTCTCTCTCCGTTACCTGCGTGGTGGAAGGGGATCCATTCCAGCGATGGTTTTAAAAACTCTAACGACCTCAATATCCCGCGGAAGTTCCGCGACAAGTTTCTGCTGGTCTTCCGGCATGAGTGGCGTTGGATGAAGTCCAAGAAGCTTTTTGTATTGTTCGTTAAATTGGCGATCTTCGAAAGAACTGCGAAAGGCTTGCCTGAGTATCTCGACGAGTTTCTCCGGTGTATTTGGGGGCAGATAAATTAGCGTTCCCACTCCCCAAAAAACCCGCGACATGGTCAGAACTTGGCTCTCTATTTCAGACCGCGCGAAAGCCTCGATTTCAGGCAAATTGGCAAATTGACGGGGACGATGCCCTTTGGGAATCTCTAGAATTGCATGAAAATCCACGAGCTTTTTGTATCCCTCTGTCATTGATACCGTATCAACCGCGACCGCTCTACCATCGATTTCACCTCGCTCCAAGCCTATATCCAACTCAGTTCCTGCATAGCCCACAACGAATTTCGAATCTTTGAGACCTAAAAGCCAAGCGAACAACCGGCTCCGAATGTACTGTACGTGGCCCACCGATTGGCCTCCGATTCTCAGCCCCGAAGCACTGCGTAGCTTTTCCAAGTTGTTTATACCGAGAGCTTTTCGGGTGACAAAAATATTATTGTTCTCGCTGAAAGGGGACCCGAGATAGATAAACTTGTCAGGATTATATTCGACACCCGGCTCGCCGAGTATGGCGCTTGCGAGTACGCCCGGAGAGCTGGCGCCGATCGTCAGTCCCTCCGCCTTTGCCCTATACACGTAATTGGCGGCCTTTCGGCCCCCTCCTCCAGGCATATATTCTGGAAGGATAGTCGGATTCCCAGGAATGTACTTTTGCAGGAAGGGCAGGATAGCTTTAGTTCTTAAGTCTCCTACACCTCCAGGACTGCGCCCTTCAATAACTGCAATTGTTTTCCCCTTGTAATAAAGCGGTTGGGGGTTACTGTCCTTTGGGAACAAGAGAATAAGTGCCCAAAAACCGAATCCGAGCCAACGGCTAAGGCGTCTCATTTTTACCCTCCGCGCTCTCAATTTAGTATCGACCCGTTGTTCGACCGCGGTCCGTAAGCAGGGCAAGCGGGACTTGTCAAAAAGTTGCCCGCCTCCACAAACGTTTAGCTAGGGACTTATTCCGGTTCTCAAAGGCGTGTCAAGAGGTGTGAAAACCAAGAAGAACCCCCAACGAGGCGGGCCGCGTGTTTGGCTGGCGTTTCTGTTTGCAAGATATTTACGTAAGGAAACAGCGGTCCCCGGAATTGCTTGCTCTATCCCCTGAAATTGCTGCAGACGGCCAGACCACGAGTTCCGCGAGATCAAGGTTCGCTGGAATCTTCAGGGCGATTGTTGCGTTCGCGCCCAGCTAGCATCGCCGTCGCAGATGGACGGTCTATTAACTTGATGGCGAAAATTTCTGTTGACAAATTCAGACTCTCGGCTGCACATTTGCATTAGCTCATCACCTCGCCATTGCACAACGATCTATCGTCTGAATGTGACTAGCTTAGATGGCCGAGTCTCTTTCACACGCGCAGTCTCTTAGAGTGGTTGGTCAAGATCTGGACGCGCTTGGCGTCGACTTCTTCGAATTAGCAAAATGGGATGATGACTATATCGTTTGGCCAGGGCACGCCGAGTTTACGAGAAAACTTTCAGCGAAGAGGGGGTTTCTTTCGAAAATCACCCAAAAGATTTTGGGACATGAGTATTCGGCTAGAGAGATTCCGAATCGTCTATACTTTACCCCCGCAGATATCATTTGGGCAGATACTCAGAGACGATTGAAGCGTAAAATATCGGGTAGCCCGTCGGATCTGCGAGATCTATCCTTTGTTTTGCGTGTGCTCGGCGATTATTTGGATCGACAAAAAGCCGGCGAGTTTACTATTTCATGGTCTCAGGATTCGATAATGATTAGCTATGATCAGAAACAGGAAAGCTTCACGGCAGAAAATCTATACGATTTCGGAATAGGGATGTATCTGAGAAGGTCCACCCGTACACAATGACGCGCTCGTGGCTTGATCGGCTGTTCTCGGTTCGCCGAAATTTCTTGCCGCTGTGTTGCAGCCGTTGCCATCGGAGCTAATGTAAGCTCACACGCCGTTTCGACGCTCGTCAATTCACCTGAAAATGATACGGCGGGGTGCATTCAACCAGTTTCACCCAGCCAACGCAGTGGGCTACAGTTGCCGCTCCCCTCGCGAACGAGCCCATCGCAACAGAGCGGCCTTCCTGACGCAGACGTGACAAAGCAGCCTTAGGAATGGATTGATCGACGCTTCAATGCGATAGCACCGAAGCGATATTAGTTCTCGGCGGCAGCCAGTGCGCTGCAGGAAGTGGACGCGCTACAGGCCGTTACAGAAGCGGGTAAGAACAAGCTCCACTGATTCGAGCGCAGCGATTTATTTCGGCGTAAAGCTCACTTCCAAATCGCCAATCTCTTTGATTGATCGACCGAGATGCTGTTGTAAAAGCGCACAAACCTGCGAGCAAGAGACGCTATCGTCAAATAGAAGAGTGCCAACGTAATGTTCTCTTTCATATTCGATTACCAAAAAGCACTTTTTCGATAGTTGTTCGGTTAGTTTGATATACCGCAAAACTCCGACTTCACCCTTTATCATCTTCGTGCCGCCTCCTTCGGCCCATTGAGTCCAGAGCGGCGGCCAGTTGGAAATGCCACCGCGACGCATCAGCGGATGGTCTCGGAGCGGAGTGCGCATGACAGAACCTCCCTTGTTCGGGCTTCTGGTGCTGTCTGACGCGGCTGTAAAAAATAACTTGGATGGTTTGGCTAAGAAGAACCCTGATGCTAGTACTGTGACGCAGAGAAGTCTAGTGTAAAAATAATAGTTTCGGAACGACGTTGTTAGAGGCGCCACCGAATTCGATATCCTGGGATTTTTGAAGGAACGGATCGGCGAGCTGATCCGCGAATACAACGCCGCCCTGATGAATGATCGTAACGCCGCTGGATTACTCGACGAACTTTCCCGGCTCGGCCAGTTTTATAGGAAAAAGCAAAGAGGCACTTGCTGAACCTGAAGTAGTGGTACGCCTTCAAAAAATAGAGCGAGCGATAGAGCTCAAGAGCTTGCAAGAAAGCCAGGCAATCGTCGATAAAACCGAGGCCGAAGCGGTCGCAAATTTGATAAACTCACTTAGCGGAATTCCAAATGCGGTTACTCAGATCGGTTCCATACTTATTGTCAAAACTACGGATCAGGATGGGCGTGTGAGTTTGGTGACATGAACACTTACGCCAATGGAGTTAATCGCGCTGGAGCACGAACCTCAATTGATGCGCCATCCAGTTAATATCCTTACGGCACTTTCAAAACTCCAGAATACTCAACGTCCGCGGCGGCGAACCAAGCTTTTAGGGTAGCGGACCGTCGATGCCTGACTTCTCGCCCGGAAATATGGCGTCAATGAAACCAAAAATAGCCGGATTCACTAATGAGCAAGCGACCAGAGTGGCCTCTTTTAACAGTGAGATGTTACTCTGTGGCCACCTAACTTGCCCGGCCTGTCGAGAGGTGTCTTTTTCGATCTTGGCATGTTGTAAATGTCGAGCGAGAGCCGTTAAGCGCCTGCAGGCCCTCCAGAAGCGACAAGACAAAAACGATGGCGGGAAATAGTTGACTCCCGGTATTTCATCATCGCATGCACCGCTACCCGCAGGTTTAAGGTGAAGGAGAAATCAGTTCAATCCTAGCATCGCCGCTTCGCTTTCTTTACGTGATCACCTTGTCCTTCACCCCTTGGGCAGACCCTTGCCCCCTTGGGACTCATTGGTGAGGTGGGTGTACAAACTACTTTTTCAAAAACAAGGACTCGTACAATTTGCGGTTTTCTTCGAGCTGGGCCGCAACCAATTCTGAATTGGGAAGAAACAGTTTGAGTTTGTCTGGATACCCTTCGGGCTTGACTCCTTGTCTTGCGGCAACGCGGCCGAGCTTTGCCAGTGTGCTTTGACCCTCTGCCGACAAGACAAAATCGATAAACAACCGCGCTGCATTGGAGTGCGGAGCCTTTGTCACTAAACCGATCTGCGGCGCGCCGGTAACGGCCGGTTCAATGCCCACCAAACCAATGGGAGCTTTCGCTTTCATGAGCCGGTTCACCTCGTGCCAGTAGGCGACGATCTGTACGTCAAATTCACCGGCGAGGAGAAGTTGGGTGAGTAAGGACCTTCCTCGGCGTACGTAGATTTCTTGCTGCGATAGAGCCTTCAAGAAATTAACGGCTTTCTCGCGGCCCATCATCTGGATGAGGCCGGGCACCCAGCGCTCCTCGTTCGCGTCCAGCGCCATGCGTTTTTTCCATTGGGGTTTCAGCAAATCTTCGTATCGCTGCGGAAGCTCATCAGGCTTGACCCGGTTCGTGTTCTACGCCAGCACGGCTACTGTCAGGTAAACACAGGTCCAGTATTCTTGCGGATCCTTGAAATCTTGGGCAAAGGCCTTCATCTCGGAGGATCCATAGCGCGTCGTAAGGCCCTGCTTTTTCATTTCCAACATGTGGAATTCGCCAACACTCACGACATCCGTCACGTAGCGTCCGGCCCTTTGCTCGAGGGCGAACCGGCTAAAGACGGCCTCGCGCCCGGCGCGGTAGAAATCCGGCTTAATAAAAGGATATCTCTTCTGAAAGGCCTCGGTCAGCAAGCGCGCATCGGCGGCGTCCATCGAGGTGTAAAAAACCACGTTGCCCTCTTTTTGCGCCATCTCGACAAGTTTTTTGCGGTCTTCGGTTTCAGCCGCTTTTGCAATTGCCGCCGCAAATAGTGCCCCAAAAACCGCAGTCAGAAAAAAGCTTGGTTTGGCTAATGTCATCTGGCCTCCGCCAAAGAATTCCGAGAGTCCACGTTGATGTTGAGCCGGGTCGAAGTATCTAGAACTCTTTTCAATAGTTGGTTTACAGGTTCAACAACCGCTTCGCATTCCGTCCGGCGATCTTTTCTTTGTCCTGCGCAGAGATCGATTTCACGTCCATGAGGCGGGGAACCGTATACGGGAAAAAAGTGTCAGGATGAGGGTAATCGCTGCCCAAAACCAGGTTATCCGAACCGTAGGTCTGGATCGTATAGGGGAGAAGTTTCTCGAAGACTTCCACCGAGAGATAGAGATTTTGGATGTATTCCTCGGGAGGTTTGTTGATGAGTTGTTCCTTGACGATCTCCTCCCTGTTGCCCGCCGCATCTCGGATATCGCGCATTTTCTGATCCTTCCTTCTTTGCTCCGCGGATTTTGAGGTGAGCCAGGCATAAGCATCGCCTGTGAGACGATCCATGAGATGCGCAAAGAAACCAACTCCTCCCTCAAGAAAGCAAAAGCGCAGATTCGGGAACTCATCCAAAACGCCTCCCAGGATAAGACTGGAGATGACGATCTGCATTTCGAACGGGAAGCCCAGAACTCCAGTCAGTCTCACCTGGCTAAAGGGAGGATGCTTATCGATCTGCCTGATGCCGTAGCACATGAAGTCCGAGACGCCGTGCACAAGTATCGGAACGTTTAGCTCGCTTACCTTTTTATAGAAGAGTTTGAGCTCCGGCGCGTCAAGCAATTGTCCATTGACATTCGTTGCGATATTAACGGCTTTGAGACCGAGCTTTGTGATAGCCCGTTCGAGTTCGTTGACAGCCAGGACTACGTCTTGGAGCGGCACGATGGCGGCGCCGATAAAGCGATCGGAATAGCTCATGGCCTCCGCGGACCCGTCGTTGCAGGCGCGGCAGATCTCCAGCCCCATTTCCGGCGTGGTCTCGTAATACGTGAGGCGACTGCCGCAAATCAGCACCTGCTTATCGAATTGTGCAATGTCCATGTCCGCAAGCCGTTTTTTTAGATCGGGGATAGAGGAATTCTTGCGGTGGGTGTACTTGTGATAGTAAATGACTTCATCGCCCGCGACCCGCGGGTCCTGCGCAAACCGTAATCCATCCGCGCCGAACTTGCCGTCAAGACGGCGCAGAGCGTCAAAAGGTGTGTAGTGAGTATCCATGTCGATGTGCATGTTCTTCGTCTCCTATTTTAATCTTCGAATTCTCAATTTGTCTCACATCTATTGAGGATTATAAAGTCTGGCACAATTGTCCCAGGAATTTTCCGTCTGGGACTCTTCCCCCTGCGAAATTGGCTCAGGCTGAATGAGCCAATGTCATAGCCCTATCGGTTGACTTCGACAGTAGTAGATAAATAGCCAAAGCTTGCCAACCCTGCTCGAATCTTATCAGTCGCTTCTGCGGTGTTCTCCAAAAAATCACAGGACAAAATTTCGTAGGCTCGGTAATTTTTAGCGCTTATTGCCGAATCTCCGTCGCACCAAATGCTCGTAATGTTGGCGATTAACTTATGGCATGGTTGCTGCTTTAGTTCGCGCAGAAAAGTCACGGTGGCAAAAAACAAAGGAGAAAGTATAAAGTATGAAGATTTCGAAGCTACCAAGGATCGTGCCCGCACTCATCGTCATCGGCGCATTGGGACTGACTGCGTCTCCTGCTTTGGCCAAGCAAGAAGGTAAGACCAAAGTTAAGAGCAGCGGAAAGACTACGACCAAGGAAAACTCGGGCCGTCAAGCTGGCGAGCTGCCTTCCGGTCTGCAGAAATACACAGAGAAAAAAGGCCAGCTTCCATCCGGGCTGCAAAAGAAGAAAGACGAAGACGGCCAATTGACGAAGGGACTTGAGAAGGGTGGCAAAAAACTTGAGTCGAGCGCGAAAAGCAATAAACCTTCCAAGTAAACATTTACCGACGCAGTCTCGCTGTAAATTTTGACTGGCTGAAACTGCAAAAAAGCCACCCTGCTCTTTTTGACACGGCACATGCGTCTTACTGCGCGAATACTTTATGCGGGAGTGTCGCCTTTATGACGTTTAACTGGATGCCATTCAAAAGGCTTTATCACTCGGTGATGCACGCTCGCAGCGTTTGCTATTCTGCTTTTGGCTCACCCGGTTTAGGAATTACCTGGTCGCTCGTGACTTTGTTAAGTGAACTGATTTGCCTCATCTACGA
>WNGF01003142.1_pt1 | contig 22691 bp, 24 predicted proteins | sample 5400641 | NCBI WGS metagenome assembly WNGF01 (sample SAMN13153371, study PRJNA577476) | soil metagenome | isolation source: 80 cm soil or saprolite under grassland replicate 2 | place: USA:California | collected 2016-06-15 | reverse complement strand
CCACTCGGCGATGAACGTCCCGTCGGGCGCTAGTTTCTGCACGCGGTGATTGGAAGCCACTTCTGCCACGTAAATATTGCCAGCTCGGTCGACTGCGATCCCGTTCGGTTCTCCTAATTGCCCGTGGCCGCTTCCTTTCATTCCGATAATGCTCAGAAAGGCGCCAGTCGAAGAGAACTTTTCGATGCGCCCGTTATTTGTGTCGGCGACCAGAATGTTTCCGCTGGGATCAACAGCAATGCCAATCGGAGAATCAAATTCCCCCTTGTCGGCGCCCTTGCCGCCTTCAAACATGTTGCTGACACTCTCAGGCAGGGAACTGAGCTTGGGAGGCGGTGTGTCTGGCACCTTGTAAATAACCAGCCCGTTGTATCTGCTGTCCTCAAACACCTTCGGAAAATAAGTGGCATAAAATTCTTGGTTTGGACGCTTGATGAACTGGCCCTGCCGAACCGCATTGTCGTAGGCCACGTAACTGATGCCATTTTCTTTCAAGAGATGATATACTTTCCACGGGTCCTTAGTCTCGAACAGCTGCACATAAGCCCGGTCGCGCTTAGTGGCGTCGTAACCAGCTCCCCATGAATAGTAAGGCCAACCGTAAAAGACGCGCCGCCCAGCCATCAGGATAGGATGAGTGACAAAGCGATCTGTTAGAAAGATGTCCCGCGGCTTCGTGTTTTTCTTGAGCCAATCAATCAAGGGATCGTTCCGGTACTGTACTTCGCTCCAGCCAGTGTTGTGGATTGGAAAGAAATCAATGATGCCACCCGGGATGACCAAAAGGAAGAGAATAGTCGCAACGAGTTTCCCGGGCAGTGCAGTTCCGCCGAGTGAGAAACGCCATAAGCGCCAGAGAGCGAAGGCGACGAACAGGTTGGCGACGATTACCCAGATGTGCAGAAATTTTTGATTAGCAAGCACCTCGATGGTGAACTGGAAACAAAACGCAACTCCAAGGAGGCTCAAAGCTGCCAGGAACAGGCGCCTTTGGAACCAGCTAGCAAAAATCAGCGCCAGTGCAATAAGCAGCCATTTAAAACCAAAGATGAAGCCAAGATACTTGGCCGCATTCATAGCCGTGGGCTGATCGAGCGTATAGCCCCAGTGGAGCAGCCGCGGCATTTGTGCGCGGCCGCTCCCAGTGCTCAAATAGAGCATTTGTGGCAGTGCGATTACGCCCGCAGTGATCGCTAGCAGTAGCATCTGCCTCCGCAGAGGAAATAAGAGAAACAGCAATCCCAACACAGCCGCGGCAGCGATAAAGACTGCGCTGTTCCACATCGGTAGCAGCCCAAGCAGGACCCCTGAGAAGATGAAGCCTGGCAAGCTAGCGCGAAAAGTCTCTCCCGTGATGACTGCTTCTTGCTTTGCTCCTGTTGGTAATGATACAGAAGGGATTTCAGCTTTTGGTTCTGACAGGCTTTCGGACCGGGCAGCATGATCGGCGAGAGTGTCCGGTGCTGTTTCGGGTAACGCGTCGGGCTGTGGCGCGACCGCGTCAACAGGTGGGTGTGCTCTGGGTTGCTTTGCCGGTAGCATGCGATAGCGGGTAACCAGAAAAACGAGAACGAGCAGGAATATCCCGATTGCAAAGGCGAAATGACGCTGGTTCAGATAAGTCACCTGCGACCAGGTACCCCAGAGTTCACCGCGATATGGAAAGATGGTCGCTAGATACTCGCGTTGTTGCCTGATGGCTTGAATCGCAGCGCGGACTGAACCTTGTCTATGAAGGAAGGGAACGTAAGAAAGCGAGCCAAAAAAGAAAAAAAGAAGAGAGCCGAGGCGCCCGACTGCGCGGGAATTGAACAACACCTGGCCAAGCACCATCACAAGGACGAGCATCGCCACGAGCGTGGTTATGCTGAGCAGGTTCAGGCTCCACGGCGGGTTGAGTCCGAGGAATTCAAGATTTCCCGCCTGAAAGTAGAAGAGGAAGTGGTAACGGATGCGGTCCCCTGAGAAGTGCGGATACTCCGTGGGAAAGTTATGCCCGACGGCGAAGCTCTGCATGATCGCAGTATTTGGCCCGAAATCGCTGTATTGAGCGTTAGCGATCCGCAGGTTGCCATCGCTTGAACTAAATGAGGCAAACATCATCCAGGATACGAGGACTATGTATCCAGCGATGAGTAGCCAGTCAGCTATGCCTGAACCCTTGGGCTGTGGCAGGGATGACTCGCTCCCGTGGCGAAGATCAGTCCCGGTCTCAACGGACCTAATCTTCCTTTTCCATCTAGGCCACGACAGCACGGCGACTGCTGTTACGAAGAACAAGAGATTACCCCATAACAGCGGTCGTGATGCCCAAAAGAATGCGAGCCCAGCCAAGTACGTGAACCATGAGCTAACCAGTAGCCCTACTAGGATGGCTGCTGCGCAGCGGTGTGCGACGGAGACGAAGCTGTAAAATCGGCGACAAAGGAAATCGCCGACACAAATAGCCAATCCGAAATAAATCAGGGCCAGCATGAATCTAATGACGAAGTCCAAATGACGAATGACGAAAACAATGTTCAGGCCATTTGTCCAGCGCCAATCATGGTTGCATTTCGATCATTTGCCGGTGCATCCACCTTCGCACGAGCCGCCTTCATCCGGCAGTTGTCGCACTACGGCGCGCCAAGGAGTTCGGATGGCATGGGCGCAAATCCTAAGCGGGCGATTTCTTCGGTCAAACATGGCCCAGAGGATTTTTTACCGCAAAGAGAATGAATTCGCTTGCGCCACTTCCTACGGACAGGCCGTCAAGAATCAGTAAGCAACCGGGATTCGCTACGGCTGAATTTGGTCGGTCCAAAGAAATAGCCATGTGGCCATACCATTAATTGCAACCGAAACGGCGAAAAGCGAGATCTCGCTGACAGTTATCTTCGCCGGGCCATTGGCTGTCAGCAAAAGAAACATCCAGGGAAGGAGAATCATCGCGTAGCGATAGGAGAACTGCCAACTTCCGGGATTTCCGTGACACCAAAGGACCAGCGTCAACAAGGCGACCGCGACCCATGCGGCAACCTTGTATCTTCCGCCTTCGCGAAAAAGCAGACACAGGAACGGGCTGGCTAGGAAGATTGAGCAGCCAAACCCGTTTGGTAGAACGTGAGGAAAGTAGGAAACACTTTCGAAGCCTTGAAAGAGCATCGTGTACATGTTCCATGGAATAGCATGGATCGAAAACAGCCCGTGCTCGTACCAGGGTTCCTCGCGCACTTCCGGGATGTGAGTATACCCAAAATCGAAAATTGAATGAAACCGCGCGAAGTTATAAGCGGCTGTCAGGAGCGCGAGCGTTGCTGGCACACTTAGGAAGCGCATGGCCATCGGGACGTTTTCCTGAAGCCCCTTTTTGACCATACGACTGCACGACGAAGGCGTCAGGTCTTCATTCGGGCGGCGCCAGAGAAAGTAAGTATAAAGGGGCAAGGTGATGAGCAGCTCGGTGCGATTACCAAAAGCGAGCGCGAAGAACGCTCCCGCGACGAAAGGGGACGGTCGCACCAGGGTAAAATAGAGAGCTGCAGTTTGTCCCAGCAAAGCAAGGCCGAGAGCGATTTGCCACGCGCCGCCGAACCCGAGGTTGCACCACGTCCACGTCCCAAAAATGGGAAACAACGCCAGCAGAATCCGTCGAACCAGCGCGCTGCCTTCGAGCCCGAAATAATCGGCTCCGAATGCCTTTGCGAGTTGAAAAAAGAAATAAACACAAGCCCCGGCAATCAACGCTGCCAAAACGTGTCCTGGAAAATGGTGGATCAGGCCCGCTTTTTCCAGAAGCGCGATTGGAACCATGCTAAGCACCGCTCCCAGCGGGAAGGCCGAATAATAGCTGTCTCGGTGTGGGATCATTTCGTTAAGCCAATCGGGCGGCTTTTCCCGGAGACCCAGGTGGCCACTTAGCAAGGCCGAAGCGATCTGGCTCGTGTAATCCAGATCGCGCAGAGTCGCATTGGTTGAAAAGTAGAAGGCGACCGCCGCGAATAGCGACAGGCCGGCTGCGATCCCAAATTGCCTAACCGTGTCACGCCGTTCGTGCGCCGTCATGATTTCTCACTGCTACCTTCCAAGTGAATGTCGTCCCAAGAGTTTTTCCCAGGCCGCTCTCGTTTCCGGTGGCACGTTTTGATCAGCGTCGACTAGCCAGGAAACGGTCGCAAGCGAGTTCACCACGACCGAGAGAGCGATTAGTCCCATCATCACATGACGCGACCGGAATAAGGCTACTCCGCCCGACCCGAGAAAAATGATGAGACCGAAGATCAGGAAAGGATAGAGATCAGTCGCATAGCGTTGGGCGAGCAAATAATAGGATAGGATGCCAAGAACTTGGACAAAAAGGGCCACAGCCGCCGCAAGCTCCAAGAGGTCCGCTTTTTTGCGTCGAACAAGACATGTGATTCCTAAAATAGCGGCGAAAACAAGCCAGTCAGAACACCATGGGAGAGGGAGATAGACTTCGCTGAAATCGTTCGAATAGAGAGAGGGATAATCATAGGAATGGCGAGCTGCTCTTAGGAAAGGCGGGTTGCGCTCAAGGGATGGAAAACGCAGGCTGAAGTAGTCAGCGAAACTGTAAGGGAGCCGGCGCGGACTAAACACGCCAAATTTGTGGGCAAACTCCCTGTGAACCGGGTTGATGTAGTAATCGAAGTTTACTCCAGTGACGCTGCCGAATCTCGCGTAGCTTAGCCAAATGTAAAAAATGAGCCCGGCGGCGAGTGGGAGAAGCAGCGCCGTGAGATTAATTATTCGATTCTCCCACGGTAGTCTTAGAGCAAGAAATGGCGCGATCAGGATGAAAGGCGCGCCGAACGTGACCCGTGACAGTAAAGCACCACCGGCACACAGCGAGAATCCCAGCAAGGCGCGTGTGAGGGCGCTACCCTGGGCCTGTCGGGATCGGAAAGCGAAAAAAAGCGCGGCCAGCGATAAGGCCAGTCCCCAGATTATAGGCTCATCGTAAATGGAAAGATTCCCAAGCAGCAAGAGCAAGGGCGAGCCGAGCGCAAACCCGATTACACACCAGTTGCCGAGCCAATTGCGGACGCGCGATGAAAGTGGGGATGAACACAAAGCTGTGCGCACGAGACCGGCAAAGGCAAACAGCGCGATGACTCCCGCGAAAAATCCTGAAATCCGGGACCATTTTCCATGTCCCGCAGGATAGATGAAATTTAGCGGAATCCGAAGGAACGCCGGAAACGGCCCAAAGTACATGCGCACCTTGCCATTCACGATCATTGCTTCATGCCCGATCGCCTGCGCATCGACGTCTACATCTCCGCGCAGAAAATGTTCCGCCTGTGAATCGTAGGCGCCACCGAGCACCTCTTTAACAAAAATCTGGCGTCCGCCCGTTGTCGTGAACACCCAAAGAAGCGCGCTCAACAGCAACGTGAGCGGCAGTAGCCGGGGAGCCGCGGGAGAACTCAGAGGAAACTGGTTACTTTTTAAAATCCAGCGCGCCCTTTTTTAGCGCGTAAACGTACCCCACCATCAGGATCGCGATGAAACTGAGCATGCTCCAGAAAATGGTACTGCCTTGTTTGACGGCATCCCGATACACGACCGCCCATGGATACATGAACACGATCTCCAGATCGAACAGGATAAAAAGCATCGCCACAAGATAGAACTTCACGCTGAAGCGCGGTAGCTGTTCCCCCTGTGGGATCATCCCACACTCATACGCCATATCCTTAGCTCGGGTGCGTCTTCCGCTCTTGCCTACTAATATGCTGACGAGCAGAGCGGAAACGGCGAACAGCATCGCGACGAAGATTTGCAGGAGAACCGGCAAATATTCGCGCAGCATCCGGGAATCTGGCCTGAAGCCAATTCGTTGTGAAGACCGGCTTATCTTACGCCGGCGAGATGACCATTCTGCTGGGCAATCGCATTGGCCAAAGCCGATGGCAGGCCCTTGTATTTCTTGCCATTCTTTTTGACTGCGCCCCGGGCCACGAGGTTCTGTAGTTTCTCGTAGGCTCGCAGCCGCAGCATTTCTTCGCCGCCGCTAGCAGCGTTCCGGGCCCGAAGATTCTCGTGCACGATGTCGAAAAGCTGCTTGAACTCAAAAGAAGAGCGCCGGGAGAGGACAGCAACCAGCTCCTCAGTTACCAAGTCAGGAACACGACGGGAGAATGCATTTTTCTTTAGAATAGCCATAGGGGCAAAACGATAGCACGTTTTTCAAAAACCGCAGCAGTTTTCTTCGCTTAAGGGCTCCAAAGGCAAGAAAAGTGCCGAAATGACACAGGAGAAGCGTAGCTTTGTCGCGGCAGCCCTGCCGGCTGCATTCGCCTATCCCGAAGGCGACACGCCTGCCACAGAGGTGTCCTAACCCTCCTATGGCGTAGGGGACGGGCTGGGTGCCACTTGCGGCGTGGCCGCTGGAGAAGCGCTCCAGCCGCTTATGCCGGCCCCGGTTTTGTGTCGTGCTGCTGTGCCAAGGCTACCAAGTACAGCAACCCCGATTGCAGCTTGATCCAGCGTGATTGGCCCGAGTGACTCGGCCACGTAACCGTCATGATCGTATCTTTGCGAGGAGATGATAGGGCTCAGGTGCTTCGTAATGACCTCCGGCGATGGGAGCTTGCCAACATCAATCGAACCAGCCACAGCCGGCATGAAAGCCGCAGCCATTAACAACATTGGGCGCAGAGAAGCGTCCAGCCGGGAGTATACGAGCGCCGTGTCGATGTAGGCAAAGAAATTCGTCGGCTCGGGCAGCAATCCCTCGGCAGCTTTATAAGTTTGGGAATCTGAAAATTCAGTCGAGCTGGCCCCGCTGCGTTTCATTGCCTCTTCCACTGAGACCGGGTTAAAACCAGCTATGAGCATCCGATCGGATAAACCGACTGTTGGAGTGATCGCCACGAGGTTCGCCGCAGACTGCTTTGAAAAATAGTGCACGCCATCCTTCTCTGTCTGCGTCCAAGTCGCACCTTCGTCGGCGCGTACGAGGGCGTCAGTGATTTTCCCGGCTTTAGCCGCGTCCATCACCGGCAGTGTTAGGAGTAAAGATGGCCAATGCGCGCTCGAGGGCCAATCCGCCAGCGACGCTAACTCGAGGCCAAATGCAGCCTTCCAGTCATCAGCCGTAATCCCGGTATCGGCGAGCGCTTGAAAAAGCTTGGTGCCGGCAAAGGCCGCCGCCTGGTTCAATGTGTCAATTTTCTCCCCAAGATTCAAAAGCATCGACAAATAGAAAAAAGTCTCTTTTGTTCCGAGCGAAAGCGAAGACCGCGTGAGCTTGGTCTCATGCTCCAGCTTTGACATCCCCAGGAAAAGCACGTCGTGTATCTTCCCGTTATTGAACCGCATTGACCCGGCGATGCAGCGCATTTTCTCAAGCATCGTTGTCTCGCCGGGAGTTGGGGTTGATCGAACAGCAGCGCGCAACGCTGCAAGCCGTTCGGAAAATGTTTTTGGCTGCAGATAAAAGAACGCCGCGTAGTTCGAGGGCCGGTGCGAGACGGCTACGCGATATGCTTCGTCTTTGTCGAGTGTAGTCTCCGGGTTCTTGGCTCGGTGATCAGCGCGATCGAGCAGCGCCTTTAATTCGGCGAGGTCCGTTGCGGCAAAAAACCAGGGACGGTCATAGGTGGTCGCGAGGGTAAATGGAGTTGCCGTAACTAGCTCGATTTCGTGACGCTGATATTGCAACTTTTCGCGTTTTGCGGTCGGACTTTGTTCCAAAAATGCCGAGCGCCATCTGCTGGTGATTCGCTCCGCCTCTTCCTGGCTGCCGCGAAAACGGAAGCCGCCAATAAATTTTGGGTTGTTGCTATCCATGGAGGTCAAGGCGAGGAAGGCGTGCTTCGGATCGAGCTGTCCGATTTCCTGCAGGGTCTGAGAAGCCGCATCTGTTTTTGGAAGGTTGCCGAGCGGCTTGCGTAGAAAATCCTGGACTGTCGGTTCGCGGTAGAGCTGGTAAATGTCGCAATGATGCCACTCATCGAGACTTCGATTGAAGTCGGGCATATGTGCCAGAAAAATTGTATCCCGAGGGAGAAGCACGCTTACCGGCGCGCTCGAAATTCGTTGGGAAACGTTCCAGTAGTACCAACCGCCGAATGCTGCGATGGCGAGCGCAATGATTAGCAACAGAATTCGCCTCATAAACACGACTGCGTCATAATGTCGATGCTGGATACTCGATGCTAGATACGGGTTCAATCGTAAACTGGTGCAGCGATAATCCCGAATGCCTTCGGCTATTACGCCCGGGGGTGAAATTGCCGATGCACAGCTTTGAGCCGCTGTTGATCGACATGCGTATAAACCTGCGTCGTCGAAATATCCGCGTGGCCCAGCATCTCCTGAATGATCCGCAAATCGGCGCCGTTCCCGAGCAAATGCGTCGCGAAACTATGCCGGAGAAGATGAGGGTAGACATTTTTCTCGAGTCCAGCCCGCTTGGCGTGTTTTTTCACGATTTGCCAGATGCGCGCCGTCGTTAATTTGCTGCCTCGCTCGGAAAGAAAAATTTCACTGCCGCTACGCGGCTTGACCAGTTTTGGCCGCTCCACGGAGAGGTAAGCTGCCAGCGCTTCGCATGCTTTTCGACCGACCGGCACCAGGCGGGTTTTGTTTCCCTTTCCAGTCACACGTAAAACGCGCTCTTCGAAATTGAAATTTTCCAGCCGGGCATTTGCCAGCTCGGAAATCCGCAGGCCACTTGCGTAAAGCAACTCAATCATCGCGCGATCGCGCAAACCATGAACAGCTTTCGTGTCGATGTTTTCCAGAAACTGTTCCACCTGCAATTCATTGAGTGTTTCCGGCAGATAGCGCTCGATCCGTGGGAGCGCCAACGCCTCAGCCGGATCGCGGTCAATTTTTCCTTTACCGGCCAAAAACCGAAAAAAAATCTTCAATGCAACCACCATCAGCTTGATCGAAGAAGCCGAAAGTCCGGCTCGTTTGCGATCGCCAAGATATTCGCTGATGACTGGTAGAGTTACCGCGCGCGGACTATCGATTTTCTTACTGGCAGCGCACCAATGCGCGAAGTCTCTCAGCGACCTTTGAGTGGAGAGCTGGTAATTTTCAGAAAGACCGCGCTCGACGGCGAGGAAACGAATAAACGCATCGATTGAGTCTTCCATTACGCCACATTGTAGCGGCAGGTGTATCGCCTGCCAAACCCGGTGCTTGCAACTGGCCGCGGCGGCCACAGCGCGCCATTCCTACGATTTATTGACAAGGCAATGCGAAGTGTTCGATGTTTGTTTACGATGAGTTTGGATCTCAACACCATCTTGAAAGATTGGTCACACGAGAGCGGCAGCATCAAGGTGCGCAAGATCGCTGGTCTGGATGGCCGCGAGAAATTGCAACTGCGAGTCGATCTGGGCGTGTTGCAAATGGAGCTGACCGGTCGGCCTGATGGTCGGCGCCCGCATAATTGCGAATCGCTTTTAGAATATCACCAAAAACGCGCGGCCCGCGCCGAGCAGAAAGGCGAGACTTACGAGGTGACACCTGAGCAATGCGCGGAGCTTCAGCAGGAAGGCATCCAATATTATCATCGTTACCTGAGTCTTTTTCAGATCAATGATTTCGAAGGCGTGGTGCGCGACACGCAACGCAATCTCGATCTTTTTACTTTTGTTACGCAGCATACGGATCGCGAGGAATTTTCCTGGGCTCTCCAGCAGTTCCGGCCATACGTGCTCATGATGAACACGCGAGCTAAGGCGTCCATTCTGCTCGGCGAGGGAAAATTTGCCGAGGCCATATCTGAGATTGAGCGCGGTCGCGATGCGATTACGGAGTTCTTGCAACAATCAAATTTTCCGGAGCTGGTGTCGAAAAGTTCGGAAATCGCGTTTCTCGACGAATGGCTTGAGGAAGTAAAGGCGAAGCGGCCGCTGTCGAAATTGGAGGTCATGCAACGCGAGATGGAGACTGCGATTGCAAAGGAACTCTACGAGCGCGCTGCCGAGTTGCGCGATGCGATCAAGCTGCTGAAGACGCAGAAGTCGGCGTAACGGCGGCTCGAACCAGCCATATTGATCGCCCCCGGCGATCTTACTACCTGAAATATGAAGACTGCGTTCTATTCACTCGTTCTGACTGCTTTTGTCATCGTTCCGGTCCGTGCAGACCTGACGATTGTTTATTCAACGACCGTACAACCTGCGAGTCACAATCAAAAGGTGCAAGCAGCTCCCACTGCAGTCGCCGCCGGGAGCAATATGACGATCAAAGTCAAAGGGGACAAAGCGCGCATCGATGTGTCTCCGCAAGTCACTGCCATCTTTGATGGACAAACTGGCGAGCTTATCAACCTGTTGAACGATCAGAAGACCATCGTCGGCATTACGCCGGACAAAATGAGAGCGATCGCCGATAAGTTAAATAAGTTCGGCAGCAACAAAGGTTCCGACAAGCCAAGACTCACGCCGACTGGCCAGAGAGAAATGATCAACGGTTACGATACCGAGCAGTACACCTACGAAGGACCTGATTTCAAGGCAACCTATTGGATCGCGCCGAATTACCCGAACGGCGCTGCGGCCCTGGCGCAACTTCAGTCGATCAAATCCGAGCTTTGGGATGCGGCTAATACGAAAATGCCCGACTTTCGCGATTTCCCCGGCTTACCAATCCGGATGCGCATGCTCTTCGGCAAGCAAAACCCGGCAGGCGAGCATGCCGCCAGCGGCTTGGAACACCCGATAGAAATTACCAGCACTGTGACAGGTGTAAGCCTCGACTCGGTTGCCGATGGCCAGTTTACCGTGCCTGCTAATTTCAAAGAAAGAAAGCTGCCGGATATCTTTAACCAGAACGCGGCTCCGTCCGTTGCGCCCAATCCATAACGCATTTTCTCGCGAGTAGCCGTTCTGTAGAGGCAGTTGTGGCAGTTGCAATGTTTCGATTTTGCGGGCGACACGCCTGCGCTACAGTTAGCGAGCCATGCCTTCATTTGTGCTGGTATCCGGTTCACCAAGGCGAGCCGCATTGCTTTCCAACGCTGGGTTTCAATTCGAAATCGCGCCGCCGCGCCTCGCGGAAAAATTCGATGCAGCTCTGACAATTCGTGAGCTCACGCAGTGGAATGCCATTCGAAAAGGCATGTCCGTTGCGCAAACGCGTCCCGATGCTGTCGTCCTCGCAGCCGACACACTCGTGGCACTGGAGAATGAAGTGATCTGTAAGCCGCTAGACTTGGACGAGGCCACGCAGATGCTCCGGCGCCTGAGCGGGCGCACCCACGAAGTCTGTTCGGCCGTTCTAATTTACCACCAGACATCGGGAAGATCGGCGGTTTTTCACGATATTTCCCGTGTGCGCTTTCACCGGCTCAATCGCGCGATGATTGATAAGTACATGGCAAAAGTGGATCCGCTCGACAAGGCTGGCGCCTATGCCGCGCAAGGAAGCGGCGCCGAGATCATCGCAAAAATTAACGGCTCATTCACAAACGTCGTCGGCCTGCCGATGGAAAAGACCATCGATGCGCTGGCTAAATTCGGAATACGGCCGAGAAAGTCCTAGCGTCTGTTCGGCGATTCATTTAGCGGCCACCCGACAGGAGACGACCAACTGCTAAAACGAGCACCACAGTTGGAATTAGGAGGCTGAGACCGTTTAGCAAAACCCCGGCAGTAGCCAAATTTTCTCGCTGGTGTCGGGCTCCGTCTCGCCCTAAGTGCTGCGAGGAACCCAAAAGTCGCGAGCGCAAAAACGACCAATCCGAAAAATGGCAACGCCGAAATAATATCGCTGCCACCTTTACCGAACGGAGGCATTTCAAGGAGTGAGAGGAAAGCCAGAACCTCAGTTCCAAGCGCAACGATCGCTGTAACAAAGGAGAAGTATGTCAAATGATGTGTTCGCGATTATCTGACCGGAGCCGGATCGTTTTTGTCTGCAGATTATGGCGGGCCCGAATGAAACGGACGGTCTTGCTCTTTGCCCGCATCAAAATTGAATGTGTAACCGCTATAACGCCGCCTTGCGCCCGCACACCGCGCAAGAGCGCGCTGTCGCTGATTCCGGTAGCACAAAAAATGATGTTCTGGCCGTTGGCCAGATCATCAGCCGAGTAAACGCGATCCAGATCTTTCTTGTAGCCATCATCAATTAACTTCTTTTGTTCCTTGTCGTCTCGCGGCCACATTTTGCATTGCATGTCGCCGCCGAGACATTTGATGCCCGCCGCTGCCAATACCGCTTCGGGCGAACCGCCGATGCCCATGTAAAGATCCACATCGGATTCCGGCAACGACGGAGCGATGGCCGCGGCGATGTCGCCGTCACCGATCATGCGAAGAGAGGCGCCTGCCGCACGAATTTGTTCGACGATCTCCTTGTGTCGCGGCCTGTCGAGCATCATCACCGCCACGTCCTGGACGCGCTTGTCAACCGCGTGCGCGACGATTGCCAGCATCTCCGCGATCGGCATTTCGAGTTGGAGCGAATCGCCGCGTTTTTTCATGTATTCGATTACCCGCGGCCCGTAAGCCAGCTTCGACATGTAAAACGAGGGGATATCCCGTAGCGCCACTTTCACCCCTTCCTCGGGACTGGCCGCCGCAATGCAACTGATCGAGTTTGGTGCGCCCTTGGAAATATTCGTTGTGCCATCGATTGGATCGACGGCGATGTCGAACTGTGGCGAGCCGGGAACCCACGTCCCAAGCTGCTCGCCTTTGAAAATTCCAGGGGCTTCGTCCTTCATTCCTTCGCCGATCACGACTTCGCCGCAGATGTTCATCAGGTCGAACATTCCGCGCATCGCGTCGCATGCGGCAGCATCAGCTGCTTCCTTGTCGCCCCGACCGAGCCAGCGCAACGAATTGAGCCCCGCAGCTTCTGTCGCGCGCACAAAATCGAGTTCGATGACGCGCTCGATGTCCTGATAATTCTGTTTGGGCAGTCGCAGAGCCACGGAGCGTCAAGCTTCACGCATGTCGCGCGCGATGACAAGGTATCAAGGCGCTACGGCTCGCGACCTCGCAAAGTTCAGGTCGCTGTTTACCGCTGCCATGTCCACGCGAGGAAGACCGTCTTCAATCACGAGCGGAACCGAGGAGATGGAAGAAACTTTCCCGTTGTCGTCCAGCGTCACTTTGAGTAACGCGCTATGATTCCATGATGCGATGGTCGGCGCGCCATCGAACACGAGATTACCCAGGGAATATGCGATTGGGCAGCCATGATAAAAGTCGAGCGGTTGAACACAATGTGGGTGCGACCCAACCACAATGTCGACACCACGATTCACCAGCCAGCGAGCGAGCTCGCGTTGTTCGTCGGTGACAGTATCGGTATTTTCAATTCCCCAGTGGACCAGGCAAGCCACCAAGTCTGCGCGCGAACGTGCACTGGCGATCGCGGTGGCCAGGCGACCTCGCTCGGATGCCGTCGCGATTTGAGGTCCCGCGACAGGGCCGAGATCACTGATCGCAAGGAGCGCGATTTTCTTACCATCGAGCATTGAGAAAAAGCTCGGCGTGCAAGCATTGCTGCCGGGCTTTCCAACTCCTACTGGTTCAATTTCTTCCTGGACCAATCGCGCCGCGCAGTCTTGCAGCGCCGCATACCCAAAGTCGAGCGCGTGATTGTTTGCCAGGCCCATCGCGTGGAATCCGGCGCGGCGGAGCAGTTGGGCCGAGCGTGCTGGAGCGCGGAATGCATAGCGCTGCGCGGACTCGCCGAGTGTTGAAATCGTGCATTCCAAATTCGCTGTGGCGAACGACGCGCTGCGCAGCTCAGCCGCGATACCGGCAAAAGGATCTACCCCGTTCTCGATCTTTGCTGCGCAACTCCGGCCGAGCATTACGTCGCCACCAAAAATTAATGTCGCGGCCATTTTGGGTGGCGGGACGCGCAACAAATCGAAGTATTTTTTTCTGCGTTCACTCAGGAGTTGCGCAAGCGTCTCGATTTGTGGAACGCCTCCTAGTTGGTGCGCTACGAGATCGTTTTCATCAAGAATCCCGACAGGCTGTCGGTCTTCGATTACCGCTGCAACATGCGAATCGAGATGGACGATCACACCGCGCTGCAAATCCTCGGCGCGAATTTGTGCCGTGCCGGGCGCGGCCGATTGCGCGACTAGATCGAGATGGCCACGCAGTTGCTTTGGGTCCGACCACGGAACGCGCTCTCCCTGACGGCGCAATGCGTAAACGACGAAGTTCGCACAATCGGCCCCAAGATTGGTTTCCGCCCCCGTATCGAAACCTTCTGACAATCGCCGCTGCCGAAAAGATATGGCAAACCGAATTGCTCGCTGATCGCGGCGCGGAAGCCGCTGCTGACAAATCGCCGCAATTCCAGAGTGGGTGTGTCGCGAATTTTCCCATCAACCACGGCGCGCGCTCGCAACCGCAGCGAGCCACAGTGCAACTGTCGATCGAAAAATCCGTCGACCTTGGTTACTGGCAGAACCGAATCGTGATGATCAATGGCAAATTCATTCCAAGCAGGCCGCGCCGCTGCGTTTGCGACAAAGCCAACCTGATCGCCGGACAAATCTGTCACGTTGCAGCGCGAGTATTTCGGCATCAGCGCAAACCATTCGATGTCCTCCAGCTGCGTGGTCCAAGGCTCGGTGACGAGTTCGATCTCGGCCGAGTCAGCCCCCGGTATGCGCCAAACATTATCTGTGGAAGGCTGATGATTCTTAATTTCAAGATGCACTTGCGGCGCTTCACTGCTCCAGAGGCCCAGCAACTGTTGCCATCGCGCGGCATCGTGGCGCACCATGATACGTTTAGATTCGGACAAAATTCGCGCGCGCAATTCCTGCGGCGCTTGCGCGACATCGAGCGCCGGTAATTTCTCTCCTTTCAGCATCAGTTCCTTCGCAAGATTCGAATGATCGTTGGCAACTGTGAGGAACGGCTCAAACTCGATTGCCAAAACAATGAAAGAAAATTAGTTTATGAAAAAGCGAAACTCACCAGCCAAATACCCTTGTTCCCACGCGCCGAGGTGCGAGCCCAAGTCGACATCGTTACTCCCGGAGTTCCGAGCGAAAGTCTTCGCCGAAGCTTGGAGGTATTCAACAATGATACCGGCGCGACGTCCGTGCTCATGGGCGGTGCAGCTCCATAAACAAGCCGAGTTAAACAGCCGCAATTCGCAATCAGCCGCCACGTTTCGACGCGTGGCGGCTTTTGTCTGCGAAGCGCAGACATTTGCAGCTTATTTTTCCATTCCGGCCACAGCGTGCTCCGAGTGCTCATGTGCGCTGTGACTATGCAGGGATGGGCGGACGCGCAGGAAGAACTCGAATGCGTAGCCCAGATCGTCTCCATAATAACGGTCGAGAGTGTCCGGACGGCTATTAATTGTGATTTGACTGCCTAGGCCGATATCGAGGCCGTTGCCGTGGGACACATCGCGTACGTAACCAATCGTGTAGCCGCTCACCGGAAAAATATGAGATTCATCCGGCGGCTTAAGGACGAGTTCATGTCCGGATTTTTCCACGCGTTCCCAACGCAGATAAATAGTGTTGCGTCCGCGTTGGTAATTTGACTCGACCAGGAACGATTGCGTTTTGCCCTCACCTGTGTCGTGGTTCTGGCCCCAAACAAACGTGTTCGACCAGTTGCTATCGTGGCCGAGCGGGAGGTTGTAGATAAACGACGCTGTTGTGCGATGTCGATTGAGTGCAGGCTCGAGAGCTTCTGGGCTTTCGATGTAGCCGTACGAAACTTGCAACGCCAGATTGCGGGTTGGGTTCCAGGAGATTCGGCCACTGTACGAATCGAAGTCCGGCTCATCGAAATTGTAACGGTTTTCGTCCGGCTCCCGCCCGGTGAAAATACTGCCTTCAATCTTTACGTTATTCCAAGCGACGCCGGCAGTGGCGACGCCAAAGGTGACGTGGGTCGAATCTTGCCAGTGATGGCCGAGCGGCGCGTCGGGATCATCCATCGCTGATGGGCGATGCATGAATGTTGGCGGACCGAGCGCCGGTTCACCTGGATAACCGAAGTAAACGTAGGCGCTGAGATCGTAACCGAATTTTTGCGACAGACTGACTGAGAGTTCGTCAAAGAGATCATGCGGATGCTGGCGATCGTGCAACGGCTGATCGTTCCACGATTCGCCACTTTGAAAGAGAAGCGGATAACCGCGACCGCCTTCGGTGAGCGGATCAAGACTCATCATTAAACGCGCACCCAACTGTGCATTGCTTCCGAACGGATGCGAGAACATCGCCATGAACCAGTTCGGCGCATCGATTCGATCATCGCCGCGCCGCGTGCTCACGTTAGTGTAACGCGGGAAAATTGCGCCGTGCAACATCAGCATGTTCTCGTCAAACATGAACATGCGGCCATACATTGGGCTCGAATCCGGCAGCCAGCTCGTGCCTGAGCCTTCGCGGTTCATTGGATCTGCAATGTCGATAGACGAATGCATTTCCATGTGCATCTCATGGCCGCCATGCCCATGGTGCGGCATCGCCATGCTGTTCGCATCGGCCGTTGCGTGTCGTGAATGGGACGTTGGGCGTTGAAGGTCTGCCGCGCCGTAGCCCTGCGAAGTGAGGTTGGGCGTTGAACGTTTCTTTTCTGCCACTGGCACGAGTTTCATTCCGCATTTGGGACAATTGCCTGGATGATCTATCACGACTTCCGGATGCATCGGACAGGTATATTTCTGCTTCTTCTCTTTTTCCTGCTCATGCTCGTGATAATGCTCTCCACCAGAGTGCTGCGCGGTCGCTGTGGTGGTCATGACCAGCGCAGCTGCGCTCGCGATTAGAAATAATAATTCTTTCCGCATCTTGTTCTGGCTGTAGGGCAGGCGCCTCGCCTGCCAACTGGATAAAACGGCAACCGAAGCGATTGCCCTACAAACAGAACGCGATTACTTGCGCTCTACGCGAGAGAAGGCGGAGCGTTAGCGAAAAGGCTCTGCTGTAAGATTAATTCAGCAAATGAGCGCGAGCTGGGCGGTCCCGTATCGAGCAACAACGGAGCCGGCGTACGCAAAGAACACACGATGAGCGTGCGTTCTTCAGCGTAAAAATCGACATTGGAAAAATCCGCGCGATCGCGCGCCCAACTTTTTGATTGTGCAAGAACAACGGCTCGCAGGACTTTGCAGCATTGCACCTGTGCGGATTGCTCTTTTTGCTTCGCAGGCTTGGAATGAAACGGGCAGGCGGCTTGTGTCGAATCGGTCTTTGTCGCCATCGCGGCGAACGCGCAATGATTGGAGATCGCGATCCAGGAAAAGATCGCAATCGCAACGCCAGCGCACCGAATGCTCGTTTTCACCACGGCGGTAATTACTCGAACCAACTTGAAAAACTCAAACATTTTCTTCTGCAGGATCGATAGCGGGCGCAACAGCTCCCGGAGATATTCCTCCCGGCGGCACCGCTTCGCCTGGCTCTGTTACTTTGTCGCTCGGCTGGCCAAATTGCGGCTGTTCTACGCGCGTCGCTAGCAACATCGCAGTGAACAACAACGCAGCTGCCAGATAGTACGGAGCGCCGGGAATATGAAACGAGTGCTTCGGATTAATGAACCACGCGAATATTCCCGAGAAGAGGAACGGACCAATAACAAAAGCGATTGATCGAAGACTCTGGATCGCGCCCTGCAATTCACCCTGTTCGCGTTCACTTACGCGGTGCGTCATCATGCCTTGTGCTGCCGGGAAGGAGATATTCCACATCGAAATTATCGGGATCGACGCGATGTAAACAGCGCTCGTTCTGGCGAGACCAGCGATCAGCATGCCGACCGCACCGAAAAATTGGCCGATGTAAAGTGTGCGACGCTCACCGAGCCATCCAACGATTCGCCCTGTGAGTCCTCCAGAAATCGCCGCGGTGAAAATGCCGACGATCGCGAGCGAAGCGCCAATCATGCCTGAGCTCCACTCGTAACGGTAAATCGCGTAAAGCGCCCAGATCACGAACACTTCATGCGAGACGTAGGCAAGAAACTGTAGCGTAGCAAGCTTCCACAGCTCCGAATGCGAGCGAAGCAACACCAGCGAGCCTATCGGATTTGCACGGCGCAATGTGACTTCTTTGCGATGTTCTTTTCGCAGCGATTCGGGGACGAAGAAGTAACCGTAAAGCCAGTTCGCCAGACTAAATCCAGCGGCGACCCAGAACGGCAGCCGAACGTCGATATCGCCGAGCGGACCGCCAATGCCTGGGCCGAGAATAAAGCCGAGGCCAAACGCCACGCCGATCATGCCGAAAGCGCCTGCACGCTTCTCTTTCGACGTCACGTCGGCGATGTATGCCATGGCTGTTGGAATACTGGACGCGGTGATTCCAGAGATAACGCGGCCGAGAAAAAGCCAGCCGATCGTGGGCGAGAGCGCCATGACGATGTAGTCGAGGCCAAGACCAAGATTCGAAAGAAGAATGACCGGGCGCCTGCCGAATTTGTCCGACAACACACCAAGCACGGGCGAAAAGAAAAATTGCATCAGCGCAAAAACTGTTCCAAAAACGCCGTTCCACTTTGCTGCCGAATTCATATTGCCGCCCAGAAAATCGAGAATCAATTTCGGCAACACCGGTGCGATCAGTCCGAGCGCGAGCATGTCGAGCATGACGGTGACGAAGATGAACGTGATGGCGGCCTGGCGAGATTTCATGCGGGTGGCAAGCATGGACGCAACGTTGTAGCGGCAGTTGTGTCAACCGCCGAACCGAACGAAGGCGTTCGCCGCGACGAATGCCTCTACAACGTGCAACGCGTCGAGGCCCGCCTGCATCGCTATGCGAAGCATTGCGGGCAGGACAACGCGTTCCACCTTGGTTATTTTGTGGGATGCTTCCGCTTTCTTATCGCTCGCCGAAAACCGAGGTGCGCCAGAGCAGAATCCACGGCCGCGGTTTCTTCGCCACGGATGGCATTGCCAAAGACGAAATCGTGGCGGTCAAAGGCGGCCAAATCATTGATCGAAAAACCTTGCGCGAAAAAGTCGCGCCACGACTTGGTCCGGTGGAAATTCAGATCGACAAGGATTTGTTCATCGCGCCTGTCACAGACGAAGAGCGGGAGTTGTCGATGCTGTATTCGAATCATTCTTGTGATCCAAATCTTGGTGTCCGCGGAGAGATTACGTTCGTGGCGAGGCGCGACATTCGCGCAGGCGAAGAGCTCACGCATGATTGGGCGATGACTGATGACGATGATTACTTGGCGGACTGTAAATGCGGAGCTCCCCGATTGCCGCAAAATTCTCACCGGGAAAGACTGGCAACGCGCGGATTTGCAGAAGCGCTATGCCGGTTATTTCTCAGCTTATCTTGCGGACAAGATTGCGCGGCACGCTAAGCTCGATGCATGAAACTGCTGTTCGCCTTCTATTATGTCTGTGTCTCAGCGCTTCTCGCTCAGACGCCTACCGATGAGAGCGCTGGGGTCCTCCAAGCCGAGCGCGATGGATGTGCTGCGTATTTGCGCGGTGACGCCGAGAAGATCGCAAACTTCTTAACCCGTGACTACACGCTCACAAACTCAAAGGGTGAAATCACGGCAGCGGGCGATGATATCGAAGATGCCAGAAGCGGCAGAGTCCATTACGATGTTTTCGAAAACTACGACATGAAGGTGCGGGTCTACGGCGATCACACTGCCATCGTGACGGGGAAGACGAAAATAAAAGGTAACGCGCAGGGTAAACCGATCGACATCGTTGTTCAGTTCACCGATACGTTTATAAAAGAGAGCGGCCGCTGGCGTCTCGCAGCCGGTCATGTGTCGCGCTTGAAAGAATAGAGGCTAGTCAGTTTGAATTTTTCGCTGCTGATCCGGCGCGAAAAATCTTCCTGCTCGGTCTCCTGAACGTTAAATGTTAACGTGATCCGCTGCATATGTACGAGCGCCGAAAGCAGCGTCTTCTCAGCCGATTTGAATTTGGCAAGCGTGTTGGGCGACATGGTCTGGTGGCACTTGGAGTTTTGGTGTTCGGACTCGGACTCGGCGTTGCGGGGTATCATTGGCTTGCTCATTTGAACTGGATCGATTCGCTTCTGAATGCATCGATGATTCTCGGAGGAATGGGTCCCGTCGATCCATTGCCTACTAATGCCGCAAAACTTTTCGCTTCGCTTTACGCTTTGTTTTCGGGGCTGGCGTTCATCGGCATCGTATCAGTGCTGCTGGCCCCATTTGTGCATCGTATGCTGCACCGATTTTACGCGGAGGACCGTCACTAGATGGATTTTCTGCATCGATTTTGCGCAAGGCGAGCTTCGTTCTTGGGAGGATTGAGGCGTTCAGAGACGGCATCTTTGCGATTGTGGTTACGCTGCTAGTGGTCGACTTAAGGACCCACGTCAACGATCGTGGCAGCGACCACCTTTGATTTGCTCCGTATGAAGAAACTATTACTAAATTCATTCGTCGCAGGGGCGGCTTTGGCCGGAATGGCAGGTTGCGCCCAAATAAAAAAACCGCCCGCGCAGGTTAAGGCGATGCCGGCCGGTTTTCGTTTCGATCAAGTCGGGCGGGTTACGCTGTACGTGGGTGAGCCGTGCACATGGCAAATCATGTTCGATTTCCATGGCGCAGGATCAACGGTCTGGCTCGCGGCACCGATGTGGGTGACGAAAGTCCTCACGGACGCGGCGAATAAAAACCGGCGCGTTCATGTCTCGGGAAAATGGCGACGTGGCGGACAATCGAACTGTAGCTACGTTGAAGTGACAATCGCGGAGTTAATGAAATGAAATCAAAGCAGATTGAGGACACGCCGAAAAAGTTCGGCCCTGTTGCGGTTCGTGCGCTCGCAGTGGGTGCGCAGTCCATCGGCGCTATCGCTGCTGGCGCGCTCGCGATTGGCGCCGTAACGCTTGGGCTGGTCGCGATTGGCCGCCTAGTAATTGGGCGCGCAAAAATCAAACGCCTCGAAATTGGCGAGTTAAGAGTGACTCGTCTGCACGTGACCGAATCACTTCACACGCCGAATCAGTAGCGATAATGCTCTGATTTGAACGGTCCATCGATCGAAACGCCGAGATAGTCAGCTTGTTTTTGAGACAGCTTGGTGAGTTTAACGCCGATTTTTTCCAAGTGCAGCCGCGCGACTTCTTCGTCGAGCTTCTTCGGCAGTACGTAAACACCGACTTTATACGTGTCGCGATTCTTCCAGAGATCCAACTGCGCAAGGACCTGGTTTGAAAATGAGTTGGACATGACAAAGCTCGGGTGTCCGGTGGCGCAGCCGAGATTCACGAGCCGACCTTCGGCGAGCAGGAAAATTTCGTGACCGTTAGGGAACGTATACTTGTCCACTTGCGGTTTGATGTTGGTTTTCTTCACGCCTTCAGCAGTGTTAAGCGCATCGACCTGAATTTCATTATCGAAATGGCCAATGTTGGCGACGATGGCCTGATCTTTCATTCTCTGCATGTGTTCAAGCGTGATCACATCGATGTTGCCGCTGGCAGTAATGTACACATCGCCGCGGCCAAGTGTGTCTTCGATGGTGGTGACTTCGTAACCTTCCATCGCGGCTTGCAAAGCGTTTATCGGATCGATCTCAGTGATGACGACACGCGCGCCCTGGCCGCGCAAGGATTGCGCGCAGCCTTTGCCGACGTCCCCATAACCGCAAATGACGGCGACCTTTCCGGAAAGCATCACATCCAGAGCGCGGTTCAATCCATCAACCAGTGAATGCCGACAGCCATAGAGATTGTCGAATTTCGATTTAGTGACCGAATCGTTCACGTTGATCGCCGGCACGAGCAGCCGATTTTCCTGCGCCATCTTGTAAAGCCGATGCACGCCGGTTGTGGTCTCCTCCGAAACGCCACGCCAATCCTTCGCGATCTCGTGCCAGCGGTAGGGATTCTCACGATGAATCTCTAGCAGCAAATCTTTGATGACCTGTTCTTCCTTATTTGCTGATTTCGTCTTTGCCCAATCGTTTCCTTCCTCCAGCTCATATCCTTTGTGAATGAGCAACGTAGCGTCGCCTCCGTCATCGACCACAAGTTGTGGACCTTTGCCTTGGGCGTGCGAAATCGCCCGGTAAGTGCACCACCAGTAATCTTCGAGCGATTCACCTTTCCACGCGAAGACCGAGATACCGCGCTTCGCGATCGCCGCCGCGGCATGATCTTGCGTCGAGAAAATGTTGCAGCTTGCCCAGCGCACAATCGCACCAAGATCTACAAGTGTCTCAATCAACACAGCAGTCTGGATTGTCATGTGTAGCGATCCCGTGATGCGAACGCCCGCCAGCGGTTTCTCCGGCGCATATTTCTCCCGGATCGCCATCAAACCCGGCATCTCTTTCTCGGCGATGGAAATTTCTTTTCTCCCAAAATCGGCGAGTGAAAGATCGGCGACTTTGTAATCCTGTTTTGTCTTTGGGTCAGTGATTATGGTGCTCATAAAATTTCTCTGACGTTTACCGTAAGGCCTGCTTTAGCGTCTCCGCCTTGTTCGTTTTTTCCCACGTGAGCGCGTCAACATCGTCAACCCGCCCGAAATGACCGTAGTTAGTTGTCTTTCGATAGATGGGGCGAAGGAGATTGAGCTGCTTGATTATCTCGGCAGGTTTGAAATTGAACACGTCCCAGATCGCGCGCTCCAGGTTCTCCTCATCCACTTTGCCGGTACAGAACGTATCGACGCTCACGCTGACTGGTTCTGGGTGACCAATGGCATACGCGAACTGGACTTCACACCGCTCCGCCAAACCCGATGCGACAACATTCT
>WNGF01009913.1_pt1 | contig 22692 bp, 16 predicted proteins | sample 5400641 | NCBI WGS metagenome assembly WNGF01 (sample SAMN13153371, study PRJNA577476) | soil metagenome | isolation source: 80 cm soil or saprolite under grassland replicate 2 | place: USA:California | collected 2016-06-15 | reverse complement strand
GGGATTCCGCCGCGGTGACGGGGCTCGCCTTCGCGGCCCCGCGCGGCCGCGGGGATATCGATCCCTTGAAGCTTGTGGACTCCCTGCCGTACCACGTCGCTCCGTTTGTGATCCAAGCGGTTTCGTCCGACCGTCCGACCGTCCGACCGTCCGACTTGGTGTATTGGCCCGTCCCCGACCTCAGTGACGGCCCGCACCTCTCCTACGCTTTTCAGTGGTTCGCGTTCGCGGGCATCGTGATCGTGGGGATGGGAGCCTTACTGCGCAAACAGACGTCGAGCAGCGACGTCGAGCAGAGCCGTCAAGCGACATCGTCTAGCAGCAACGTATGACGTAGTTGCTCGACGTTTCTTGCTCGACGTCCTTGCTTGACGTTCTTGCTGGACGTCTTCAATTTCCCAGCCCGCCTTCCTCGTCGAGTTTCGTTATGCGCCGAGTCCTCGTCGCGACGTTCGCCGCCGCCACGCTTACGTACGCCCGTCCGTCGACCATCGCGGCCCAGAATCCGCCGGCAGCCCGCGCCGATACCGCGAAGCGTCCCAAGACAGACTCGCTGCCGCTCACGCCCACCCGCACGGTGGCGTTCGACGCGCACGAAGGCACGTGGTTGTCGCTCGACGTGTCGCCCGACGGCAAGACGATCGTGTTCGAGCTGCTCGGCGACCTCTACACGATGCCGATCGCCGGCGGCGACGCGACGCGCATCACCTCCGGCCCCGCGTTCGACTCGCAGCCACGCTACGCGCCCGACGGCAAGCACCTCGTCTTCCTCTCCGACCGGAGCGGCGCCGAGAACATCTGGATCTGCGACGCCGACGGCACGCACCCCAAGCCCCTCACCAAGGGCGGCAACCAGCTGTATGCCTCGCCCGTGTGGACGCCGGACGGCAACTACGTCGTGGCGGCGCGCACCAGCGGCGTGCTCGGCAGCACCTATGAGCTGTGGCTGTACCACAAAGACGGCGGCTCGGGCACCGGGATGGTGAAGCTTCCGCCACCGCGGCCCGGCGTGCCCGCGATGAACACCTTGAGCCCGGCCTTCGGGTCGGACCCGCGCTACATCTGGGTGAGCCGGCACCGCGGGGGTTTCGGCTACAACCTGCAGTACCCGCTGTGGCAGCTCGCCATCTATGACCGGCAGACCGGACGGATCTTCACGCAAACCGACCTTTACGGTAGCGCGATGCGCCCGGTGCTGTCCCCGGACGGCAAGTGGCTCGTGTACGCGACCCGCTACGACGCCGAGACGGGGCTGCGGCCGGCGCACGTGGAGCAGAACCTCGGCCCCCTGGTGCGCTTCGACAATCGCGCCGACACCGGCCAGGTCCTGGTCCGCCAGATCCGCAACGCGAGCACCTCCCCCGACGGCCGCCGGCTGGTGTTCAGCGCGCTCGACAAGCTCTACGTGATGGACCTCCCCGGCGGCGCGCCGCGGCGCCTCACGTCCGACACGGTGCACGAGCAGGTGCCGGCGTGGTCGCCCGACGGCCAGTGGATCGCTTATGTCACTTGGACCCAGGACGGCGGCTCCCTGATGAAAACGCGCGCCGACGGCCGCGGCACAGCCGTGCGGCTGACGCCGGACGTGGCGTTCTACGACGTGCCCGTCTGGTCACCGGACGGCCAGAAGGTGGTGTTCGTGAAGGGGCCGCGGGCGGCGCGCATCACGGAGCACTTCGGTCCCGGCTACGAGCTGGACTGGGTCCCGGCGGCGGGCGGCGCCGCGACGCGGGTGACGCCGTACGACGGGTGGGGACGACCGCACTTTGCCCGCGATCCGAATCGCATCTTCTACTACGCGGGTCCGGATGGCCTCGTCTCGATCCGCTTCGACGGCACCGACCGGCGCGCGTACCTCAAAGTCACCGGGTACACCTATCCCGGGCCCGGCTCGGAGCCGAGCCCCGCGGACGAGATCCTCGCCGCGCCCGACACGCAGCGCGTGCTGGCGCAGGTCGGCAACAACGTCTACCTCGTGACGCTGCCGGAGCTCGGCGGCGAGACGCCGAGCATCAACGTCTCCGATCCCGGCGCGGCCCCGTTCCCCGTCAAGCGGCTCACCCGCATCGGCGGCGACTTCATCGGCTGGGCGGCGGACGGCAAGACGGTGTACTGGTCCATCGGGCGCAGCTTCTTCCGCTACGATCCGGTGGTGGCCGATTCGGCCGAGAAGGTCAAGGCCGTGGCCGACTCGGTCCGCGCCGACTCTCTGAAGCCGGACAGCGCCAAAGGCTGGAAGCCCGACTCCGCGTTCCGGACCCGCGTCGATTCGCTCAAGAAACAGCCGGCCTACGACCCGCCCCGGCTCGACGTGACGATCCGCGTCGCGCGCGACGTCCCGCGCGGCTCCCTCGTGCTACGCGGTGCGCGCATCGTCTCGATGAAGGGCAACGAGGTCATCGAGAGCGGCGACCTCGTGGTCACCGACAACCGCATCGCCTGCGTGGGCGCCCGGGGGAGTTGTAACGCGCCCGCGGGGGCCCGGGTGATGGACGTCGCCGGCAAGACGATCATCCCCGGGTTCATCGACGTGCACGCGCACCCCTGGCCGACATGGGGGATCCATCAGACGCAGGTCTGGAAATACCTCGCCAACCTCGCCTGGGGCGTGACCACCACCCGGGACCCGCAGACCGCGACCACGGACGTGCTCACCTACGCCGACCAGGTGGAGACCGGCGAGCTGATCGGGCCGCGCGTCTATCACACGGGGCCGGGCGTGTTCTGGGACGAGAACTTCCAGACTTTGGACGACACCCGCAACGCGCTGCGCCGCTACAGCGAGTTCTACGGGACCAAGTGGATCAAGGAATACATGACCGGGAACCGCAAGCAGCGGCAGTGGGTGATCATGGCGGCGAACGAGCTGGGCCTGATGCCCACGACCGAGGGCGGGCTCGACTTCAAGATGAACCTGACGGAGATGCTGGATGGGTACCCCGGGCACGAGCATGCCTACCCGATCATGCCGCTCTACCAGGACGCGGTGCAGCTGACGGCGCAATCGGGCATCACTTACACGCCCACGCTGCTCGTCTCGTACGGGGGGCCGTTCAGCGAGAACTACTTCTACGAGCACTTCGACATCCACGACAACGCCAAGATCCGACGCTTCCTGCCGCATGAGGAAATCGACCAGCGCGCGGAGCGGCGCCCCTGGTTCCGCGACAACCAGTATGTGTTCCCCCGCATCGCGGCGGGCGCGGCGGCGGTGCTGCGCGCCGGCGGCAATATCGGGCTGGGGTGCCACGGCCAGCTCGACGGCCTGGGCTGCCATTGGGAGCTGTGGGCGATGGCGGCGGGCGGAATGACGCCGCACGAGGTGCTGCAGGTCGGCACCAGCGACGGCGCCCACGCCCTCGGCATGGAGCACGACCTGGGCTCGCTCGAGCCGGGGAAGCTCGCCGATCTCATCGTGCTCGACGCCAACCCGCTCGAGGACATCCACAACACCAACACGATCCGCTACGTGATGAAGAACGGCCGGCTCTACGAGGGCGAGACGTTGAACGAGATCTGGCCGCGGCAACGGCCGCTGGGGCGGATGTGGTGGTGGGGGCAAGAACCGAACGGCAAGTAGAACGTCGAGCCAGACCGTAGGGAGACACCGTGGAGGGGAACCGTAGAGAGATGTCGTATGCTACGCCTCTCCTGCACGGTGTTCCCCCACGGTTCTCATTGACGTAGCCCCTCCACGTAGTTAAGGTTCGGTCGTAGTTCAAGAACCGCGAGCTGGCATCCTTCCGAAGGACAGCCCCGCTCAGGAGCGGGCTCCGGCGCTGTACACACGCCCGGTCTCATTCCCCAGGTTCAATTCGCAGTGACATCGCCACCGGTGGCATTGGGCCGCCGGACGATGGGCGTGTGTGTGAGGAAGTTTTTTTCAATGTCATTTGCTGCACTGGGCCTCGTGCCCGAGCTGTTGCGCGCCGTCGCCGAGGAAGGCTACGAGCGCCCCACCCCCATTCAGCAGGAGACGATCCCGCTGGCCCTCGCGGGCCGCGACCTGATCGGCTCCGCCCAGACCGGGACCGGCAAGACGGCGGCGTTTATGCTGCCGATCCTGCAGCGGCTCGCGCCCGGTCCGCGTCACACCCTGCGAGCGCTGATCCTCGTGCCCACCCGGGAGCTCGCCGAGCAGGTGCTGCAGAGCGCCCTCGCTTACGGCCGCCACACCGGGGTCACCGCGGCCGCGGTCTACGGCGGCGTGGGGCTCGAGCCGCAGACCCAGGCGCTGCGCCGCGGCGTGGACATCGTCGTGGCGACGCCCGGCCGGCTGCTCGATCACATGGAGCGCGGCCACGTCGATTACCGGCGGCTCGAGGTTCTGGTCCTGGATGAAGCCGACCGCATGCTCGACATGGGGTTCGCTCCCGACGTGCGCCGCATCCTCCGGGAGCTGCCGACCGAGCGCCAGACGATGCTCTTCTCGGCGACGATCTCGCTGGAAGTGGACGCGCTCGCCCGCACGGCCCTGAACGGTCATGCGTCGGTCGAGATCGGACGCCGCGCCCAGGCTGCCGACGGTATCGAGCACGTCATCGTGGCCGTGGACAAGCTGCAAAAGCGCGACGTCCTCGCCAAGATCCTGCAGGCGAAGCCGTCCGGTCAGACGCTGGTGTTCACGCGCACCAAGTACGGGGCGGACAAGCTCGCCGCCTTCCTCAAGAAGGAAGGGATCCCCGCCCACGCGCTGCACGGCGACAAGGCGCAGAGCCATCGCACGCGCACCCTCGAGGCGTTTCGCCGGGGGGTAGCGGACATCCTCGTCGCGACGGACATCGCGGCGCGCGGCATCGACGTGGATGGGATCCGGATGGTGGTGAACTTCGACGTGCCGGCGGATGCCGAGATCTACGTGCACCGCGTGGGCCGCACGGCCCGGGCCGGGGCGCGGGGGCTCGCGCTCACGCTGCTGTCACCCGATGAGTGGCTGCTCATGGCCGACATTGAGAAGCTGATCGGGCAGACGTTCCCGCGGGAAGTGATCCCCGGCTTCGAGCCGTCGATCGCGCCGCTGCAGCCGAAGCCGCGCGAGGAGCTTGCGCCGCGCCGCTCGCTCACGGTCCGCGGGCGAGCTGGGGCCCGGCGGCGCCGATAACGGCGTCTAGCAACGGCGTCGAGCAAGAGCGTCAAGCAAAGACGTCGAGCAGAACCGTAGACGATTCCGCTCGACGCAGTCGCTTGACGCCCTTGCTCGACGTATTCGCTCGACGGTTTATCGTTTTTCGATGGTCACGTAGTCGCGGAGTGGACTCCCGATGTACACCTGCCGGGGCCGGGCGATTTTCTGCTCTTTGTCGAGCAGCATCTCCTGCCACTGGGCGAGCCACCCCGGCGTACGCCCGATCGCGAACAGCACCGGGAACATGTCGATCGGGAACTTCATCGCCTCGTAGATGATCCCCGAGTAGAAGTCGACGTTCGGATAGAGCTTGCGGGAGACGAAGTACTCGTCCTGCAGGGCGATGCGCTCCAGCTCGAGGGCGATGTCGATCAGGGGATTCTTCCCCGTCAGGTCGAACACCTGGTCGGCGGTCTGCTTGATGATCTTGGCGCGCGGGTCGTAGTTCTTGTAGATGCGGTGCCCGAAGCCCATTAGGCGCACCTCGCCGTTCTTCACCCGCTGGATGTAGGCGGGGATGTTCTCCTTCGTGCCGATCTCGTGCAGCATCCGCAGCACCTGCTCGTTGGCGCCGCCGTGCAGCGGGCCGTACAACGCCGCCGCGGCCGCCGCCATCGCCGAATACGGATCGGCGTGCGCCGAGCCGACGCCGCGCATCGCGCTCGTCGAGCAGTTCTGCTCGTGGTCGGCGTGGAGAATGAAGAGCACGTCGAGCGCCTTCTCGAGCACCGGATGCGGCGTGTACTTCACCTCGGTCGCCTTGAACATCATGTTCAGGAAGTTCCCGGTGTAGCTCAAGTCGTTGTCCGGATACGCGTACGGCATCCCGACGGTGTGGCGGTGCGCGAACGCGGCCAGCGTCGGCGTCTTGGCGATGAGGCGGAAGATCTGATCGCGACGCGACCGTTCGTCCTCGATGTGTTTGGCCTCGGGGTAGAACGTCGACAGCGCCGCCACCGTGCTCACGAATACGCCCATCGGATGCGCGTCGTGGTGGAATCCGTCGATGAACTTCTTGATGTTCTCGTGGATGATCGTGTGGTGCGTGATGTCGAACACCCACCGATCCAGCTCGCTCGCCGACGGTAGCTCGCCGTGCAGCAGCAGGTACGCGGTCTCGAGGAACGTGCTCTTCTCGGCGAGCTGCTCGATCGGGTAGCCGCGGTAGCGCAGGATCCCCTTGTCCCCGTCGATGAAGCTAATCGCGCTGCGGCACGCGGCCGTGTTCATGAACGCCGGGTCGTAGCTCAGCAGGCCGTGGTCGTCCGGGGCGACCTGGAGCTGCCGCAGGTCGGTCGCGTGGATGGTGCCGTCCTGGATCGGGAGCTCGTACTGCTTCCCGGTGCGGTTGTCGATGACCGTCAGGGAGTCCTTAGGCACTGCGGGGTCCTGGACAGTGGCTGGCGAAAGCTAATAGAGTCATCCTATTTTGGGGCGCGATGACCGGACCGGCGAAACCGCGCACGAGCCTCTATCCGACCAAGTCGGGGGCGGGGGCGATCCTTGGGCAGCAGCTCGCGACCCGGGGCTACCAGTCGTGCGTCCTGCTGGGGATTACCCCGGAGGGCGTCGAAGTCGCGGCGCACGCCGCCAAGGCGATGGGCGCGCAGTTCGACGTGATCGTGGCGGCGTTCATCCGGCTCGGCTCGAACCTCGCGCCGATCGGCGCCATGGCCGAAGCCGCCGACGCTGAGCTCGACCCCGACTTCCAGCCCGGCGGCGGCCTCATCGACAAGCTGTCGTCCGCGATCGACGAATCCCGCGCTCGCGTCAAGCAGGACCTGATCCTCTATCGGACCCAGCGTCCCCTCAAGAGCCTCGCGGGCCGCACCGCCGTGATCGTGGACGGCCAGGTCGTGTATCCATGGAAGGTGCTCGCCGCCGCCAAGGCGGTGGAGCAGCAGGGTGCCCGCGAGGTGGTCGTGGCAACCCCTGTGGCCACGGAGAAGGCCGCCGAGCGCATCCGCGCCCGCCAGTACCCGCTCGTTTGCCCCTCCATTGTGATGGAGCCCGACGGACACCCGACGCCCTACGCCGATTCGGTAGGAGATGCCCCTGAACGGCTAAAGAGCATCATGATTGCGCACCAGGCAGCTTGAGCACCTTAGAACTTGACGTCCACCGTCCCGCGTTCGAGCCACCGATGGTCTCCTGCGAGCACATCTTGAGCGACGCGATACGTATGCCCGTCTTCATTCCTCCACAATCCGCGGAATTTGGCATTGATCCGGCCCCGTGCCTGCCGGCAGAACAGGTCCGCGAGCTCGACCGCTCGCCGCCCCGTGTCGGGCTCGCGCTTGAGCAGCCACTGCGCCCGGCAGCATGCGGCCGCCATGGCGAACAGCTCGGCGCCCACGTCCACGAGCCGGAATAACACCGCCTGGCGGTACTCGAGCTTGGGGCCGAAGCGCACCATCGAGTGGAAGATCCCGCGGGCCAGCCGTCGCGCGCTCCGGGCGACGTACCGCAGGTGCGGCGCGAGGCGCCCGAACTCCGCGTACCGCGGCCAGAAACTCCAGCCCAGCCAGCGGGACGGATACCAGCGTGCATAGAACAGCCCCGCGCGGACCAGCCCCGCGAGCCGCTGGCCCAGCGTCTTACCCGGCATCACCACGTCGCCCGCGACCTCGAGGTGCTTGTCGAGCGCCTCCCGGGCGATGAACAGGTGCATGATCTCGCTCGAGCCCTCGAAGATCAGGTTGATGCGGAAGTCGCGCATGATGCGCTCGACGGGGTAGGCCTTCTCCCCGCGCGCGCGCAGCGAGTCGGCGGTCTCGTAGCCGCGGCCGCCCCGGATCTGCACGGTATCGTCGATGATCCGCCACCCGCCCTCGGAGTTGTACAGCTTGGCGATCGCCGCTTCGAGGCGGATGTCGTACCCGCCGCGGTCGGCCATGGCGCCGCACAGGTCGGCGACGGCCTCCATCGCGAACGTGTTCGCGGCCATCGTGCCGATTTTCTGCGCGATCGCGTCATGCTGGCCGATCTTGCGGCCCCACTGCACGCGCACGTTGGCCCAATCGCGCACGATCTCGAGGCAGCGCTTGCCCACGGCCACGGCGCCGATGGGCAGCGTGAGCCGTCCCGTGTTGAGGGTGATCAGGGCCAGCTTCAAGCCCTTGCCCTCGCCCCACAGCACGTTCTCCTTGGGGACGCGCACGTCGGTGAACCGGATCACCCCGTTGTACATGGCCTTGATGCCCATGAAGTGGCAGTGGTGCACGACCTCGACCCCGGGCGTGTTCGCCTCGACGACGAACGCCGTGATCTGCCGCTTCTCCTTCCCCTGGACGACCTTCGAGGGCGTCCGCGCCATCACCACCAGCAGCTCGGCGATCGTGCCGTTGGTGCACCACAGCTTCTCGCCGTTGAGGATCCACGCCTGCCCGTCCTCGCTCGGTACCGCCGTCGTCTCCATCGCCGCCGGGTCGGACCCGACGTTCGGCTCGGTCAAGGCGAATGCCGAGACCGCGCCCTTGGCCAGGCGCGGCAGATACTTCTTCTTCTGCGCCTCGGTGCCGAACATCTTGAGCGGCTGGGGGACGCCGATGGACTGGTGGGCTGAGAGCAGCGCCGTCAGCGATCCATCCACGCTCGAGACCAGCTCCATCGCCTTCATATAGGACAGCTGCGAGAGCCCGAGCCCGCCGTACTCGCGCGGGATCTTGATGCCGAACGCGCCCATCGTTCTGAGCGCCGCGATCACCTCGTCGGGGATCTCGCCTTCGCGGTCGATGCGGTCCGCGTCCACGGTGCGCAGCAACCGCTCCAATTGGTCGAGGAACGGCTTGGCCCGGGCGACCTCGGCGGGATCCTGCTCGGGGTAGGGATGAATGAGGTCGAGGCGCAGGGAGCCGAGAAACAAGTCGCGGACGAAGCTGGGCGCGGCCCACTGCGCCTCGCGCGCCGCTTCGGCGACGTCGCGCGCCTCGGCGGCGCTCACGGGGCGTTGGGGTTCGGTGGCGGTCGTGGTCATGGATCCAATCTAGCCCGGTGTCCCGCCCTCGAGCAGCCGCGGTTTCATGCCGAGCGTCACCAGCGCGCCCCCCGCGATGCCCCCCAGGTGGGCGAAGTTGTCGATGAACGGGCTGGCCAGCCCCGTCAGCACCTGCCACGCGGCCCAGGCCGCCAGCACCACCGCGATGCGCTTGTCGCGGACGTAGAACTGACGCCGGTAGCGGACGAGCACCACCACCACCGAGGCGAGCACGCCGAAGATCGCCCCCGAGGCGCCCACCGACGGTCCGGGCCGAAACGCGATCGAGAGCCCGGCGCCCGCCAGGGCGCTGGCGAAGTACACCCCGGCCGTCTGGGCGAAGCCCAGGGCGTGCTCGCACGCCAGCCCCACGATATAGAGGACAAGGCAGTTGCCGAGGAGGTGCTCGGGGCCCGCGTGCAGGAACGGCGCGCTGATGAGCCGCCACCACTCGCCGGCGAGCACGCCGTCGCGGGTCAGCGCCCCCGCGGCCACGATGGTGTCCTTGTCGCCGAGCGCGCCGCTCGCGATCTCCCAGGCGAACATCGCGACGTTGCAGGCGATGAGCAGCAGGGTGAGCGGTGGGAGCATCCCCATCCCGCGCTCGAAATCCCGCGGGGCGCCGGCGCCCGCCAGCATCTCGGGGGTGATGAGCAGGGGCTCTTCGCGCCCGTCGCTCACACCCCTTACCGCCGCTCCCCGGTATCCAGCATCACGCCGAGCGCCAGCCCCACGCGGCGGTCCAGCGACCGCGTCCGATCGGCCTTCAGGTCGAGCACGTAGCGGTCGAGGATTGTGAACTTGCGGTTGAACTCGCCGATCACTTCGTCGCTGTCGCCGCGGCAGATGATGAAGTTCGTGCGCAGGAAGCCGAGCAGCGGGCCGACCAGGCGCCGCAGCAGCGACAGGATGATCGAGTCCTCCTTCGCCATGTACAGCACGGTCCCGTCCGGCGCCTTCACGTGCCAGCGTTTCCGGAAAACGTTGTAGAGGTAATTCTTGGCGAAGTGCGCCAGGGGCTTGCCGCGCGGGTCCCGAACCGTGTAGGTCGCGACGATCGGTTGGAATTTCTTGTCCTGGAGGATCTCGAGCAGCCGCTCGCGCTTGGACTGATCGCGGTAGAAGGTGACGTGGCGCTTCGCGGAGAGGGGGACCGCCACCAGCAGCAGCACCGGCAGGAAGCCGATGACGCCGATCAGGCCGAAGACGGTCTCGCCGGCGGAGCCCTTCATCGCGTCGGATGCGGCGATGCAGAGCCCGGTGAACACGCCCGCGACGATCAGTCCGGCGAGGATGGCGCCGACGTTCCGCAGCAGGTGCGCGGGGCGCTCCACGTACACGATCTTCTGCCCTTGCTCGTCGCAGACATCGTACTTCTCGCTGATGCGCAGCATCTGCTGGCGCAGCAGGAAGACGTCCCGCTCGAAGGCGCGATCGGCCTGCGGCGCCGCGGCCACCGCCGCGGCGGTCCCGGGCGCCCGGTTCTCGCGGCCGCACTGCGGGCACTTCACCAGCCGCCCCGCGAATTCGTCCTTCAGCTCGTACGACGTCCCGCATTGGCACAAGACGCGAACGGACACGGTGGCCCTCCCTCGATCGGAGTTGAACGGCGTTCCAATCTATGGCTTGACAGCCGCGCCGTGAAAGGGAGATTCGCCGGGCCTCCAGGAGGAGTCGTGTCATGCGCTGCCCCGCACTCGTCGCCGGTCTCGCCTCCGCTGTCGTCGCCGCTTCGACCCTCGCGGCTCAAGCGACGCCCGCCCCACGGACGCAGCCGACCCTGATCAAGGCCGGTCGCCTCATCGATGGCCGCACCGACCAGGTACAAACCAACGTCGGCATCCTCATCGACGGTGATCGCATCCGCGCCGTCGGTCCGCTGGCCCAGGTGCAGGCGCAGGCGCAGAACGCGAAGGTCATCGATCTCTCGCAGATGACGGTGCTGCCGGGCCTCATCGACACGCACACCCACCTCCTGTTGCAGGGCGATCCCACCTCCGAGTCCTACGACGCGCAGCTGCTGTACCAGTCGATCCCCTACCGCGCGATTCTTGCGGCGCGCAACGCGCGCCTCGCCCTGGAGCACGGCTTCACCGCGCTGCGCGATCTCGAGACCGAAGGGGCGATGTACGCGGACGTGGACGTCAAGCGCGCCATCAACCGCGGCGAGATCCCGGGGCCGCGCCTCTTCGTCTCCACGCGCGCCATGGCGCCGACGGGGATGTACCCGATCGTGAGCGGCAACTGGGAGATCGAGATGCCGCACGGCGTTCAGCCGGTGGACGGCGTGGACGGCGCGCGTCTCGCCGTGCGCCAGCAGGTGGCCAACGGGGCCGACTGGATCAAGTACTACTCGGACCGTCGCTATTACTTCACCGCCGACAGCGTGCTGCACAGCTGGGTGAACTTCACCGACGACGAGGCGCGGGCGATCGTGGACGAGGCGCACCGCATCGGCCGGCGCGCCGCGGCCCACGCCATCGGCTCCGACGGCATCGCCGCGGCGCTCCGCGCCGGCGTCAACACCATCGAGCACGGCGACGGGATGACCGACTCGCTCCTCGACGTGCTGAAGGCCCGGGGCGTCTACTGGGTGCCGACCGTCACCGTTGCCTGGTACGTCGCCGGGCCCCGCGGGGGCGTGTGGGGGCCGATGCTGCAGCACCAGAAGCGCGCCTTCCAGCGCGGCGTGCAGAAGGGGGTCAAGATCGCCCTCGGCACGTCGGTGGCGGCCGAACTGCTGGGCGCGCAGGATGAGCTGGGCGCGGTGGCCCCGGGTTTCTACGCCGACCTCGTCGCCGTCAGCGGCGACCCGCTGCGCGACATCACGGAACTCCAACGCGTGCGGTTCGTTATGAAGGGTGGAACCGTCTATCTTTCGCCATAGTGCGCGCGCTCGGCGTCTCCCTCTTCCTTTGTATCGGCGCCGTCGGCTTCGCTCGGGGACAGGAGGGGGGCTCGCCCCTCGCCCCCCCGGGCACCGGCGGCGTCGCGGCGTTGGCGGACCTGCTCGAACAGCTCGGGGCGAACAAGCGCGTCCTCGTCATCGGCGCCCACCCCGATGACGAAGACACTCAGCTCCTCACCTACCTCTCCAAGGGCCTCGGCGCCCAGGCCGCCTATCTCTCCCTGAGCCGCGGCGAGGGCGGCCAGAACCTCATCGGCCCCGAGCTCGGCGCCGAGCTGGGCGTGATCCGCACCGAAGAGCTCCTCGCCGCCCGCCAGCTGGACGGCGCGCACCAGTTTTTTACGCGCGCCTACGACTTCGGCTTCTCCAAGACCGCCGCCGAGTCGTTCCGCTTCTGGCCCCGCGACGCCGTGCTCGCCGACGTCATCGCGGTGATGCGACGGTTCCGCCCGCAGGTCGTTGTCTCGATCTTCACCGGCACGACGCGCGACGGCCACGGCCAGCACCAGGTCGCCGGCGTCGTCGCCCAGCAGGCGTTTGAGCTCCTCAAGGACTCGACGTGGGGCCCGGCGAAGCTGTATCGCTCCGCGTTCTTCGATACCGCCGCGGCCACCCTGCGCATTCCGGCCGGCGCGATCGATCCCATCGTGGGACAGTCCTACTACCAGATCGCGATGGCCGGCCGCAGCCGCCACCGCTCCCAGGACATGGGCCAGCTGCAGCGCCCTGGCCCCAGCACCATCCGCCTGGCGTTGGTCGAAACGAAGTCGGGGGTGGGGGCGGGAAGCGAACTGTTCGCAGGCATCGATACCATGCTCCGGAATGGTGCCGCGTTCGCCGCGCTCGTCGACTCGGCCCGCCGCCAACTCAACCCGTGGCGTCCCGCCGCGGTTGTGCCGCTCCTCGCCCGCGCGGCGCGCACGCTGCCCCTCGTCCCGGAGGCCGACGACCAGCGCCGTCTCCTCGAGCAGGCCCTCGCCGACGCGGCGGGCGTGGCCCTCGACGCCGTCGCCGACGACGACATCCTCGTGCCCGGCGAGCGCGTGCAGGTCGAAGCCAGCGTCTGGAATGCGGGCGACGGTCCGGTGCCGGTGGACGCACTGGACGTGACGGCCCCGGGTGGATGGACGGTGCAGCGGCTCGACCTGACGGGGGGCCAGGCCGCCCCCGGCAGCCTGCTCGTGCGGCGCTTCGCCGTGGCGGTCGCGCCCGGCGCCGAGCGGTCCCAGCCGTACTTCCTGCTGCGCCCCCTGGCGGGCGCGCTGTACGACTGGACCGGCGTGCCCGACTCCGTGCGCGGAGAGCCGTTCGAGCCGCCGCCGCTCACACTCGTCGCGCGGCTCACCATCGCCGGCGTCCCGGTGACGTTGCGACGCGAGGTGGTGTACCGCATCCGCGACCAGGCGAGGGGCGAGATCCGCCGCCCGCTGTTTGTGACCAACGTCTTCGACGTAGCGATCTCGCCCGATCTCGTCGTGTGGCCGATCGACGGCGCCCCGGCGGCTCAGCGCCGCTTCACGATCGCCGTCACCAACCGCACCCGCGCGGCGAGCACCGCACGCGTGAGCGTGGCGGTGCCGCGCGGGTGGGCCCCGGTCCCCCCGGAGACGTTGGTGTTCGCCCGCGAAGACGAGAGCCGGATGGTCTCCGTGACGACCACGCCGCCGGCCGGCATCCAGCCGGGGAGCTTCGCGCTGCGGGTAACGGCCACGGATCCCTCGGGCGTCCGCGCGGAGGGGGCGCTTGCGGTGATCGACTATCCGCACATCCGTCCGCGTCCTGTCGTACATCCCTCCGTGGCCGAGGTCCGGGTCGCGCGCATCGCGCTCCCGCCGCTGGCGCGGGTCGGGTACGTGCGGGGCGCCTCCGATCGCGTTCCCGAAGCCCTCGCGGCGGTCGGCGTGCCGGTCGAGCTGCTGAACGGGGACTCTCTTGCCCGCGGCGACCTCTCGCGCTTCGACGCCGTGGTGATCGGCAGCCGGGCGTACGAGACCGATACCGCGCTGGTCGCGAACAACACGCGGGTGCTCGACTACGCGCGCGCCGGCGGGCTCGTGATCGTGCAGTATCAGCAGTACCCGTTCATCCAGGGCAACTACGCGCCCTATCCGCTCACCATCGCGCGGCCGCACGACCGCGTCACCGACGAAACAGCTCCCGTCGCAGTGCTCGATCCTCAGAGTCCCATCTTCCGGGTCCCCAACGAAATCGGCGCCGCTGATTGGCAGGGATGGGTCCAGGAGCGGGGCCTGTACTTCGCGCACGACTGGGATTCGACCTACGTCCCGCTGCTCGAGACGCACGACCCCGGCGAGGCACCGCTCAAGGGCGGGCTGCTCGTCGCCCCGCTCGGCAAGGGCCGGTACGTGTACACGGGTCTGAGCTTCTTCCGGCAGCTGCCGGCCGGCGTGCCCGGCGCCTACCGGCTGTTCGCGAACCTCCTCGGACTCGGAAGCCGGCGTGCCGGGACGTAGCCTGCGGCTGGCGTCGCTGGCGCTGGTCGTCATCGGGTGTTCCACCGGGGGTCGAACGCCGCTCGTCATCTACTCTCCCCACGGCCGCGACCTCCTGTCGCTGTTCGAACGCCGCTTCGAGCAGCTCCACCCCGACGTGGACGTGCGCTGGCTCGACATGGGCTCGCAGGAGGTCTACGACCGCCTCCGCTCGGAGCGCGCCAATCCGCAGGCCGACGTGTGGTTCGGCGGACCGGCGACGATCTTCGCGCGCGGCGCCGCCGACTCACTGCTCGAGGCGTTCCGTCCCTCGTGGGGCGATGCCATCGAGGCGCACGGCCGCGGCCCCGGCGATCGCTACTTCGCCGTCTACGAGACCCCCGCCGTCATCGTGTACGCCGAGCAGGCGCTGCGGCCCGAGGAAGCGCCCCAGGACTGGGACGAGCTCCTCGCCCCCCGGTGGAAGGGCACGGTGTTGATCCGCGATCCGCTCGCGAGCGGTACGATGAGGGCCGTGTGGGGAATGATCATCGAGCGGGGCCTGAAGCAGACCGGCGACACGGCGGCCGGCTTCCAGTGGCTGCGGCGCCTCGACGCGCAGACCAAGGAGTACGTCCTCAACGGGCCGCTCCTCGATCAAAAGATCGTGCGCCAGGAAGGGCTGGTGACGGTGTGGGACCTGCCGGACATCCTCTTGAACCGGCGCGACGGCCTGCAGCTCGGCTATGTCTTCCCCAAGAGCGGCACGCCGGTGATCGAAGACGCCATCGCAGTGGTGCGCGGCGCGCGCCATGGCGCCGCCGCCCGCGCCTTCATCGAGTGGGTGGGGAGCACGGAGGCGCAGCTGCTCGCGGCGCGCGAGGTCTATCGCCTCCCCGCGCGACTCGATATCCCCGCCGACTCCCTCCCCGATTGGGTGCGCGACGTGCGGCGCCGGATGCGGCCGGCCGAAGTCGATTGGGATCTCCTCGCCGCGCGCGGCGCCGACTGGATGCGGTACTGGGACGAGCACGTGCGGGGGAGAGGGGAGGGCGGGCGGTGACGGCGTTTCTCGCCCTCGTGGGGCTCACGAAGCAGTGGGCGCACACGGTGACGGTCGGGCCGATCACGCTCGACATCGAGCGCGGCGAGATCGTCGCCCTGCTGGGTCCGTCGGGAAGCGGCAAGACCACGCTGCTGCGCTTGCTCGCCGGGTTCGAGACGCCGGACGCGGGGAATATCCGGGTCGAGGGCGAAGAGGTCACGGGGCTGCCGCCGGCCCGCCGTCGCTTCGGCATGGTGTTCCAGCATTACGCGCTGTTTCCCCATCTCGACGTCGGCGAGAACGTGGCGTTTGGACTGCCGAAGGAAGGCGCGATGGGCAGGGTGGCGGCGGCGTTGGCGCTCGTGGACCTGGCGGGCTTCGAGCGGCGCCGCGTGCAGGAGCTGTCCGGCGGCCAGCAGCAGCGCGTGGCACTGGCCCGAGCGCTCGCGCCCGAGCCGCGGGTGCTGCTCCTGGACGAGCCGCTGTCTAACCTGGACCCCGGGCTGCGCGAGCGCACGCGCCGCGAGCTGCGGGCGCTGATCAAACGAGTGGGGATCACGACGCTGTTCGTCACGCACGAGCAGGACGAAGCGTTCGACCTCGGCGATCGCATCGCCGTGCTGCATCGCGGCCGGGTCGAGCAGGTGGGCACGGCCGACGCGCTCTACGAGCAGCCGGCAACGCTGTTCGTCGCGACGTTCGTCGGGCGGGCGAACGTGCTGCGCGGCGCCCCGGCACGCGCCCTCGGCGCGGTGAACGGCCACGTCGCGGTGGTGCGGCCGGAGCGGCTGCGCTTCGGGGCGCCCCCGCCCGGTTCGCCCGGTTCGCCCGCTTCGCGAGGATTGACGGGGATTGTGCAGGAGCGCCGCTACACCGGCGCGGCGGCGTTCTTCCAGATCGAGACCGACGGCGGTGAGCGGCTCGAGGTGCTGGCCGCTCCCGACGCCGCGCGCGTGGGCGAGCGAGTGCACCTGGAGGCGGTGAAGGTGCTCACCTTCCCCGAGCCGCCGTGACGGGGCGGGGGCGGGGAAAGCTATTGGCGGCGGCGGGGATGACGGTGCTGCTCGCGTGGCTCGTGCTGTATCCGATTCTCCTGGTCGCGATCGATGCGGCGCACGGCGACGCCATCGCGGCGTTCGCCCGCCGGCCCGGCGAATGGCGGGCGCTGTGGGCGAGCGTGTGGATCTCCCTCGCCAGCGTCGGGCTGGCGGCGGCCATCGGCATCCCGCTCGCGTTCCTGTTCGAGTGGCTCGAGTTCCCCGGGCGCAAGACGTTGGGCTCGCTGATCGCTCTCCCCGCGGTGCTGCCGCCGTTCGTGGGGGTGATCGCCTTCCTCTTTCTATATGGAGAGTCGGGGTTCGTGGCGCGCGCCGTGCAGCGCCTGTTGGGCCTCGCCGCCCCGCCGTGGCGGCTGCAGGGCGCGGGCGCGATCCTGCTGGTGCACGCCTACTCGATGTACGTCTACTTCTATCTCTTCACACGGGCGGGCCTGGCGAAGCTGGACGCGTCGATGCTCGAGGCTGCGCAGGCCCTGGGCGCGTCACCGTGGGCGACGCTGCGGCGCGTGACCCTGCCGCTGCTGCGCCCCTCGCTCGCCGGAGCGGCGCTGCTTGTCTTCATGACCGCCCTCGGCTCCTTCAGCGCGCCGTACGTGTTCGGGGGCGGCTTCCGCGTGATGACGACGCAGATCGTCGCCTCGAAGCTGAACGGCGAGCTGGCGCTCGCCACCGTCGAGACGGTCGCGCTCGCCCTCGTCGCCATCGTAGCGTTGGCGTTGATCCGCCGCACCGAGGGGAGCGACGTGCTGGTCGCCCTGGGGAAGGGCACCGCGCCGCGGCGCCGCGAGCTGCGCCGGCCCGCCGTGCGGACTCTCGCGGCCGCCGCCGGGTGGCTGTTCGCGTTCGTGTTACTGCTGCCGCACCTCACGCTGCTCCTCGTTTCTCTAGTTCCGTACGGAACCTGGACGACGGAAACGTTGCCCCCGCACGTGAGCCTCGTGAACTATCAGCGGCTGCTCGCCGAGCCCGACCGGTTGGCGCCGCTGCTCAATTCGCTGTGGATGGCCGCGGCGAGCACCGCCGCCGCGATCGCCGTCGCGCTCGCCGCCGGCGCGCTGGTCCGCCGGCGCCTGCCGTGGCAGTGGCGGTCGCCGATCGAGACGTTGATCGCGCTCCCCTGGGCCCTGCCGGGCACCGTGTTCGCGATCGCGCTCGCCGCGACCTTCAGCGTGCACCAACCGCTCGCGCTGCGCTGGGTGCTCGTCGGCACCGTCGTCCTGCTGCCGCTGGCGTACCTGGTGCGCAACCTGCCGCTCACCGGCCGCGCGGTGCTGGCGGGGTTCCGCCAGATCGATCCGGTCCTCGAGGAAGCGGCGGCGAGCCTCGGCGCGGGGCGCTGGGCCGCGTTCCGGCGGGTCACCGTGCCACTGCTGAAGCCGGCGCTGATGGCCGGTGGCAGCCTCGCCTTCGTGGCGGCGCTCGGCGACTTCGTGACGTCGATCGTGCTGTACACGTACGACAACCGGCCGATCTCCATCGAAATCATGTCGAGTCTCCGGGTCAACGAGATCGGCGTGGCGGCGGCCTTCGGGGTGATCCTGATGCTGGTGAGCGCGGCGGTGCTCGGCGTGGGGGCGCGGCGATGAAGCGGATGTGGGTGCTGATGGCCGTCTGCTTCGTGGACATGCTGGGGCTGATGCTCGTGGCGCCGCTGATGGCCTTCTACGCCATCCGCCTGCACGCCCCGGAATGGCTCGTGGGGCCGCTCATCGCCTCCTTCGCGGCGGCGCAGCTGCTGTCGTCCCCGGTATGGGGCAAGTTCTCGGATCGCTACGGCCGGCGCCCGGCGCTCCTGATCGGCCTCGGCGCCTCGCTGTTCGCGTATCTGATCTTCGGGTTCGCGACCAGCCTGTGGATGCTGTTCGCTTCCCGCGTCGTGCAAGGATTGGGCGGCGGCACCACCGGCGTGGCGCAGGCCTACGTCGCGGACACCATGGGGCCCTCCGAGCGCGCCAAAGCGCTCGGGTGGCTGTCGGCGGCGACGAGCGCGGGAGTAGTCATCGGCCCGTACATCGGCTCGTTCGCGCACCGTTTCGGCACCGAGATGCCGGGCGTAGTGGGCGCTGCGCTGGTGTTGATCAACGTGATCTTCGCCTGGAAATGGCTGCCGGAGTCGCGCGTGCCGCGTGCGCATGCCGCGACCCCGAGTGGGAGTCAGCTGGCGCTGGGACGCTCAATCAAGCAGGCGTTGTGGGAGATCATCGAACACCCGGCCGAGCCGGCGCACCGCGTCATCTGGATCTACGTCGTGGGGATGCTCGCCTTGAACGTCGTGATCGGCGTCCTGGCCCTGTATCTCAAGGACACGTTCGGGGTCACCGAGAACACGATCGGCTATTTCTTCCCGATCTTCGGGATCGTCGGCGTGATCATGCGAATTTCGCTCGTGGGCTGGTTCAACGATCGCTTCGGCGAGGTGCGCACGATGCAGATCGGCACCGTCCTGCTCGGCCTCGGCCTCGCGCTGATGCCGCTCCCGGCCGCCGTGCTCACCGGGACGCCCGCGATGGGGCTGTTCATCGCCTGCCTCGTCCTCGTGCCGGTCGGCACGGCGCTGCTGTTCCCGGCCTCCACCTCCCTCGTGAGCCAGCGGACCGATCGGCACGAGCTGGGTCTGGTGATGGGCGCGCAGCAGACCTTCCGCGGCATCATGAGCATCGTGGGCCCTGTTGGGGGGACCGCCGCCTTCGCCGCCCTCGGGCACGGCGTGCCCTTCATCCTGGCCGCCGCCGTCGTGGCCGTCGCCGGCCTGCTGGCGGCGCGGGAGCCGCACACCCGGCCTGAAGCCGCTAGTATTGAGGCATGATGCCGCTCGCGCTGCTCGTCGCCCTGACGGGGGGGGCAGGCACCACGCCCCCGCGTCCCAAGCTGATCGTGGTCATCACCATCGACCAGCTCCGCCCGGACTACCTCGTTCGCTGGAAGTCCCAGCTGACCGGCGGCTTCGCCATCTTGGCCGCCGACGGCGCCGTGTTCGACTCGGCCTATCAGGACCACGGCGTCACCGAGACCGCGCCGGGGCATGCGACGATTCTCTCGGGTCGCTGGCCGGCGCACACCGGCATCGTGATCAACGCTGAAGGCGTCCAGGATTCGACCGCCCTGCTGCTCGGCTCCCGCGGGCCGGGCGCCTCGCCGCGCCGCTTCCGCGGGACCGCCCTGTTCGACTGGCTCAAGACGAGCGACCCCAACGCCCGCGCGCTCTCGGTTTCGCGCAAGGATCGCGCGGCCATCCTCCCCGTCGGCCAGGCGAAGGAACAGGTCTACTGGTACGACTCCGGTCTCTTCACCACGAGCCGCTACTACACCGACTCGCTCCCCTCGTGGGTTCAGACGTTCAACGCTCAGCGCTGGCCGTACAAGGGCGCCGGCTGGAAGTGGACGCTGCTGCTGCCGGATTCCGCGTACGCCGAGCCGGACGATCAGGCGTGGGAGAACCAGGGCCGCAACGTCACCTTCCCCCACACGCTGCCGTTCGACAGCGCGCAGGCCGCCGTGGCGATCAAGACCGCGCCGCTGATGGACTCGCTCACGCTCGCGTTCGCGCTGACGGGCGCCGACGCGATGAAGCTGGGGCGCGGGCGCTCCACCGACCTGCTCCTGGTGAGCCTTTCGACCACCGATGCGGTGGGCCACACCTTCGGGCCCGATTCCCGCGAGCTACATGACCAGGTCCTCCGGGTCGACCGGTATCTCGCCTGGTTCCTGGGTCGGTTGTTCGATCGCTACGGCCGGCAGAACATCCTCGTGGTGCTCACGGCGGATCACGGGGTCACGCCGCTCACGGCGTACGCCCGCGTTCACGGGCATCCCGACGCCCGTGCGGTGGCGCTGGACACCTTGGTGAGCGCGGCGAATGGGGAGCTGGACCGCGCCTTCGGGACGGGCACGCCCCGGACGTGGCTGCTCTTCGACACCGGCATTCTGTTCCTGCGCGACAACGGCCGGCTTTCGGCGGTGGGCGCGAACGTGGATAGCATCGGCCGGGCCCTGGCGGCGCGCGTGCGCCGCGTTGTCGGTGTCGCCCGCGCGGACGCCCCGGCGGATCTCGCGCGCGCGGATACCGCCGACGATGCGGTCGCCCGCCGCTGGCGCCATCAGCTCCCGCCGGACGCCGGCGCGCTGCTCACGGTGACGCTGCAGCCGTTTTCCGTCTGGATGCCCGACAGCATCGCCGAGCACGGGCAGCCCTCGGAGCTCGACAGCCACGTGCCGCTGATGCTGTGGGGCCGCGGCGTCAAGCCGGGGCACTTCGCGCGACGCGCGAACACGGTGGACATCGCCCCGACGCTGGCGCGGCTCCTCGGCATTTCGCCGCTGTCGCTGCTCGACGGGCGCGTGCTGGCCGAGGCGCTCGCGCCGGGGAACTGACATGGCCGGCAAGAAGGTGAGTCCCGCCCAGGCGGCGCGCATTGAGCAGGTGAACGCGTTCCTGCACGTCGCCAACCACGTCAAGGGCATGGTCACCGAGCTCGACGCGAACCGCGCCGCCCGGTCTCAACTCATCGACAACCTCTGCGGGAGCATCGCCCGCGACCTGACGCACCTGCGCCAGCGCGCGCTCACCGCGAACATCGGCACCATCGCCGACGTCGCGGGCGCGCTCGCCGTGATGGCCGCGCGCGGCGGTGGGCTCAATATGAAGATCCGCGGCCTCACCGACGGCATGAACAATCTTCTGATCCAGCTCGACCACGCGCTCAAGCAGGCGATGGCAGGGGAGGACCCGGCCAAGCGGCCATCGGATCAGGGCCCCGCACCCGCCGCCTGACGTGCCGGCGATTCACTGCGCGGGACTGGTCAAGCGCTACGGCGACGTCGTAGCGGTCGCGGGGCTCGACCTCACCGTCGAGACCGGCGAGTGCTTCGGCCTGCTCGGCCCCAACGGCGCCGGCAAGACCACCACCATCGAGATCCTCGAAGGGCTCACGATCCCCGATGCCGGAGCGGTCGAGGTCCTGGGGATGCACTGGGACGACGGCGCCGGAGGACGCGCGCTGCGCGAGCGCCTCGGCATCCAGCTCCAGGACACGCAGCTGGGGGACAAGCTCACCGTGGCGGAGACGGTCGCGCTGTTCCGCAGCTTCTACCGGCGCAAGCACTCGGTGGACGAGGTGCTCGGCCTCGTGCAGCTCGAGGAAAAGCGCCGGGCCCGCATCGGCACGCTGTCCGGCGGGCAGAAGCAGCGGCTCGCGATCGCGTGCGCGCTGGTCAACCGTCCGGAGCTGCTCTTCCTCGACGAGCCGACCACCGGGCTCGACCCGCAGTCCCGCCGCCAGCTGTGGGAGATCATCGGGACGTTTCGGGTGGCCGGAAACACGGTCCTCCTGACCACGCATTACATGGAAGAGGCCGAGCGGCTCTGCGATCGCGTGGCGATCATGGATCACGGACGCGTGATCGCGCTGGGCACGCCGCGCCAGCTCATCGCCTCGCTCGGCGCCGGCCACGTGGTCGAGTTCGCGTTCGCCGACGGGGTGGACACGGCCGCGTTGCTCCCCGAGCTCGAGGCCCTGGCGGGGGTGCGGTCGGTGCGCCCCGCCCCCGACCGCGTGAGCCTCACCGTGAACGAAGTGCACCGCACGCTGCCCGCCCTGATGGCGCTCGTGGAGCGCCGCGGCGCGGAGCTGTCGATGCTCGTCACCCACCACGCCACGCTCGACGACGTCTTCCTCGCCCTCACCGGGCGACAGCTCCGCGATGCGTGAGCATCCGCTGTTCCAGATCACCCTGGCGCGGTTGCGGGAGTTCTACCGGGAGCCCGACGCCGTTTTCTGGGTGTTCGGCTTCCCCATTGTGCTCGCGTTCGCCCTGGGCATCGCGTTCCGCAACCGCGGGCCGGGCGAGCTTAACGTCGGGGTACAGCGCGGGCCGGGGGACAGCGCCGTCGTCAGCGCCCTTGCCGGCGGCCACGACCTGCGGGCGACGGTGCTCGACACCGCCGAAGGGCGCCAGCGGCTGCGGACGGGACGCATCGCCATCTTCGTGGTCCCAGGCGATCCGCTCGTGTACCGCTACGATTCGACGCGCACCGAGAGCCGGCTGGCGCGGCTCGAGGTGGACGCGGCCATCCAAGCGGCGCACGGCCGGCCCGACGTCATCGCGGTGCGCGATGATCGCGTCGTGGCCCCCGGCTCCCGGTACATCG
>WNGF01006170.1_pt1 | contig 22697 bp, 17 predicted proteins | sample 5400641 | NCBI WGS metagenome assembly WNGF01 (sample SAMN13153371, study PRJNA577476) | soil metagenome | isolation source: 80 cm soil or saprolite under grassland replicate 2 | place: USA:California | collected 2016-06-15 | reverse complement strand
ACGAGGCGACCGACCGGGCTGCCCCGGCGGCAGTGGCGTAGCGGCCGGCGAGGGTGACCACCTCGTGGACGTACCAGCAGGCGTTGTTGTAGCGCAGCAGCGCCTGGTGGACGGCCGGGCCGCCGAGGACCTGGGGGCACGGGTCGCTGGCGGGTGGGGGGCCGGCGAGGCCGTTGGCGCAGAGCTTGCGGGCGGCGGCGGGGACGGCGTCGGCGGGGTCGTAGGCGTTGCCGCCGTTGCCGAACGAGTCCCACGTGGAGGGGGGGCCGTTGGTGAGGTTGAACTGCATCGGGCCGGCGCAGCAGCCGGCGCTGTTGAGGCCGGCGTGGACCCCGGGGGCCTGCGAGCGGCCGTGGTTGCTCTCGACCTTGCCGATCCCGGCCAACAGCTGCCAGGTGAGCTTGGGGCAGGTGGCGGCGGCGGCGTGGTACAGGGCCAGGTAGGCGCGCGGGACGTCGGCCAGCGCGAGGTGGCTGGGCCCTGTCGCGCCAGCCGGGTCGGCCGGCGGCGGCGTGGGCTTGTGGCCCGGGTGCAGCGCCTTGGTGACCGTACGGCCCACCGCCGCCGGGACCCTGGCCAGCGGGAACCCCGGCGAGGCGCTCCCCGCCAGCAGCGCCAGCAGCAGCAACGCGACCAGTGCGCCGCCCCCCCTGAGCTTGGCCGACCGGTCCACCCGGTCAGCCTGCCGACCATCCCGAGGCGTTGCGCCGGACGGTGACGTACCCGGTCGGCAGCCGGCCGCCGCCGGCGTCGGCCATCACCAGCACGCGCCGCTCCGTGCTGCTCACCTTCTGCTGTTGCAGCGCCTGCACCCGGTCGCGCGCGACACCGTGGCGCTCGGCGAACCAGTTCGCGGCCACGTCCTCGGGTCGCCGGCCCAGCTCGCGGGCGGGGCCGGCGGCGCTGGCGGTGCGCGCGGCGGGCTGGCGGGCGGCTGCGGGCTGCAGCGAGGCGACCTTGCCGGTGGCCCGGGCCGGCAGGTCGGCGTTGTCGTACAGGGCACCGACGGCGGTCGTGAGCACCAGGGCGAAGGCGCCAGTGGCCAGCAAGCGGCGGCCCAGCCGGCTGCGCAGCAGGCCGAGCGGCAACAGCATCACCTCGACCGCGAGGCGCACGCCGGCCTCGCCGGCCGAGGAGGCCGTGGCCTCGCCGGCCGCCTGGCCGAAGATGCCGGGCCGCGAGCGGTGGATTGCGGTGGCGTTCATGGCGGATCACTCCCCGAGAAGCTGGACGCTGCGCCGCCGGCGCCGGCGGCCGAGCCGCCAGCGGAGCAGACCGAGGCCAACGATCGGCCAGGTGGAGCCCGCCAGGAGCACGCCGACGTACTCGTCGGAGGAGTGCAGCGCGGTGGCCACCCGCATCACGGTCAGCGAGAGCAGCGAGGTGAAAGCGAGCATCAGGACCGTGGCCAGGAGTGGCAGCAGCCACCAGCGGATCAGCTGACCGCGACGACGCGGCCCCTGGATGGCGAAGGGGAGTACGAACAGCCCGGCGAGGCAGAGCAGGAACAGCAGCGTCTGGGCGCAGGCCGCCACCATCGCGAGCACGCCGAGCGCGAGCGCGAACGGCAGCACGTAGCCGAGGGCGGAGGTGGCAATGAAGGCGCGTTCGGGCCCGTGCCGGCCGATCGCCCAGTCGTGCACTCCGGAGATGTTGTGGCCGAGGCTGTCGAGCAGCGAGCGCTTGCGGGACGGATCCGCCCCTACCAGCACCGGGCTCCCCGTCTGCACCCGCGACAGCGGGTTGGCGACGTAGGAGTTCCAGTAGTGGGTCGCCAGCCGCTTGTGGGCCTTCTCCGGGTCGGCCACCCCCTTGGTGTCGCCGCTCGGGGCGATCTGCGCCATCGCCTCGAGCATGAGGTCCGGGGTGGCGATCCCTGGTGCCGCCGCCGCCCGGACGGTCGCCTGCGGCTTGGTGATCGCCACGGTCGTGACGAGCAGCAGCAGGATGGCGAGCACCCAGGTGCGGGCGGACGGGCGTGCCAGGATGCCATAGGCCACCAGGCCGAGCAGGAGGAGCTGGGTGCCGCCCCTGAGGAGCCGGCTGTTCCCCTCCCGCCAGCCGCCGACGCCGTCGGCGGTGCGCCCGCCCACCAGGAAGTCGAACAGCGACAGGCGGTACACGTCCCGCTGCCGCTCGATGGACGACTTGGCGAGCCAGGCGGTGGAGCGGATGGCGACGCGGGAGTAGGCGTTCAGCACGCCATGGCCCTGGACGTCGATCTGCTCGTGTTGGTAGCTCCAGGGTGCCGACTCGGGGACGACGCCGCCGACCGCCTGCGCCGGGCGCACGACGATCACCAGGAACAGCAGCAGGAACGCTGCGATCAGGTAGCGCCCGAGTACGGTACGGAACTGCGCGAGAAGCCCATCGACGGGACGCACCACGCGCAGCGGCCGGGTGGGGGCCTGCACGGGTCCGTGATGGCGCTTCTCGGCGGCGATGCTCACGGCTTCCCCTTCACGTGAACCACGGTGTCCCTCGGGCTCCAGTTCCGAGAGACCGAACATATGTTCGACCCTTCGAGCAGTGGCGTCAAGCCGATAGAGCTGCTTGCCGGGCCTGTTCGGAGGGCTGTCCCGGTGGCTCCAGCGCGGTCTGTCCGGAACGCTCCAGCCGGGCCGAAGACCCGGGGCGCGAGGCTCAGCGGGCGAAGGGTGGCAGTGCCGTCACCGTGTGGTAGGGCAGCGGCGGGGTCACCACCGCCTCCTCGAGGAGGCGGTAGAACAGCAGGCCGCGGTGGGTCGCCCGGCGGCGGTTGAAGCGGAAGGTGAACTCGTCGAGGTACCAGTCGAGCTGGTCGGGCGAGACCGCTCCGGAGTGGGTGGCGTCGAGCCAGCGGTGCAGCCGGTCGACCACCTCGGCGGCGTGGACCAGGGCGGACCGTGGCCCGTCCTGGTCGGGCGGTGAGGTGCGGTAGCCGCGCTCCGCCAGGCCGCCGGCCGTGTCCGGCCGGCCGGTCCGGACCAGCGTGCCCGGCTCGACCGACCAGGCGGCGAAGGCGGCCAGCTCCTCAGGGCTCGAGCCGGGCACGCGCTGCATGCGCACCCGCCCTGACTCGCCGGCGTCGCGCTCCTCCACGGCGACGGCCACGGCCGTCGCCACTCGGCCGCCGACGACGGTGGTGGTCACCTGCACCGTCCCCGAGAGCCGCGGCCTGCCCGAGCGGACCATCGCACGCCGGTAGCGGTGCAGCATCGCCCAGGCGGTCTCGTAGCTGGCCAGGCCGAGGTGACGTTGCAGGTGGCGGGCTGAGACGCCGAACTCGGCCGTGGCGATCAGCCAGGCCGCCTCGAACCAGTGGGCGAGCGGCGTGCGGGTGCCCTGGAAGAGGGTCCCGGCGGTCACCGAGGTCTGGTGTTGGCAGCCCCGGCACATCAGGCGGCGGCGGGAGCCCCGCCAGGGCTCGCCGACCGCGCCACAGGCTGGGCAGACGAAGCCGTCCGGCCAGCTCAGCCGTTCGAGGTAGCCGGCGCAGGCGTCCTCGTCCGGGAAGAACTCCTCGAACTCGGGCCGGCTTCGGGGGTAGTCGGTCCCGGCGACAGGTCCTTGCGGCGGGCTCGCCACTGACCTCTCCTCGGTGCGCGGCCTCCTCAGCCGGGACGGCCGCCTAGAGCTGGCGTAGGCGTGGCGGTGGCCAGACCGTGCCGACGGCCCGGCCGACCAGAGAGGAATGGGGGATCGGCCCGAATACGCGCGAGTCCGACGAGTCCTCGCGGTTGTCGCCCATCACCCAGTAGTGCCCGGGAGGCACCTTCACCGGACCGAAGTCCGAGGTGAAGGAGCCCTTTCGGAGGTACGGCTCGTTCAGGGCGCGGCCGTTCACCCAGACACGCCCCTGGCTGCCCTGAACGACGTCGCCCGGGCCGCCGATCACCCGCTTGATCAGGTCCTCGCTCCCTGGTGGGGCGCCGCCGAACCCTTGGGCGACCGCGCGCCGCACCCATGTCACGGCGCTCTGTGTGGTGGCGGCGCCGCCGCCCGTGCGCCGCAGGAAGACCACCACCTGGCCGCGCTGCGGCGCACCGAAGCGATACGACAGCCGGTTGACCACCACGCGGTCGCCCACGTCCAGGGTGGGCTCCATGGAGCGGGACGGGATGTAGAAGGCCTGCACCAGGAAGCCCTTGACCAGCACGGCCAGCACCACCGCGGCGACCACGAGGACGGGTACCTCGGCCCAGAAGCCTGCTTTGGCGCGGCCGCGGGCGGGGCTGCCGCCGCGACCGGTGCCGTCGCTGAAGCGGTCCACCCGGGACTCTGACAGCTCGACCTCGCCGTCGGCTCCCCACGCGCCGGCCTGGCTCGTCGGGCCGGGGATCACCGCCGGCCTGGCGCTGAGCGCCCGGGGAGCCCGCTGGCCCCATGCGCCGGACGGGTCCTGGTCCATCCCGGGTTGGGGCGCGGCCATGCCAGGATCCGGCGGGGCCAACTGGTCCGGCGCCCAGGCGGTCTGGCCGGACGCGCCCGCCCAGCTGGTGCGCGGGGGGGCGACCCGCGCCCGGGAGGGCGCCGGCAACTGGCGCGGTGCGCGCGCCTGCCCCCAGAAGGCCTCGGACGGCATCGCCACGGCCGCGTCGGGCTCCCCGAACCCACCGTTCGCGGCGGGGCGCACCCCACCCGGTGGCATCGCGATCGGCGGAAGGCCCGGCTGGGTCGCCTGGTCCCAGGACGGCATCGCCGGGTTCGGCGCCCGGCCGGGGTCGGTCCGCGGGTCCGGCGGCATGGCCGGGCTTGGCGCCCGGCCGGGGTTGGTCCGCTGATCCCATGACGGCAGGCGGCCCGGGTCGGTCCGTGGGTCAGGTGGCATCGCGGGGTTCGGCGCCCGGCCCGGGACGGTCCGCAGGTCAGGGGGCATCGGCGGGTTCAGCGACTGGCCTGGCGATTTCGCCTGGTCCCAGGTCGGTAGTCCAGGACTCGGAGCGTAGCCCGGGTCGGTCCGTGGGTCCGGGGGCATGGCGGGGTTCGGCGCCCGGCCGGGGTCGGTTCCTTGATCCCAGGTGGGCATGGCTGGGTTGGGAATGCGGCCGGGGTCGGTCCGTGGGTCCGGGGGCATCGCGGGCTTGGGCTGCCGAGCTGGCGACTTCGGTGTGTTCCAGGACGGCATTGCCGGGTTCGGTGGGTTGGCGGGCGCGGGGGTGCCTGGCGGGGATCCACTCCAGGCCGTCGGCTCAGGAGCATCAGTCGGGCCTGGGGCTCGCGTGCCGTCGGCGCCCGGCGAACCCGGAGCCTCCGTCCACTCCTGCTCGCCGGTGCCGGCCTGGCGCACGCCCGGCATCCCCGGCCAGGAAGCGTAGAGGTCGGGCGCTCCCGGCGCGGTCGGCTCGTCGACCCAGGCCAGGGGCATGCTCGCTCGCCGCTGCGGCGGTTGCGCCGGGCCGGCCGGGGCGGCGTCGGGTGGGCCGGCCAGGGCCGCATCCGATGGCTCCATCCAGGGCTGGCCGGGGTCCGCCGCTTGGCTGACGACTGGCTCCTGGTCCCATCGAGCACCATGATCGGCCGCCAGGGGCATGCCCGGCGGCGCTCCCGTGCCGTGCCCCGACTCGTCCGCCGAGCCGGCCAGAGGAACCGCCGCCTGGCCGGTCGTGGACCCATTGGTCCAGGGAGCGGCCGGGACCGTCCATTGGCCGCTGGGTGGCCCGCCTGCCCAGGCGCTGCCGGAGACCTCGGATGGCTGGGCTGCGGACCCGTTGGTCCAAGGAGCGGCCGGCGGCTCGGGCTGCCTGGTGGCGGATCCGTTCATCGGTGCCGGCAGCTCTCGCCGGCCATTGGCGCGGGGCACCGCGGGCAGCTCCGGCCCGCCAGGGCCCGATCCGTTGCCCCAAGAGGGGCCGACCGACCGTGGCGGGTAGGGAGTCGATCCGTTGTCCCAGGGTGCGGCGGGATGACGGGCCACAGTGGGCCTGTCCGGCCACGGGGTGCCGGGAGCGGGGGGTGGGTCGGGCGCCGGCGCGCCGGTCCATGGCGGCCCGGGCGGCTGCTGGGGCGCGATGGCCGGCCGGCCGTTCGAGCCGTTCGAGGAGGCGGGGGCGCCGGGCCAGGCCGTGGGTTGGCCGTTGGGCGGGGGCGGGCCGGGCTGCTGTTCCCACCCGCCGTACGGAGGCGGACCAGGCTGGTGGGTCCACCCGCCGGTAGGAGGATCGTCCGTGGGGTCGCCCGGCGGCCCGTCCTCGGCGAGCATCTCCAGCCAGGAGGCGGCGGAGTCGTCAGGCGAGGAGGTCTCGGGGCGGCGGCGTCGCCGTCCCCAGGCTCCGGGTGGGCCGTTGTCGGACGGGCCAGGCGGCATGCCTGAATCGGCCGCGCCCTCCGGTGGCGGGCGGGCCGGGCCCATCGACGTCTCGTTCCAACGCTCCAAGTGGTCGCCACGCTTTCGCGTGTGGGGGGCGGACCCCGTTGGTGCAGTCTTGCAGCAGGTGGTGACGGAGCGGCGCTCGGCCGTGTCGCGTCACCCTTCTACTATCAACCAGGCTGGTATTGTCTCGCATCCACGCTCGCTCGCCGAACCGGCCATGTCGACCGATCCGCCCGGCGCTGGCGAGCAGCTCGAGTGTCGCCCGGTTACTGGTAGCCGCCGGGACCGTACGGGTACCACCATGGCTTGCGGTTGGCACGGCCGTCCAGGTGCACGTGCTTCGTCTCGCGGAACGCCTCGAGCCCCTCGACGCCCAGCTCGCGGGTGTTGCCGGACATCTTCATCCCCCCGAACGGCCCGGCGTCGTTGTCGGTCAGCGGGTCGTTGAACCAGACCGTCCCTGCCTGCAGCTCCTCCATGCAGCGCAGCACGTTGTCCAGCCGCGTGGTGTAGACGTTGGCGCCGAGCCCATAGGGCAGGGCGTTGGCCCGGGCGATCGCCTCGTCCAGCGAGCCAACCCTGGCGACCGGCGCGACCGGGCCGAACGTCTCGGTGCTCATCAGCTCCATGCCGTCGTCCACCTCGACCACCACCGTCGGGGCGAGGAACCAGCCCCGCTCGAAGCCGCCCCGGTCCCCGCCGGCCAGCACCCTGGCGCCGCCGCGGCGGGCCTCGGCGAGCTGGCGCTCCACCTTGGCCCGCTGGACCTCGGCGACCATCGGACCGACGTCGGTGGTCTCGGCCAGCGGGTCGCCCAGGCGGAGCCTTCCCGTCTCCTCTACCAGCCGGTCGACGAACTCGTCGAACACCGGCTCGAGGACGTAGAAGCGCTCGGCCGAGGTGCACACCTGGCCGGCGTTCAGGTAGGCGGCCCAGGCCGCGCCGGGCACGGCGACCTCCAGGTCGACGTCGTCGCAGACGATGAAGGCGTCCTTGCCGCCCAGCTCCAGGTGGGTGCGCTTGACCCGCTCGGCGCAGAGCGCGCCGATGCGCTGCCCGGTGGCCACCGAGCCGGTGAACGCCACCAGGTCGGTGCCGCCGTGGACGACCAGTGCCTCGCCCACCTCGGCGCCGCCCGTGACCAGGTTGACCACCCCCGGAGGGAAGCGGGCGAAGGCCTCGGCCATGGCCAGGGTGGACAGCGGGGTGTACGGGGACGGCTTGACCACCACGGTGTTGCCCGCGGCCAGCGCCGGCGCCAGCTTCCAGGCGAGCAGGAGCAGCGGGTAGTTCCAGGGGACGATCGCGGCAACCACCCCGACCGGCTCCTTGAGCACCAGCGAGAGCTGGCCCTCCTCGAGCGACGGGATCACCCGCCCGCGCTCGTGCCGGCCCAGCTCGGCATAGTAGGTGAAGGCGTTGGCGGTCCAGCCGACCTCGTCGCGGTTCTCGACGTACGGCTTGCCGCCCTCCCGGGTGAGGAGCTGGGCCAGCTCGGCGGTGTGCGCCTCGAGCCAGGCCGCCACGCCGTGGAGCAGTTCACCGCGCTCGCCGGCCGGCAGCCGGCGCCACGCGTGGGCCGCCCCCGACGCCGCCCCGACCGCGGTGTCGACCTGCTCGGGGGAGGCCGAAGGGACTTCGGCCAGGGTCTCCTCGGTGGCCGGGTTCCGTACCGTCAGCGGCGCCCCCGTGCCGCCGACCTCCGCTCCGGCCAGCCACATCGCGGTCCTCATGCACGAGCTCCTTGGCCGCGCCGGCTCGCCGCAGCCAGTTCGCCCGAGCCAGCACCGTCGGATGGCCCCCGTCCATCATCGGACGACGCAAGGATATCCGGCCGCTACGGAGCGCTGTCACCTGGCGCTGGTCCGTCACCTGCCTCGCCTGCCACTTGCTCAGGGCGGCGGGCGTGCCTGGCTACGGCCGGTTGGCCCGGTCCACGCCGGCGAGGGCCTGGTCGAGCACGTCGAGGCCCTCTTCGAGCATGGCCTCCTCCATCACCAGCGGGGCGAGGATGCGGACGACGTTGTCGTGGATGCCGGCCTTGAGGGTCAGCACGCCGTTGCGGGCGGTCTCGGCCAGCACCTGGTTGGTGGCGTCCTTGGCCGGCTCCTTGGTCTTGCGGTCGGTGACCAGCTCGAGCGCCATCATCGCGCCGAGCCCACGGACCTCGCCCACGATGCGGTGGCGCTCGCCCATCTCGCCGAGGCGGCGGCCGAGCACCTCGCCCATGCGCTTGGACCGTTCCAGCAGGTCGCTCTGCTCGAACATCTCGATGGTGGCGAGTGCGGCCACGCAGGCGAGCGGGTTGCCGCCGTAGGTGCCGCCGAGCCCGCCCGGCCCGGGCGCCTCCATCAGCTCCGCCCGGCCGGTCACCGCCCCGAGCGGCAGCCCCGAGGCGAGCGACTTGGCCGAGAGGGTGAAGTCGGGCTCGACGCCCGGGTGCTGCTCGGTCGCGTAGAGCGTGCCGGTACGGCCGAAGCCACTCTGCACCTCGTCGGCGACCAGCGGGATGTCCAGGTCGCGGCAGATCTGGGCGATGCGCTCCAGCCAGCCGGCCGGCGGGGCGATGAAGCCGCCCTCGCCCTGCACCGGCTCGACCAGCACGGCGGCCGCGTTCTGCGGGCCGATGTGCACCTTGAGCTGGTTCTCGACGTAGTCGGCGCAGGCGATGCCGCAGGACGGGTACTTGAGCCCGAAGGGGCAGCGGTAGCAGTAGGCGTAGGGAACCCGGTGGACCTCGCTGGGGAACGGGTGGTAGCCCTGCTTGTAGGGAGTGACCTTGCCGGTCATGGCCAGGGCCAGCAGGGTGCGCCCGTGGAAGGCGTTGTCGAACACCACCACCCCGGGCCGGCCGGTCGCCGCCCTGGCGATCTTGACCACGTTCTCGGTCGCCTCGGCGCCCGAGTTCACCAGGAAACTGCGCTTGTCGTAGTCGCCTGGGGTGATGCGGTTGAGCGCCTCCGCCACGGCCACGTACGGCTCGTTCATCAGCGCGTGCTGGCAGGAGTGCAGGTAGCGGTCGACCTGCTGCTTGAGCGCCGCGACCACGGCCGGCGGGGTGTGGCCGGCGTTGAGCACGCCGAGCCCGCCGGTGAAGTCGATGAAGCGGTTGCCGTCCACGTCCTCGATCACGGCGCCGTGTGCGGCCGCGGCGTAGACCGGCGTCATGGTGCCGACGCCCCGCGGGACGGCCCGGCGCCGGCGCTCGTCGAGCGCCCGGCTCGCCGGCCCGGGGACCTCGCCGTCCAGTCTGCGAGCCTGTGGCAGGGTCACGAGCTTCTCCTTTACAGAAACGGTCGGTGGGCCGCCGCCGCTTTGTGCGCCGGCTTCCCTCGTCGCTCCTTCGTCGCCTGCGGCTCCTTCGTCGCTCCTCAGTCCAGCCGGCGCGCGGCGGCGGCCCACCTCCCTACGGCAAACCGGCGGGCGGGGGTGGGCCACCTCGCGAACGGCTCGCCGGCCCAGCCGCGCGCGCCGGTGGCCACCTGGCTTGTGGCTCACCCCGTCATCATCGTGCGGGTGACCAGCGAAACCTCCATGAAACGGCGGGCCAGTTCGGCGAAGTACGGCTCGGGCGGGACCACGCTCTCCGGGGCGAACACGCCCCGCTGCTCGATCACGCCGCCGGCCAGGAACTGGGCGACGATGCTCGGCGGCACGCCGGTGTCGAGCTGCCCGGCGCCGGCGCCCCAGGTCGGGTGGGGACGGACCATGCACTCGGCCAGCACCTCGACGCGGCGCATCGTGCCGGGGGCGAGGGCCGGGTCCCCCGATTTCCCGGCCCGTCGCCCACCGACCCGGACCCAGATCGCCTCGGCGTCGTCCACCTTGGCCTCGGGTCCCGGCCGCTCCTGCCCCGCGGTCAGCAGCTGCAGCAGCAACTCCCGCGGGATCACCTTGCCGCCGGCCAGATCCACCGGCTCCGTGCCGGTCAGGCCGAGGCCGACCAGCAGGTTCATGCGCTCCATGAAATCCGGCGGGAAGCCGACCTTGAACGACACCGACTCCACCCCGCGGTCGGCCAGGTTGCGTGGCAGGGTGGCGACCTCCGAGTGGAGCGTGTGGCCGACCCGCACCCGCCCGACCGGCGCCGGGAACTCGAGCTCCTCCTGCTCGCTCATGGCGGGCACGGCGTTCCAGCGCCCGCCACGCCAGACCATCGCCGGCATGGTGAACTCGTCCAGCAGGGTGGGCGCGGCGTAGGGCAGGGGCAGCGGCGCGTCGTGGCTGGCGAAGTCGGCGATGCCGAGGCGGATCTCCACCGACTCGACCTTGTCCAGTTCGCGCGCGGCCAGCGCCGCCATCACGTTGGTGGTGCCGGGGCTGGCGCCCATGCCGATCACCGCGGTGGCTCCCGCCGCGGCGAAGCGGTCGTTCAGCGTCAGCTGCCTACGAGTCGTGTGGAACAGCCCGCCGAGGTCGACGTAGTGCGTGCCGGTGTCGGCGCATGCCTCCATCACCGGCACGTTGGTGGCGTGGAAGGCGCAATTCGCGACCACGTCGACCGGCTCGAAGGCGCGCCGCAGCGCGTCAGGGTCGCCGGCGTCGAGGGCGGTGCCCCAGATCTGCGCGGTGCCGGTGCTGCCGGCGCGGGCTGCCGCCCAACCGGCCGTCTCCATCGCGCGGGGGCCGTCCACGTCGGCCACGCACACCTCGTCCACACCGACCGACTCGGTGAGGTCACGGACCGTCCAGCGCCCCATGGCGCCGGCACCGCCGAGCACGAGCGCGCGCATCCCACACCCCGCCCCGCCACCCGCCATCAGCGGGCCACCGGCCGGTGGCGGCCTGGCGCCCGCACGGCCGGCGTTGACCGGCGCCGGGGCGCGCGGCACCGCCGACCGTGCGCCGAAGCGTGGCAGCAGCGCCGGAACCGGTGAAGAGCCCGGGCGTCCAAGCTCGCTCAGCATGCTTGTACGAATCGGCACCAGTTGTACGAAGCGGCCCTCGGGGGCTGGCAGCGGCAGGCCGGCTGTGTACAGTTATGTGGTTCGGGGAGCCACGGGAGGGCACGTGACCACGACCGTCGCCGACCTGCTCGGGATCGAGGAGCTGTCGCTGCGCCTGGTCGCCGGCGTGAGCGGCATCGACCGTCCCATCCGCTGGGCGCACGTCTCCGAGCTGCCCGACCCGACCCGCTGGCTGCGGGGCGGCGAGATCCTGCTGACCACCGGCCTCGGCCTCGGCGACCAGGCGCGGGCGCAGGCCGCCTTCGTGGACAAGCTGGCCGAGGCCAGGCTCGCCGGCCTCGGCCTCGGCCTCGGGTTCGCCTTCGAGAAGACCCCGGCAGCGGTGGTGGCGGCCGGCGACGCGGCCGGTTTCCCGGTCTTCGAGGTTCCCTTCGAGGTGCCCTTCATCGCCATCACCGAGGCGCTGTTCTCGCGGCTGATCAACGAGCAGTACGTGCTGCTGCAGCGCGCGGGCACGGTGCAGCAGACCCTCTCGCGCCTGCTGGTCGACCAGGCAGGGCTGGACGCGCTGCTGGGCGCGTACGCGCGCATGACCGGCACCGCCGCGCTCCTGTTCGACCTGCACGGCGAGGTGATGGCCAGCTCGCCTGATGCCGCCCGGCTGCTCGACGAGCATGCGGCCTGGGAGGAGGTGCAGGCGCTGCGGCCGGAGGAGGGCGACTTCTCGGCCAGCCTCTCCGGCCGGGACGGCAGCCGCTCGCTGCTGCCGATCGGCGTCGGCGGGGCGCCGCGGGCCTTCCTGGTGATCGCCCGCGAGGGCCGCGCCGAGCCCTTCCACCAGGTGGTCAGCCACCACCTGGCCACCGCGATCGCCCTGGAGCTGGCCAAGGCCCAGGCGGTGGCCCAGACGGAGCGGCGCCTGGTGGGCGACTTCCTCGACGCGCTGCTCGGCGGCGAGCTCTCCGGCGACGAGGCCGCCAGGCGCCTGCGCTTCCTCGGCCTCGGCGCCTCGCCCGCGATCGCCGCCCTGGTCGGCCGGCCCGAGGAGGCCGGCGACGCTGCCGCGGCTGCCGGCGGCAGCGAGGTGGGCCGCCACCGCGCCCCGGCTGGCACTGAGCAGGGAGGTGGGCCGCCGCCGCGCGCCGGCTGGACTGAGGAGCGACGAAGGAGCGCCAGCGACGAAGGAGCGACGAGGGAAGCCGGCGCACAGAGCGGCGGCGGCCCACCGACCGTTTCTGTAGAAGTGGAGGCACTCGGACGGCTGGTGGAGGACCGGCTCTCGCGCCGGCTCGCTCCCTACGTGTGCAGCATCCACGACCAGGCGGTGGTGGCCCTGTTCGAGGTGGCCGAGCCGGGCGAGGCCCGCCCAGCCGCCGAGGCGGTGGCCGAGGCGGCGCGAGCCCGTGGCATGGGCGCCCGCTTCGGCGTCGGCGTCCCCGAGGCCGTGGCGCGCGACCCGCGTCGCGTCTACCAGGAGGCCCGCTTCGCCCTCGACGCCGCGCCCGCCGCCGGGGTCGACGGCCAGGTGGCCTGCATCGAGGACCTCGGCAGTCACCGCCTGCTGCTCGCCCTGCAGCAGGACGCGGCCCTCGACGCCTTCTCGCGCGGGCTGCTCGCGCCCTTACGCGCCTACGATCGGCGCCAGCACGGCGACCTGGTGGCCAGCCTGCGCACCTTCCTCGAGCGCAACGGCAACTGGGAGTCGGCCGCGCGGGCGCTCGGCGTGCACCGCCACACCCTGCGCTACCGCATCCGCCGGGTCGCCGAGCTGACCGGCCGCGACCTGGACGCCGCCGGCGACCGTGTGGAGTTCTGGCTCGCCCTGCAGGCCGAGCAGGTCCTCGCCGGCCGCCGCCCGCATTGAGTCGTCGCCTCGGCTGCGGTCGCCCTGCCTGCGGGGCAGTTTTGCCATGATATGAGTGGATCGTTAGTGCGCTCGGGCATCCTGGCCTCGCAAGCGGGCGCGTACCCGGCTACCAGCGCGCCTGGGAGACCGACGGGAGGTCGCGGATGGCGTTGCGGCGATGGAAGGGGTCTCGACCCTGGCCGGGGGCGGATCCAGCGCCCGACCGGCGCCGCCTGACGCTGTTCCACGCGGTCACCTGGCGTGAGCCGAGCCCGCTCGAGGCGGCCATCTGGTACGCCGAGCGGGGCCTGCCGGTGCTGCCCTGCCACTGGCCGACCAGCGAGCGCGGCGGTGGCCACTGGGCCGGTCTGTCGTGCTCCTGCGGCCACCCCGCCTGCTCCAACCCGGCGCGGCACCCCCTCCTGCCCGGCGACGTGGCCCGTGCCAGCGCCGACCCGCGCCAGGTGCGACGCTGGTGGCGGCGCTATCCCCAGGCCAACGTCGGCCTGGCGACCGGCGTGCTGCTCGACGTGCTCGACGTGGACGAGCCGCAGGGCAACGAGCTGATGCGCTCCGACGCGACGCTCGGCCCGGTGGCCCGCACCGGCACCGGGCGCTGGCACCTCTACTGCGCGCCCTCGCGCCTGGACGACCGCGACCTTCGCCAGGCGTTCGCCAGCCTGCCCGGGTCAGGGGCGCGGGTGTGGTGGCGCGGACCCGGCCGTTTCGTGCTCGCCCCGCCGAGCCGCGTCCTTACCGGCTCGTTCCGCTGGGTGCGGGACCTCTCCCACCCGCCGCCCGACGCGGTGACGCTGATGGGCATGCTGATGCCGGCACTGCGCCAGACCGGGCTGGACGGATAGGCGAAGTTTGGGCGCCGATCCGTCCAAGGGACCGCTGCCCGGCCGCCCGGATCGTCCATAGACGGCAATGCTTCCGGTGATAGCGTGCCCAACAACCTGTTGGATCGTATAGTGCGTGGTCACCGGCTGGAGCGCGATCGGCCAGGGATGGCGGGGTTGGACGTCGGTGCGGCGTATCCCACGATGAGGGGGCCGTCGTCCGGGCACCGCCTGCCGCGCGCCCGTGCCGGTGACCAGAGCAGCCGGGGAGGGTGGGACCTGCCGGCCGCGGGCCGGGGCGGCCTGAGCGCGCCGTGCCGCGTGCCGCGGGCGAAGTGGATCCGCTGCCGTCCGACGACCTTTGTGAGGGGCAGATGGTAGAGGCCAGGCTACGGCCGGATCAGGGTCGTCCCCCGGCCGGCGAGGGTGGCGAGCTGCCCGCGATCCAGCTCGAACAGGTGGTCAAGCACTTCCCTGCGGGGTCGGGCGACGTGGCAGCGGTCGAGCAGGTGGACCTGTCGATCGCGGAGGGCGAGTTCTTCTCCCTGCTCGGCCCGTCCGGCTGCGGCAAGACCACCACCCTGCGGATGATCGCCGGGTTCGAGGAGCCGACCGGCGGTCGCATCCTGCTCCACGGGCGCGACGTCGTCGGCGTGCCGCCCTACCGGCGCGACGTCAACATGGTCTTCCAGAACTACGCCCTGTTCCCCCACATGGACGTGTTCGACAACGTCGCCTTCGGCCTGCGCCGCAAGAAGGTCCCTGGCGACGAGATCAAGCGCCGGGTGGGGGAGATCCTCGAGCTGGTCGAGCTGGGCGGCAGGGAGCACCGCCGGCCGACGCAGCTCGCCCTCGACCTCAAGCTGCGCCAGGCCATGCAGCTCGAGCTCAAGCGCATCCAGCGCGAGGTCGGCATCACCTTCGTGTACGTCACCCACGACCAGGGCGAGGCCCTGACCATGTCGGACCGCCTGGCGGTGATGGACCAGGGCCGCATCGAGCAGCTCGGCACCCCGCGCGAGCTGTACGAGCACCCGGCGACCAAGTTCGTGGCCGGCTTCATCGGCACCTCCAACATCTTCAGCGGCCGGGTCGACCGTGAGGAGGGAGCGCTCTGCGTCGTCGAGCTCGGCCCGGACGAGCGGGTGCTCCTCCCGCTGGGGCCGGTCGCCCGCGAGGGCGCCGAGGTCGACGTGGCCGTGCGGCCCGAGAAGATCTCCCTGATGGACAAGGACGCGGCCGCCGCCGCTCCCGACGACCTCTCCCGCGTCCGCGGCCGCCTCACCGAGGTCGTCTACCTGGGCACCTCGACGAGCTACAACCTGACCGTAACCGGTGGCGCCGAAGTTACGGTCTTCCGTCAGAACGCGACCTCGGACCCGGAGCTGCAGACAGCCCAGGGACGCGAGCTGTGGCTGGTGTGGGCACCGGAGCACTCCTACGTGCTCGGGTCCAGCGCCAAGGAGGAGGCACAACTGTGAACGACCGAGCACGATCCCTCGACCCCGCGCTGCTGCGCGGCCTGACCCAGCAGCGCATCAGCCGGCGGGGGGCCCTTCGCGGCGCCGGCCTGGCCGGGGCGTCGGCGCTGCTCGCCGCGTGCGGCGTGAGCGGCACCGACAAGACCAAGGCGACGCAGGCGCCGGGCTTCTGGGAGGGCAAGACCCAGGCAGGCGTCCTGAACTTCGCCAACTGGCCGCTGTACATCGACGTCGAGAAGGTGGGCGGCAAGACCAGGCACCCGAGCCTGGACCAGTTCACCAAGCAGACCGGCATCAAGGTGAACTACAAGGAGGTCATCCAGGACAACGACTCCTTCCTGGGCAAGATCACCCCGTCGCTCAAGGCCGGCCAGGACACCGGCTGGGACCTGATGGTGATCACCAACGGCGGGCCGCTCGAGAAGCTGATCCGCCAGGGGTTCCTGGTGGAGCTCGACCATTCCAAGCTGCCGAACTGGGAGAAGAACGCCGGTGCCGGGTACAAGAACCCGAGCTTCGACCCTGGCAACAAGTACACGGTGGCGTGGCAGGCCGGGCTCACCGCGCTGGCCTACAACCCGAAGCTGACCAAGCGCGAGATCACCAGCTTCGAGGACCTGTTCGACCCGAAGTTCAAGGGCAAGATCACCATGTTCGGCGACTCGCTGGACTTCCCGAACTTCGTCATGGTCGGGCTCGGCATCGACCCGGAGACCTCGAAGGAGGCCGACTGGAAGCGGGCCGCGGAGCGGATGAAGCAGCTCAAGCCCCAGCTGCGCAGCTTCGTCGACAACGCCGGCGAGGCCGAGGGGCTCAGCTCCGGCAACGTCTGGATCTCCATGGCCTACTCGGGCGACATCTACCAGCTCAACGTCTCGGGCTCGCCCGACATCAAGTTCGTGGTCCCGGAGCAGGGCGCCCTGCTGTGGCAGGACAACATGTGCATCCCCAAGAACGCCAAGCACCCGGTGGACGCGATCACCTACATGAACTACGTCTACACGCCGGACGTGGCCGCGACGCTGGCGGAGAACATCGACTACATCACCCCGGTCCCCGCCGCCAAGACGGTGCTCGAGACCAAGGCGACGAGCGCGTCCGGTGAGGACAAGACGGCCATCGAGGACCTCGTCAAGAGCCCGCTGGTGTTCCCGACCGAGGCGGACCTCGCCAAGACCAAGCGCTACCGGGTGCTCAGCCCTACCGAGGAGCGGGTCTGGAACCGCATCTTCCAGCCGATCATCCAGGCGTAGGGCGATGAGCGCGCGCGGCGGGCGGGCCAGGCTCACCCCCTACCTGCTGGGGCTGCCCGGCGGCCTGTGGCTCGCGATCTTCTTCGTGATCCCGATCGTGGTGATGCTGTCGATGTCGCTGCAGTCGGGCAACGTGGAGGAAGGCTTCCGGTTCACCTGGCGCTGGGCCAACTACTCCGACTCCTGGAGCAACTTCCACGTCCAGTTCGTCCGCTCGATCGTGTACGGCCTGATCGTGACGGTGATCTCGCTGGTGCTCGCCTACCCGATGGCCTACTGGATCGCGTTCTACGGGGGCCGCCGCAAGACGACCTACCTGTTCCTGATCCTGCTGCCGTTCTTCGTCTCGTTCGTGATCCGCACCGCCTCGTGGAAGTTCATCCTGGCCGACGAGGGGATCGTGCTCGGGCCGCTGAAGGACGCGGGCCTGCTCCCCAGCGACTTCCACGTCCTGGCGACCTCCACCGCGGTGATCGGCGGGCTCACCTACAACTACCTGCCGTTCATGGTCCTGCCGCTGTACGTCGCCCTGGAGCGGGTCGACCCGAGCCTGGTCGAGGCCGCCCACGACCTGTACGCCAGCCGCGCACAGGCGTTCCGGCGCGTGGTCTTCCCGCTGTCGCTGCCGGGGGTGTTCGCCGGGGTGCTGATCACCTTCGTGCCGGTCACCTCGGACTTCGTGAACAACGGCATCCTCGGCGGCACCCAGACGACCATGATCGGCAACGTGATCCAGACGCAGTACCTGACCTACAACGAGTACCCGCTGGCCGCGGCGATGTCCTTCATCCTGATGGCCGCGCTGCTGGTCGGCATCTTCGCCTACGCCCGCACGCTCGGTACCGAGCAGGTCCTGGAGGTGAGCCAGCTGTGACCACGCTGGCCACCCGCGAGGCCCCTCCCGCGGCCGCCCCCGCCCCGCCCAGCGGCGGTCGCCGCCGCTGGACCCGGCTGCTGCTGCCCGCCTACACCTGGCTGATGATCGTCTACTTCAGCCTGCCGATCCTGGTGATGATCGTCTTCGGGTTCAACGACACCAAGGGCAAGCTGAACCTGCGCTGGCAGGGCTTCACGGTCCACTGGTACCGGGACCTGTTCGCCATCGCCGACCTGACCACCGCGCTGCGCAACTCGCTCACCATCGCCGTGCTGTCGACGGCGATCTGCACCGTGCTCGGGACCATGGTCGGGCTCGCCCTCGGCCGTTACCGCTTCCGCGGCAAGGGCCTCTACGACCTGGTCATCTTCGCCGCCATCTCGGCGCCTGAGCTGGTGCTCGGCACCTCGCTGCTGTCGCTGTTCATCACCCTTCAGGTGGCCCGCGGCTACTTCACGATTCTGATCGCCCACGTGATGTTCAGCGTCTCCTTCGTCGCCATCACCGTGCGCGCCCGGGTGATCGGGCTCGACCCGGCGCTGGAGGAGGCCGCCCAGGACCTCGGGGCGGATCCGTGGACGACCTTCCGGAAGGTCACGCTGCCGCTGCTGTTCCCCGGCATCCTCGCCGGGGCGCTGCTCGCCTTCGCGTTGTCGATCGACGACTACGTCATCACCAGCTTCAACAACGGCCAGACGATCACCTTTCCCCTGTGGGTGTACGGCGCCACCCGTATCGGCGTCCCGCCCCAGGTGAACGTGATGGGTACGCTGATCTTCCTGGGCGGCGTGGCCCTCGCGGTGACCAACACCCTGCTCGCCCGCCGCCAGCGGAGCTGACAGCGCCGGCACCGACCGACTCGCACAGGAGGGGGACATGCGCAGGCTGCAGAACTTCATCGACGGCGAGCACGCCGACGCGGCCGACGGCCGCACCTCCACCCTGGTCAACCCGTCCAACGGCGAGGGCTTCGCCGAGGTGCCGCTGTCCGGTGCCGCCGACGTCGAGGCGGCCTGCCAGGCCGCCGCGCGCGGCTTCGAGCGCTGGCGCGACGCCACCCCGGCCGAGCGCAGCCGCGCCCTCGCCAGGCTGGCCGACGCGCTCGAGGAGCGCGGCGAGGAGCTGGTCCGGCTGGAGTGCGAGAACACCGGCAAGCCCTTCCAGCTCACCATGGACGAGGAGCTGCCGCCCATGGTGGACCAGATCCGCTTCTTCGCCGGCGCCGCGCGGATGCTCAACGGCCTCTCCACCGGCGAGTACATGGCCGGCCACACCTCCATGGTCCGGCGCGAGCCGGTCGGCGTCTGCGCCCAGGTCACGCCGTGGAACTACCCGGCGATGATGGCGGTGTGGAAGTTCGCGCCGGCGCTCGCCGCGGGCAACGCGGTAGTGCTGAAGCCGTCGGACACCACCCCGGTGACCACCGTGTGGCTGGCCGAGCTGGCCGCCGAGTTCCTGCCCCCCGGGGTGCTCAACGTCGTCTGCGGCGACCGCGACAGCGGCGCCACCCTCGTGAGCCACAAGATCCCCGCCATGGTCAGCATCACCGGCAGCGTCCGCGCCGGGCGCGAGGTCGCCCGCGCGGCCGCCGACGACCTCAAGCGCGTCCACCTCGAGCTCGGCGGCAAGGCGCCGGTGATCGTGTTCGACGACGCCGACGTGGCGGCCGCCGCCGAGGCGATCGCGGTGGCCGGCTACTTCAACGCCGGTCAGGACTGCACCGCGGCCACCCGGGTGCTCGCTGGCGGTGGCGTCCACGACGACTTCCTCTCCGCCCTGGTCGACCAGGCCAAGCAGACCAGGACCGGCCCCCCGGACGACGCCGACGCCCTCTACGGCCCGCTCAACAACGCCACCCAGCTCGAGCGCGTGCGCGGCTTCCTGGAGCGCGCCCCCGGCCACGCCGAGGTGGCCGCCGGCGGCCACGCGATCGGCGGCAGCGGCGGCTTCTTCCACGAGCCCACCGTGGTCACCGGCCTGGAGCAGAGCGACGAGATGATCCAGCAGGAGGTCTTCGGCCCGGTCATCACCGTGCAGCGCTTCGACGACGAGGAGAAGGCGCTGGCCTGGGCGAACGGCGTCGAGTACGGGCTCGCGTCGAGCGTCTGGACCAAGGACCACGGCCGCGCCATGCGCATGGCCAAGGCGCTCGACTTCGGCTGCGTCTGGATCAACACCCACATCCCGCTGGTCGCCGAGATGCCCCACGGCGGCTTCAAGCACTCCGGCTACGGCAAGGACCTGTCCCTCTACGGGCTGGAGGACTACACCCGCATCAAGCACGTGATGTCGAACATCGAGGCATAGCGGCGAGGGATCCCTGTTGGCACCGCGGATCCCGCCGCACTGACCTGGAGCCCAAACAGGGATCCCGCCAAGGAACCCGATGGGGGGGTTCGGGGGGGAGCTGTCTCGGGCTCCCCCCCGATGCAATCACCCTCGCTTGCAGGGGTTGTTCGGCAGGATCTGGCGGAAGTCGTTGGTGCGCCGGATCGGGGCGAAGCCTGGTCCTGGGTAGGTCAGGAACAGCAGCGGGCCGAACTCGGCGGTCGACGTTCCTCCGAAGGTCTTCTCGGTCCCCGGGATGTGGGTCCCGCCGAGCTGCCAGAAGCAGCCGGCGTCGTGGCTGTCGCGGGTGGTGTAGAGCGGGTAGAAGTTCGAGCCTGGCGGCGGGTTGACGCAGTTCGCACCGGTGTTGCGGTCGCAGGCGCCGCCGAAGTCGGCCGCCTCGATGCGGGGCAGGTCGGCCTCGAACGCCACCCGGCTGTAGTTGCGCCCGCCGTTGAACGTCGGGCTGGAGAACAGGATCGACCGTGGGTTCAGCCGGCGGTCCTTGGCGGGGTTGGTCAGCGACCCCGGCCAGGTGGTCTGGTAGGACACCCCGTCGAAGTCGTTGTCGGTGCCGGTGCAGCCGCCGATCTGGATGCGCAGCGACTCGTCGGGGGAGTGGCAGCCGACGTCGTCACCGTCCGCCCCGCCCGGGTCGGACGCGCCCGCGGCGCAGGTGCCGTTGGGGTTGACCTGGCTGCAGTACTCGAAGTGGCCGATCTCGTCGGAGAAGGCCACGTTGTAGGAGTGGGCCGCCCACGGGACCCTGGTGTGCTCGCTCGAGGTCGCGTACATCGGGTGGAACGCGTACGGCGACTGACTGCAGGTCGCAGCGGCCGGGTCGAAGTTGACCTGCGCGAAGCCGTTGGCGACGCTGGCGGTCATCGAGCCCGACTGCCCGGTCGAGCGGTCCTTGATGCTGGTGACCAGGCCGGCCGGCGAGTCGTGGATGGAGAGGTCGAGGCTGTCACCCGCGTTCATGAACAGGTCCCTGCCCGCGTCGGGGGTGAAGGCCGCGTTGGTCAGGTCGAGCGGCCCCGGGGGCGCCTGCGGCCGCCCGTTGCGGGTGATGAAGGCGAAGTTCGCCGGCTCGATGCCGACCTTGCCGAGGCAGTCGGCGTTGTTGGCGGTGCCGGTGTTCTGGTCCTGGTTGAGGCTGAAGATCGCCATCGCCGCGCACCACTTGCGCGCGTCGCAGCTGATGCCGTTCTCGAACGACACCCAGCCGGGCGGGTAGAACTGCAGCTCCAGGAAGGCCGTCCCCGGGTGGCGGCCGATGTAGTCGGGCTTGGTCGGGTCGGTGCCGTCGAAGATGTTGCTGTCGCTGTTCGCCTTGCAGGGGTCGTGGGTGAACTCCGGCGCCGACTGGTTGTCGCACAGGTCCATTCCGAACCAGAAGGCGATGCGGTCCTGGAAGTTGAAGGTGCCGCCGCTGCCGTCCTGCTTGGGCAGGGTCGGCGGGTCCTTGGGCACCACCATGCGGTAGCGGTTGTTGTTCCCCGCGCCCCGCTTGTCGGAGTAGAACAGCAGCGAGGGCTCGTCGTGCCCGGTGTAGCGGCCCTCGTAGCCGATCGCCTCCGCGGTCTCGGCGCACAGCGCGTCGCCCTCGTTGCAGAGGAAGCGCCGCTCCTGCTCGGCCGCCGACGCCGAGCGCTTCGCGGCCGTGGCGCGGTTGGGGGTGCTCGCTTGGGCCGTTGCCGCCGCCGTGGCGACCAGCACGATTCCGGCCAGGACTGAGAAGGTCCGTCTCATCCAACCCTCCAGGCATCGTCCCTGACAGGGTGGCCGCTGGGCCACCCTCCCACCGCCGGAGGGAGCTACGGGGAGAACTGCATGACCGGCTCCCCCTTTCGGAACGCAACTGCCACCGTTGGTCGGTGCGACCGAACATGCGAGGGATACCAGATTGGCTCGTTTTGCGATAGACCCGAGCTTGCTACGGACGTGACAGAACGGCGTCAGTCGTGGTCCGGGTCTGGCCCGGTGCCGGGGGGGCGGAAGCGGGCGAAGCCCTTCCAGGCGAGGCCGGCGAGCTCGTCGGCGAGCTCGGTGGCGGCGAGGGGACGGGACTCGGCGAGCCACCAGGTGGCGGCGCCCTCGGCCATGCCGACCATGGCGGCGGCGAGCGCCCTGGCACGGGTCTCGGCCAAGCCGGCCTCGGCCACGATGATGGCGGCGATGCGGCCGGCGATCCAGTCGCGGAAGCGGGCCACGCGCCCCCGGAAGGCGTTCTCCCGGCCGAGCGACTCGGTGAACAGCACCCGGAAGGCATCCTCGTGCACGGCGACGAAGTCGACGTAGGCGCCGAAGCCCATGCGCAGCCGCTCGGCGTTGTCCCCGGCGAGCTCGATTGCCTGCTCGAAGGCGCTCTCGAGGCGGCCCAGCTCGATCGTCAGCAGGTCGGCGTAGAGGGCGTGCTTGGAAGGGAAGTGCTGGTAGAGCACTGGCTTGGTGACCCCGGCCGCCTCGGCGATGGCTTCCATGGAGGCACCGGTGTAGCCGTCCTCGGCGAACAACCGGCAGGCGACCTCCAGGAGCTGGGCACGGCGCTCAGGGGCAGGCAGGCGGACCCCCGCCGGTGTGGCCAAGCGTCCCTCCCTTGTCTTCGGCGGATTGGAAGCGCATGCTACCGGTTAGTATGTTACTGAGCAGTAACTGAGCGGTACCTCGAAGGGCTGGGCAGGGGCGTCCCGGCCTGGCTGTACGACTTGCTCGGCGAAAGGATGTCGCCATGATCGGCTTCGAGCTCACCGAAGACCAGGTCGCCGCCCAGAAATGGGTGCGCGAGTTCGCTGAGAAGGAGATCCGCCCGGTCGCCTCGCAGTACGACGAGACCGAGGACTTCCCCTGGCCGGTGCTGTCCAAGGCGGC
>WNGF01003760.1_pt1 | contig 22700 bp, 16 predicted proteins | sample 5400641 | NCBI WGS metagenome assembly WNGF01 (sample SAMN13153371, study PRJNA577476) | soil metagenome | isolation source: 80 cm soil or saprolite under grassland replicate 2 | place: USA:California | collected 2016-06-15 | reverse complement strand
CAACTAAATCAAGATTCGACGGCGCAACTGGTAACGGTTAAAGACGAGGTCGATCTTCCAATGATCGCTGCGTTTCGCTTGCTGGCGGCGCGATTGCATCCGCGGCATCCGATTCTGTTGAAGGATACGCTGCGCCGCTCCGCATCAAATGACGAAGCACGAATGACGAATGACGAAAAAAATCCGAATGAGCCGATGACGCAGGAGCAACCTGACGCTTCGGTTCTTGCTTCGGGCTTCGTCATTCCCTCGTCATTCGTCATTCGTCATTCGTCATTCCTTCACACCCTTCTCAGTGCCTCAACCAACATCGGCTCATTGCTTTGCGACGGAATTGGCGACGCAATCCTGGTGCACGGCGAGAAAGCACCCGGGCAGGCATTGCGGTTGAGTTACAACATTTTGCAAGGGGCTGGATCGCGGATCTTCAAAACGGACTACGTGGCGTGTCCATCATGCGGACGGACGTTGTTCAATTTGCAAGCGACCACGGCGAAGATCAAAGCAGCGACCTCCCATTTAAAAGGCGTAAAGATCGCGATCATGGGATGCATCGTGAACGGGCCGGGCGAAATGGCGGACGCCGATTTTGGCTACGTGGGCGGTGCGCCCGGCAAGGTAAATCTCTACGTCGGCAAAACAGCCGTGAAGTTCAATATTCCGGAAGCCGAAGCGGTGGATCGGTTGCAGGATCTAATCCGCGAACATGCCAAATGGGTCGAGCCTGCACCGCAAACCGCACTGGAACCTGTTTCGGCTTCGTCACGTTAGATCGTTGAGTCGTTTAAATCGTAAGTCCCATGTAACGATGGGACGAATCACGCCGATCTTTCACGTTTAGTGATTTCTTTGTCATTAGTCATTCGTGCTTCGGCATTCTTCGACACTACCCTCGCCGCGGAGGTTTGACTCCTCTCCGGTCTCCTACGATAGTCCACGCTTCTCCCCCCGGAACAAACGCCTCTGGAATGGATAAAATCCGTAATATCGCTATCATTGCGCACGTCGATCACGGCAAGACTACGCTGGTCGATCAATTGCTGCGCCAATCGGGGACCTTTCGCTCCAATCAAAAGGTCGAGGAGCGCGTGATGGACTCGATGGATCTCGAGCGCGAGAAGGGAATCACGATTCGCGCGAAGAACGCGGCTTTCCATTGGAACGGTTATCGGATCAACATCGTCGACACACCTGGCCACGCGGATTTCGGGGGCGAAGTCGAGCGCATCATGAAAATGGTGGACGGCGTGCTGCTGGTTGTGGATGCGCACGATGGACCGCAGGCACAAACCCGTTTCGTTCTTCGAAAGGCGATGGAGAACAAACTGAAACCGGTGGTTGTCATCAACAAGATCGACAGAGAAAATGCGCGCCCGCATGGAGTCCTGGACGAGATTTTCGATCTCTTCGTCGAACTGAAGGCAACCGACGAGCAACTCGATTTCCCGATCGTTTACGCGAGCGCGAAGAACGGTTTTGCCATGCGCGAGCTGCACGAGAACAACGAAGACATGACGCCGCTCTTTCAAGCGATCGTGCAGTATGTGCCGCCCCCAACGATCTCAGCCGAGCCATTTTTTCAAATGCTGGTGTCGAACCTCGATTACAGCGATTATCTCGGGAGAATTGCGCTCGGGCGCATTGTGAGCGGTCGCGTTGCGGTCGGCGACTCAATCGTCTGCATTCAGCGTGATGGCCGACGCGAACGCGCTGCCGTGACAGCGCTCTTTACATACGAGGGATTGGAGCAGGTGGAAATCAAACATGCGACCGCTGGCGACATTGTTGGGCTGACCGGCTTGGAGGAAGTTTACATCGGCGAAACACTGACTGATCGCGAGGAACGAGCGCCACTTCAATTCGTGGATATCGACCCACCGACAATTCGGATGAACATTCTTGTCAATGATTCACCGTTCGCCGGACGCGAAGGAAAATTCGTGACGGCACGTCACGTTCGAGAGCGCTTGATTCGCGAGACTCGCGGCAATGTTTCGCTACAGATGAGCGACACGGAAACAGCCGGTGCATTTGAGATCAATGCACGCGGCGAAATGCAAATCGCGATCCTCGTCGAGCAAATGCGGCGGGAAGGCTACGAAGTGATGGTGTCCCGTCCGGAGGTGATTTTTCATCGAGGCGAATCCGGCAACTTGCTCGAGCCTCTTGAAGATCTCTATGTCGATCTACCAAGTGAGAATCTCGGTGACATTTTGCAGTCTATTGCCAATCGCAAAGGCGAGATTCTTGCCATGGATCATCACGCGTCGCGCGTTTCGATTGAAGCGATCATCCCCACGCGTGGTCTGATCGGCTTCGAGACGGACCTTGTCAACCTGACCCGCGGCGAAGGGTTGATGAGCCATCTTTTTCGCGAATATGCCCCCTTCAAAGGCGAGATTGGCGGACGCGGTCGTGGCGTGATGGTGTCGATGGAATACGGAGTCAGCACTGCTTACGCGCTCAACAATATCCAGGCGCGCGGCTGGCTTTTCATCGGACCGCAGGAAGACGTTTACGAAGGAATGATCGTAGGCGAGAACGCGCGGCCAGAAGATTTGCCAGTGAACCCCTGCAAGGCTAAACATCTTACCAACATGCGTTCGCAAGGTGAAGGCAAAGGCATTCAACTGGAAGCGCCGCTCCGCATGACTCTGGAGCGCGCCATCGAGTACATCGACATCGATGAATACGTGGAAGCGACACCAAGTTCATTGCGTTTGCGCAAGCGGATTCTCGACGCAACCGCGCGGAAACGCGCAGCCGCCGCCGCGTAGTTTCGTTGACAAACCAGTTTTCCTGGGTTCAATACTGCCCGGTATTTCCTCCTCGCCAGTCATTCTCTCGCGGGGCGCTGTTCCAAACCTACAGCTTTTTTAGTCAGGCAACTTCATTCCTAAATAGATCCGCATCCATGTCGGGACACAGCAAATGGTCGAAGGTCAAGCGTTTCAAAGGCGCGATCGACGCGAAACGCGGCAAGATCTTCAGCAAACTGTCGAAGGAAATCACGATCGCGGCTAAAGCCGGCGGTGGCGATCCCAGTGGCAATCCGCGTCTGCGGAGCGCGATCCAGGCGGCGCGAGCCCAGAGCATGCCGAACGATAACGTCGAGCGCGCAATCAAACGCGGGACGGGCGAAGGCAATGACGCGCAACACTTCGACGAGATCGTTTACGAAGGTTACGGGCCAGGCGGTGTGGCAATGATCGTTGAAGCCGCGACTGACAACAAGAATCGAACCGCCGCCGAGATTCGGAGCATTTTTACTAAAAACAATGGCAACCTCGCCTCCACCGGAAGCGTTTCTTACATGTTCCATAAAAAGGGCCGAATTACCGTCCAGCAGTCGAGCATTCATGAGGACCGCCTTCTGGAACTCGCCTTGGAGGCTGGCGCGGAGGAGTTGACAACCGACGAGGATGAGTATGTTATTATCACTTCCCACGATCAGCTATACGCCGTAGTTGATGCGCTCAGAAATGCGGGCGTGACTACCGATGGGCAAAAGTTTACATTCATTCCCGATACGACTGTTCCGGTTGCCGACGAGACTGTGGCGCATCAGGTTCTGCGCTTGTGTGACGCCCTCGAAGACGACGACGACGTGCAAAACGTCTATTCAAATCTAGAAATTCCCGACGAATTGCTGGCCAGGTTGCCGGCCTAAAAAGTATTGCCGCAGGAAACTTGTTAAGGCGCTGCCCCGCCGCAGCAAAGAATCCCACTTACCTTATGAACGAAGAAAACGAAAACCAGCCTGTGCCGCTGGAAACTGAGTCCGCTTCTCCGGATCAACGCCACCACCGCCCGCGCCGCCGCTATCCTCGCAGACGTTATCGGGACCGGGGTGATCGGTTTGGGCGCGACAGTTCCGAGGAATCAGCAAATTCGTCAGCGGTGGCTGATCCTGCGAACGCGGAGGCCGGTGTTGAAACACTGGATCGATCCGCCCCAGGCGGACGCGAAGGTGTCGAAGGAGCGGTCGAAAACGGCGAACAAGTTCAGGCTGAGCCGGAATTCGGCGAAGGTATCATCGAGGTTTCGGGCAAGGGGTTCGGATTCTTGCGCGATTCAAAGCGCAATTTTGTGCAGACACCGCAGGACATTTTCGTCACGCCGGAAATCGTTCGCCGCTTTGCTTTGCGCGACGGCATGTGGATTCAGGGCGAAACACGCCGCGGCAGCCGCGGTCCTCAATTGATCAAGCTACTCGAGATCAATGGCGAAGAGCCGACCAAATACCAGGGGCTTCGCCCATTTGAGGAGTTAACGACGATTAATCCGAACAAGCGAATCAAGCTGGAGACGGTGCCCGACCGTTACACCACGCGGATCATGGATCTAATGACGCCGCTGGGCATGGGTCAGCGCGGTTTGATTGTCGCCCCACCGCGCACCGGCAAGACGACGCTGCTTCATCATATCGCCGATGCCGTCGCCAAGAATCATTCGGAGGTCAAGCTGATCATTCTCCTTGTCGATGAACGCCCGGAGGAGGTCACCGATTTCCGGCGTTCGCATCCGGCGGCCGAACTAATGGCAAGCTCCAACGATGCCGACATCAAAAGTCACACGCGTATCGCGCAACTCGCCATCGAGCGCGCGAAACGACTGGTCGAAGCAGGTAAGCACGTGTTCATCCTGCTTGACTCGATCACCCGCACAGCTCGCGCGTTTAATAATGCGATGGCTGGCGGCGGTCGCACCATGAGCGGCGGTATCGATGCGCGCGCCATGGAAATTCCGAGAAAGATTTTTGCCGCCGCTCGCAATACCGAAGAAGCCGGCTCCCTTACTATTGTCGCCACTGCGCTGATCGAAACCGGCAGCCGCATGGACGAATTGATCTTTCAGGAATTCAAAGGCACCGGAAACATGGAAATGGTGCTCGACCGGAAAATCAGCGACCAGCGGATTTATCCGGCCATCGATATTTTCCTCTCCGGCACGCGGCGCGAAGAACTGCTGCTGCAACCGTGGGAGCTGGAGAAAATTAACCTTATCCGCCGTGGCCTCGCCGGTCACAAACCGGAGGAGGCAATCCAGCGTCTTTTAATGTTTGTAAAGAAATTCCCCACGAACGCCGAAATGCTAAAGGGAATTCCTGGTTAGTATTGCAAATCGCGATTTGCGAACGAGATGTCGCAATGAAATCGCAACTCGGCCATCGCGAAACTCATCCTGAGCGTCACGAAACGGAGCCAGATGGATCGGAAACATGGGAGTGGGACGTTCTGCCTCCTGAAGATCGACACCGAAGCGCGTCACTCGAGGCGCTGTTCCGATGGCTGGCGGTCGTCATGGATAACTTTCTCCGATTTCCGGGCACCAAATTGCGATTTGGCCTGGATCCAATTATCGGCCTGATTCCCGGGATCGGCGATGCAGCATCAGCAATAATTTCGACACTGGCGCTTGTCTATGCAGCGCGATACCGCCTTCCAAAGATTCTGTTGGTTCGAATGGCGTTAAACATTCTGATCAATGAACTCGTTGGCATCATCCCGGGTCTGGGTGATGCGTTTTCGTTCTGGTTCAAGTCGAACGTGCGCAATTATGAATTGCTCCAGCGATACGCTGCCGCGCCGGAGCGAGCGAGAAAAGCCGATTGGATATTCGTCTTTGGAGTTGTTGCCGTGCTCTTCCTCATTGTTTGCGTCGGTTTGATTGTCAGTCTGCTCGTGTTCCAGGCGATCTGGCAATTCCTTTTCGCCCGGTGATCGAGCTAATCTGATACGTTCTTAATGTGCCGGTCATATAGGGCGTGGATGCTCTCGCGGGCATCGACGTTTCTTTCTCGAAAAACATCGAACTCCTCGTAGCCAAGGCGAATGGCAAGCTTTCGTTGCTCGTTCGGATCGCTTGGAAATACTGAGACGCTTTTGTTGTCGTAGCGTCGCAGCACAGCTTCACAGCGCCGCAGGAATCCGTAAGCGTTTCTGAGTTTGTCAGCCTCTGACTCGGTCAGACACCCGCGCTCTCGCAGCAGATCGACGGCGCGCTCCCAATTTGGCTCCCAGATATTTTCCCGCATTTGCAGCGCCTGAACCAGAAATTCCGCGTCAATGATCCCGCCGAATCCTGTTTTGAAATCGAGAAAGTCCGAGCCGCTTCCGCGCTCGCGTCGAATGCGCTCGAGCATATTGTCGATCTCTGCTCGAAGATCGACATGTTGACCAGCGTCGCGCCAGACGTGTTTTGCCATCTCGATGAACTCGCTTTGCAATGGTCCCGTAACAGCTCGTGCGCGAGTCAGCGCCTGCAACTCCCAAGGTTGAGCTCGGCCCACGTAATACGACTGATAAGTCTCAAGGGAACAAACGAGCGGGCCTTTTTCTCCCTCAGGACGCAGCCTTGCATCAAGGACCCAAATATTTCCTTCGGCAGTGGGCTGTGCCATGGCAACGACGAGATTTTGCGCGGAGCGAACATCGTCGCCGACGAATAGAACATCCAAATCCGCGCCATAGCTGATCTCGCGTCCGCCAAATTTTCCCAGAGCGACGATGGTCATTTGTTCGCCTCCGAGGAGCCTGGTCGTAAAGAGAAGGCAGGCTTCCGCCAAATCGGAAAGTTCGTTAAAGACCGCCACAGGATTGGTCAGGCCAAGCGCATCCCGTAAAACGATTCGCAGCAGTTGCCGGCGCCGGTATGCGCGTACCGGATCGAGATTGCCCGCATTCGCGCCTAATGAATCGAGGCGCCGTAAATTTTCGTCGGTCGATCGAGGTTCATAAAACGCCGGATCTCGTGTGATTTCTTCAAGTAATTGAGGATGCCGGATCAGCAAATCACCGGCAAACCGGCTGGCATCAAAGGTTTTGACGAGCAACTCGAGCAGCTTCGGATTCGTAACCAGCAACTCGAAAAGCAAACTGCGCAGGCCGTAGGCTTCCACGAAGCGAACGAATTGATTGAGAGTTGCATTCGGATCTGCAGCCTTGGCGAGCCACTCGAGCAGGACCGGACGCAGCTTGCCGAATATCTGACGTGTGCGCGGCGCGATGTGGAAGCTTCCCTGGCCCCGCGCAAGATCCGCGAGGGTTTTGGCGGCGTGTTTTTGATCATTGAAAATTTCGAGGCCGATTTTGGCCCCGAAAGCGTTCGTGGACGTTTCGGAGATAATCCGTTGAAAAATCGGGCGGACAGCGCGCATTCTTTCTCGCAGCGCCGCAGTGAAATCTTCGACGGACGAAAAGCGCAGGCTAAGTGCGAGCCGCTGCAAAGGTTCCGGTTCTTGCGGGACAGTGTGTGTCTGCTGTTCGGCCTCGATCTGCAAACGATGCTCGACACGGCGGAGAAACCGATATGTTTTGTCGAGCGTCAACACTTCACCGCGCGGCAACAGGTCCAATTCACGAAGGGCTCGCAGGGCCCTGAGCATACTCCCTTCCTGCAGGAATGGATGATGCGCGCCGTGGACAAGCTGAAGTGCCTGCACGATGAATTCTATCTCGCGAATGCCGCCGCGTCCGAGCTTGACGTCGCGCTCGAGATTGTCAGGTCCGACCACGTCGCGCTCGATGCGTCGCTTGATGTTGGCGATCTCATCGAGCAAATCGGGCGTCGGGCTTTTCGGATAAATAAAAGGCTGATGTTGCCGCAAGAATTCGTAAGCCAGCTCGCGACTGCCGGCGATTCCGCGTGCCTTAATCAAAGCCAGGCGCTCCCAGGTTTCGCCGAAACCAGCGTAGTAATTTTCCATGCTCTCGAGCGACCGAGCGAGTGGCCCGGCAGAACCTTCCGGACGAAGGCGCAGATCAACGCGAAACAGTGAGCCTTCTGGATGACGTGTGGAAAATGTCTCAAGGATTTTCTTTCCCAGCCGGTTAAAGAACTCGTGATAGGAAAATTGTGGCGTGAGCTGGCCTTCCTCACTGTAGAGAAAAAGAAGATCGACATCGGAGCTGTGATTTAGCTCGGCGCCTCCGAGTTTACCCAGCGCTAGAATGGCGAATTCGGCATCCGGGGAACCGTAACGCTTCTGGAATTCCGCATTCCGATGTTCGCAGATGCGGCGAATGCAAATATCCGCGATCTGCGAAAGCTCCGCAGTCGTCTCCTCAAGTGGCGCCAGGTTCGCAAGCTCGCGCAGCGCGATCCGCGTCATCTCACGGCCTTTCCAGACACGAAGAGCGGCGAAATTCTCCGCTGCGATTGAATCACCAGCTACACTGCGAAGCTCGTCGAGCATTTCTGCATAGCCGCGAGACGCGAGACATACTTCAGGCTGGCGAAGCCACAGAAGAGTTTCGGAATTCCGCACCAATCGCGTCGCGCAAATGCTCGAGACGGCCAGAAGATGAAGCAGGGAAGCTTCACCCAGCGGAAATTGTTCGACGACATCAACAAATGGCGGCGCGGAGGGCGGCCACCGTTCGCCAAGTTGGACAAGGCTGGTTTCGACCTGTGAGGGATTGAGCGACGTGGCTGCTTTTTCTCGAACCCAACGATCAACGCGAACCATCACGCGGAACATCACGCGGATTTGTCCGAAAGACTAGTCGTCGGGCCGCGCTTGATTATGCGGAAGGGGGAGGCGCCAGGACGCGAAGCGATTTTTCTTTGATCTGGAAATCAACCGGACAGTTGCCGGCCAGTTCGCCGTCCAGTTCTATCGGAACATCCTGCGCGCTCGTTATGCGCAACCGCTGAGTCTGAAAATATTCAATCTCAGGGACGCGAATGTCCGAGCTAAAGACAACGTCTTGCAGATATTTGATAATTTCGAGGTATCCGAGCCGTTTGAAGACGACTACATCAAACAAGCCATCATCGATGAGCGCGTGTTTGAAAAATGGAAAAGGCCCTCCGTAAAGACGCCCATTTCCGATGAGAACAAACGACCCCTCTGCAACGGGAGCATTCTCCGACTCGATAACCAGCTTCGGCGGCTGGCGTGCCGCAATTTGCGCGGCGGAGATGAGATAACTGAGCGGACCGAAACTGCGTTTGAAAGCGAGGCTGGTCTCCTTGACGACTTGGGCGTCGAGTCCCACGCCGGCGAGTTGGACGAAGCATTTCCCGTTCGCGCTCGGAAGATCGACCAGTCGCATGTTCCCGCCCTGAATCACGTCCCAGCAAAGCTCAAGATTATGCGACGGCAGGCCAAGCTCCATGGCAAAGACGTTCACTGTGCCGATTGGGAGCAGTCCCAATGCGACATTGCTTCCGGCGAGACCGTTGACCACCTCGTTGACGGTACCGTCGCCACCGGCCGCAACGATTTTTCCAAATCCCTCCCCGACAGCTCGCCGCGCCAGCGCCTCTGCCTCACCGGGATGCGACGTGATGTGAATGAGACAACCGCGAGTGATCGATTCAACACGTTCCTGCCAGTATTTCGCCTCCTCGTTACCTGCGGCCGGGTTGAGAATGACGACTGTATTACTCACACGAAAGGTGGACGCGGGCTTTGATCTTTTCTTCAAACTCGGGCTGCGTAACGTCTTCGCGTGCAAAAATTGCGTCGGCTTGCATTGATTGCGTTGGGGGGAGCGTTTGCGCTTGGCGCTATCGCCCTGATCGGTGTGAACCTGTATGTGCAATCGCAAGGGACACAAGCGAAGATTCAGCAGGAATTAAGTCGCCAGCTGGGGACAACGTTGGAGATTCGCAGCATGAGCGTGACCCCGTGGGGCGGACTCGAACTGAGCGGCATTACCATTCCGCAAACCTCCCCCGTGAGCCCGAGTCATTTCCTTGAGGCAAGAACATTTCGTGTTCGTGTTCGCTTCCTCTCGCTCTTTTCCCAGCGACTGGTCATCAAAGATATCTCGCTTGTCAATCCAACGATATTTTGGGCGCAAGACGCCGAGGGAAAATGGAGATTGCCCGGTGCGCGACAAAAAGAAGCGCCGGGGGTTTCAGCAAATCCGGCTCCGCATATCCCCGAGTCTCCGGCGCCAAGGCAACCCGTCGAACCGGCCCCGAAACCATTCGGGGTCGTCGCCACTCCAGCTCGTCCTCCATCCCCACGTGTGACGGTAGATAAACTCGCGAAGCGATCCCGAAAGCCTTCGGGGATGGTGGCTCCGGAAGTTCAACGGCTTGACATCAAAAACGGGAATTTTACCTTTCTCGATCGCACCGGTAGGATGCTCGCGAGTTTTACGGGCGTGGATTTTCGCTCCAGCCTGCGCAGCGCACTCGCCATTCGTGGGAAGGCGAAAATTGCAAAAATTTCATTGCGGGACCGCTTTTTTCTCGAGCAACTACAATCCCCGCTCCGCTACGAACCTGACGTGCTGGAGCTTTCGAAAATGTCTGCCCACGCGGGGAGCGGCGAAATCAACGGCTATTTCGCTATGCAACCGGAAGCGGAGGATTCTCCGTTCACTACGAGGGTAACGTTTAGCAATGTGCTGGCCGATCAGATTATCGCGGACGCAGGCGGTCCGAAAGGAATGGTACAAGGCAAGCTGGAGGGAAGTTTCCAGGCGTCTGGGAAAACTGCTGATCCGGATGCGTTAGTTGGGAAGGGCGAGGTTTTCCTCCGTGACGGGCGGGTTCAGCAATATAGCGTGCTGGTGTTGCTTGGCCAGATTCTTCAGATCGAAGAGCTGAGAGAGCTTGATCTCGAACAAGCCCACGTAAAATACCACGTCAACCCGGGCTTGATCATAATCGACGAGCTGCTCTTGCACTCAGCAAATATTCGCCTCTCGGCGTCCGGAACGGTCACGTTTGACGGGAAGCTGAAGCTCGACTCTCAGCTGGCGATCAATGAAAAAATTCGCGGTCAGCTCTTCAAAGCGATTCGCCAGAATTTTCAGCCAACGAGCGAAGCCGGTTATTTTGCCCTCGATTTCCAGGTTGGCGGCAGCGTGGATAGACCAAGCACAAATTTGGTGGACATGCTGGTTGGGCGCGATCTTGGCAATGTGATCAATCGCCTGTTCGGCGTTGGAAAAACAGAGCGACCGAAGAAAAAAAAGAAGCGAGCTGAAGCAGTAACATCCACCGCCACGCCTTCACCGTCTGCTGCCCCAGAGGAAACGCCGTTGGATCTCGCCACAACGCCATCCCCTTCGCCATGAGAGTGATCGCCGGCAGCGCCGGCGGCATCCGCCTGTCGGTTCCGAAGCGCGGTGTCCGGCCAACAATGGATCGCGTTAAAGCGGCGATCTTTTCCAGTCTGGGTGACGCGATTATCGGCGCGCGAGTTCTCGACCTTTTCGCCGGAAGCGGCGCACTCGGAATTGAAGCGCTCAGCCGTGGTGCGTGTTCTGTTCTCTTTGTGGAAGAAGATCGACAATCGACCAATGTCATCGAGAAAAACCTCGCTAAAACAAAATTCGAGGCGCGCGTTCGACAACAGAGCGTTTCCGATTTCCTCCGGTACGTTTCTGGTACTGAAAAATTCCAAATCGTCTTTGCCGATCCGCCCTACGAAAAAACAAAATCGGGCGAGCGCTTCACGGAAAAGCTCCTGACGAGTAAAAAATTGGGGGAGTTGCTCGCTCCCGGAGGCGTGTTCGTATTTGAAAAACACCCGGGCGAAGCTCTTCCTGAAACCAAACTATGGCATGTTGCTCGCCAGAAAAAATACGGCGCCACCGAAGTCCTATTTCTATCCGCAATCAAGGCCAGTCCGGCTCGGACCAATCCGAGAGAAGTTTACCCGCCGCGGCGGGCAATCGAGTGATTCGTTTTATCTACAATTTGTTTTGGCCGATCGGGCTTCTGTTCTTTTTGCCCGGCTATTTGATGAAAATGGTTCGCCGCGGCGGTTATCGCGAAAAATTCGGTCAACGATTGGGGATTTACGACCGTGACCTGCGTGCGCGGCTGTCCCAGAGTGGCGGAAAAAGGCCAACATGGCTGCACGCGGTCAGTGTGGGCGAAGTCATGATTGCCCTGAAGCTGGCCCAGCAGCTGCGACGGCTTGAACCTGATGTCTCTTGTGTGCTGACCACGACGACTACGACCGGGTTCGCATTGGCAAACAAAAACGCGCGCCCCGGGATCGAAGTCATGTATACGCCGCTCGATTTTTGGCCGGTCATGCGCCACGCGTTTTCCACCATGCGTCCCGCGAAGATTGTTCTCGTTGAAGCTGAGATTTGGCCGAATTTCGCCGCGGAAGCACATGCGCGTCGCATTCCGCTCGCGCTGGTCAATGCGCGGTTATCGCCACGGTCCGAGAACCGATTTCGACGGTTTCGATTTTTTGTCGCGCCGACGTTTCGGCTTCTGGATCTGATCTGCGTGCAGGAACGGGATGATATCGATCGATGGACAGCGCTCGGTGTAGAGCGCAGCCGGATACGCCACACTGGCAGCATCAAATACGACCCCGCCAGTTTAGATGATTATCTGAATGCTCAAGCGGCCGGTCCGTTCCAATTGGATGCCTTAAATCCGGAGCGCCCCGTGCTTTTCGGTGGCAGCACTCATCGCGGTGAAGAGGAAATTCTTGCCAAAGTTTTTCTGCGCTTGCGTCAGAAATTTCCATCGCTGTGTTTGTTCATTGCGCCACGACATGTGGAACGGGTGCGGGAAATCCGAGCGCAACTCGAGACTTTACCGCTGCGGGTCCGGCTGGCGAGCGAAGCGGCGAATCACAGCGAAGCGGAAGTTGATTGCGTGCTTCTCGATACAACTGGTGACCTTCGACGCTGGTACAGTATTGCGACCGTCGTGTTTATCGGCAAAAGCATGACCGCGCACGGCGGGCAAAATCCGGTCGAACCGATCATCGCGCGCAGACCGGTCGTATTTGGTCCGCACATGGAGAATTTCGTCACGCTGGCGGGAACGCTTGTATCGAAGGAAGGCGCCATCCAAGTTCGTGACGTAGAGTCACTTCAACGGACGATCGAGAATCTATTGGGCGATAGTGAAGCTCGCCAGCGGCTCGTCCGAAATGCGCGTGAAGTGTTAGACCAGCACCGTGGTGCAACCGCTCGGGCCGCAGCGTTGATCGCCAATCTTCATTCGGAACAAATACTCTAGCCGCGCTCCTGCGCTTGCGTTTGTCACATCGCTTGCAGGAGAAAGAGGCTGGCAATTTGCCTTGCGTCCGAGAGCAGCAATTCGATATTGCCCGCGCTTTTACGACCCTATCGTCTAGAGGCCCAGGACACCGCCCTTTCACGGCGGTAACACGGGTTCGAATCCCGTTAGGGTCGCCATTCGGCTCGGCCTTTATCAAGGGCCTCGCTCATGACTACGCTTCGCGCAGCCACCCGAAAAGCGGAATGCGCAACCGAAGGCCGAGTCGAATGGTCCTGAGTTAAGTAGCGCGAGCCTCCGGCCCGCCAGTCGGACGGACTCGTCCCGCGGCGAGCTTGCGAGCGGCGCTAAATTGTAAGCGAGACGAATGCGCTACTCTATTGATGGAAGCGGTTTTCAAGAACCGATTTGGAGGGCGTTTCTGTGAAACGCCAATCGACTTGTACTCCCGCGACCGACCATATCTAGCGCCTCCCGTAAATCACACCCTCGGCGGTGCGCGCGACCGGCTGGTAATGTTCCGCCAGTAGTTTGGCCAGAATCGGAAAGTTCTTCACTGGATAGGGCGCCATTTTCGGGTCCGCTTGAACATCGACAATGTAGGTGGGCGAATGTTTGGCAAAATCGTGTTGGAGATTTTCCCACGCGCCTGGAACGATTCGATTGCGCGTGTCAACACCCGGAAACAGCCCTCCGAAAATGAGGCCAGTAAGCGGAAACGTTGTGATGTAGCGACAGGCAGGACGCCGGCGAGCCTCCAGATACATTTTGGCAGTTTGACCCCACACGAAAATTCTATCGTCAGGGCTCGAATGCGTGGACAAATATTGTCCCGCTTCAGACGGGGCCCATCGCGGAGCCAGCCCCGTCCAGTGTACGATTGATAAGGCAATAACCGTGAGAGCCAGCCACGCGTAGGTCGCCGCAGGTCGTAGTAACCAGTGGGGCGGCTGTATTGTCCGGAACCAAAGTCGTGCGTAGTACGGTGCCGCCAGCAGTGCGAGCGGAGGGATCAATTGGACGTAGTAGTGAGCGTAAAAGCGAGCCCCCGCTGCAACGCCAATCGCCGAGGCAGCAAGTAGCCCGAAAAGCGCTGTTCGTTCTGCTGTCCTCGCAGCCCAAATCTCATTCTTACCCCGGCAAGCCATTATCGCGCCCACTACCAAAGGCAAACAGACCCCGATGAACGCCAGCGTGAGCAAGATTCCTTTCTCCCAAAACACGTGCGGAATGTCATGATTAGCAATTGTCCAGTAGAACGCGTCACGGAGGATGCCTTGGTTCCAAAGTACAATGGTCACCAAGCCAACGGCTGCGAAAAATCCTAGCGTGAGCATAGTTGCCTGAATAATCGAATTCGTTCGCGTCAAACTCCGGCTGGTTCGATAGCTCGGGAGGAGCAGATAAATGCCGAGGGGAACTGCCGCTATCGCGGCGGGCTGTTTGAGCAGGAAGGCCGCGCCTAGAAGCGCACCTGCTGCGAAGAGTTCGGGTCGCAGTCGCGACGAACTGCGGCGGAACGCTATTGACCACGCCCAGATGATAGGAAGGTTCATTAGCATCTCGCCATCGAATGCGAGGGTCTTCCACGTCCACCAGGATTGGAAAACACCGTAGAAGAGTGCGGCAATCAAACCGGTATTGCGATCAAACAACTCGCTACTGATCAGATAAAGGCCGGCCATCGCGCATAGCGTCCACACCAGCGCGACTATATGAAGCGCTTTCCAATTGAACTTGCCTGCTACTTTGAACACTGCGGCGTAAGTCCAGAAGAGAAGTGCCGGCTTGCGCTCTACCGCGTCAATGTAAGGCCGCCCGCCGTCCACGATCTCGTTCGCCACCACCGAATACATCGCTTCACTGTCAATCGGCTGGGGATGGACAAGAGACGGAAGGCGAATTGCGACCGTGAGGAGAATAATCCCAAGCACGGCGAAGCGAAATTGGCGCGACCTATGAGTTGGCACACCGATCATTGTGCCGATTAATTTCCGGGTGTCCTCCGCTGAAGAGAATCGTAAACGTGCGTAACTTTCTCGAAAACCTCATCAACTGTGATTGCTTGCATACAAAGATTGTTGCGGCAGACGGATTGCCGGTTGTTGTAGGCGTTCACGCACGGACTGCACGCGATGCCGGCCCACAGGGCGGCCGCGTTTGGCGAGCGCGCGGCAAATAGCGCCGGTGTCTCCGGCCCGAACAACGTGACGACGCGAATTGGCGTCATGGAGGCAAAATGAGCCGGGCCACTGTCATTTGTCACCAAAATCTCACTGCGCGCGTAAAGCACGAGCACCTGTCGCAGAGTCGTTTTTCCGGCAAGCGGTATGACGCGGCTTGAACCGACCTCGTCTGCAAGCTGGTTATTGGAAGCGGCCTCGGCCGGCGCACCGGTAAATCCGATAAACAAATCCGGATAACGTTCGAGCAGCCGCCGCGCAAGTTCGACATAACGCAGAGGCGGCCACCGCCTCAGCGGCAGCAAGTCGCTCGCGTTTGGGTTGAGCAAGATGAGTGGCGCAGAACCGATGCGAGGATTTTCGCGCTGTAGCAGAGCATCGATTTCAGCAACTTCAGACAAGGAGGGCCGAAATCTTGCGAGTGGCTGGTTTACAGAAGGCGTAAAGTCGAACGTCGGGAGCACCGCCGGATCGCGGGTCAATGCTTCAACCATCGCTTCGAACATCTGACTTGTATGGAGATGAGGATTGTATAAAAGCCGGTGCGTCATTAAGTCGCCGCGGTACGGTCCGTCGCCAAAAAAAGTATGAAAGCCAACACGCGATTTGGCGCCGGTGGTAAACGTCAGTATCGCTGAGAAGCGTGTCAGGAATTCCATATCAACGACTGCGTCGATGCCGATTTTCCGGACGCGGAGCACGGCTCGCAGTGCACTAGCCGCGAGTCCGAAAAGACTCTGCGTCGTGATCGTTATCACATTTCCCTCGGGAATGATCTCCATGACGTCGAGAATGAATCGATTGTCTTCGAATACGACGAAGTAAACGTTTTCGCGTCCGACCATTTCAGTCGCACGACGAATTGCAGGATAGGCGAGAACGGTTGAGCCCTGCTCCGCGAACTTGACGAAGAGAATGCGCTGAACTCGGCGCGGCCCTGGCGGCCCCGGGGATTCAACGATTCTTCTGAGAACAGTTAAAATGGCACAAAGCGCCGCACCAATCCAGCGATCGGTGCGTTGCAAAGTTGAAATGCTTGCCGGGAGATCCATTCTCTGGCGATTCCTAAGAGGGCCAATGTGGGACAGATTGTGCGAATCGGCCAATCTTTGCGAAAAGTTTTAGGTTGGGTAAAAGATGGTCTTTTCACGAGTTTTGTGCTAGAAAATAGACTCGTCTATGCAGGCCTTCTTCCACCAATCCGAGTTGGATCAGCCACACCCGGCGCGGGCGCGGGCGATCATCAAAGCGCATCCGGAAGTTCGCCAGTTAATGGTGCGCAATCCGTACACCGCGTTGATCGCTCTGTCGCTGCTGATCATGCAAACGGCTATCGCATTCGGGATGGGCACGCTCGGATTCGGTTATTGGTGGCTCAGTCTTCTGATCGCATATTGCATCGGCGCGTTCGCCAATCATGCCAATTACGTGATCATCCACGATGCAACCCATAACCTCATTTTCCGGAGCAAGAGTTGGAACAAAATGGTGGCCATCATCGCCGATCTCCCGAATCTCACGCCCGGCGCGATGGGTTTTCGCGTTTATCATTTGAAGCATCATTCGCATCAGGGCGATTTCGAATGGGATGCCGACCTCGCGAATCATTGGGAAGCTCGCCTCGTCGGGAATAAATGGTATCGGAAAGCGCTTTGGCTGATGTTCTTTCCGTTTTTTCAGCTAACGCGACCCCCGCGCATAAAAGCGATCACCATGTGTGACCGATGGTTTTTGGTGAATCTTGCCTGCGCCGCGGCTTACGACGTGGCGGTGGTTTATTTCTGTGGATGGGCTGGGCTATTCTATCTCCTGCTTTCGTTTTTTTTCTCCATTGGCCTGCATCCGGTTGGCGCGCGCTGGATCCAAGAGCACTACACAAACGACCCCGAACAGGAGACGTACAGTTATTATGGCCCGATCAATCTGGTGTGTCTGAACATGGGTTACCACAACGAGCACCACGATCTGCCGTCCATCCCTTGGAACAATCTGCCGAAAGTGCGCTCCCTCGCGCCGGAATTTTACGATACCCTGAAATATCATTCATCATGGAGTCGGTTACTTTTTCAATTTATCTTCGACAAGCGATACAGTTTGTACTCGCGCATCGAGCGCACGAAGCAGAGGAACGATTCCTCGCGTGCGTTGCCGCGTACGATCAAAGATCCGATAAACGGCGTTGCCCTGACCGCGACCGCCAATAGGTTCTAGAAGCTATGGAACGGCCCGCTTACGTCTCGAACAAAAACGAAAGTGTCCGCATGTTCGAGAGCAATTTCATGGAGTTCTTTTCGCACGTGCACCCGGCTACGCCGGTGGTTCTGTACACTCCAGTCATCGGCTACATGCTGTACGCGTCGTTCGCCTACAAGAAATTGTCAGTCCTCGCCGTCGCGGGATTATTTGTTGTTGGCGTGCTCATCTGGACGCTGCTCGAATACGTCATTCACCGATACGTTTTTCATTACCAGCCAAAGACCCGTGTTGGCAAATTTTTGCATTACACGATCCACGGTGTTCATCATGACTACCCCAACGACGCGAGCCGGCTGGTTATGCCGCCGGTTATAAGCATCCCATTGGCGGTCTTCTTTGCCGTGCTGTTTGCCGTGACTTTCGGCCGGTTTGCGCCGGCCATCTCGGCCGGCTTCGCGTTCGGCTACGTTTGTTACGACACCATTCACTACGCGACACACCACTTCGCGATGAAGCGAGGTGTCTGGCTTTGGTTAAAGCAGTATCACCTCCGCCATCACTACAAGGATGATCACGCCGGATATGGGGTTAGTTCGCCGCTTTGGGATTACGTCTTCCGGACGACGCGAAAATAGGAAGTGGCATCGGCATCTTGCCGATGAGCGAATTCACGGCACAAATCTCGTGCCACGATGTGGCGGGAAATTTACGGACAAGGTGCCGTGCCACCGGCGATATTATTCTTGTCGGGAATCGGATAGCTGGTACAATGGCTGCCCCGAGATGGAATCCTGCGACGCGCGGAGTTGACGCTGCGCCAGCGGAGTTTTGCCATAAGGTGATGAATCGAAACCAAGACCCCTTCAAGCTTAGCCTGAGTAATTTCCTCGCCGCCGGGGAAAGTAATGATCCTCTTCAGGCGCCGCCCAGTTTTACAAAGTGGGTGCGCGAAAGCGCGTGGGCTCGCGAATTGTATGAGCCTGAGATGCTCGCCACCGCGGATGCGCGCACCACCATTAATTATGACGGCAAACAGCACTCCGTCATAAACCTCTGCTCATATAATTATCTCGGCCTCGCCAATCATCCCGAGGTGATCGCGGCGGCACACGAAGCCCTGAAGACCCACGGCCTGGGAGCATGCGGGGCCCCGATACTTTCGGGCATGACTGATTTGCATCGCGAACTCGAGCGGCGGGTTGCCAAATTTCTCGGCCGTGAAGACGCCATGCTTTTCAACAGCGGCTTTGGCGGCGCCCTCGGCACCATTTCCGGATTGCTGCGAAAATTGGATGTGGCCATCCTCGACAATCGGTCCCACCTCAGTTTGCGTGACGGCGCGGTGTTATCCCGGTGCCGCACGCAGAAATTCGAGCATAACGATCCTGCCTCGCTAGACACCGCGTTGACCCGGCAAGAAGGCCGGCGGCAGCTTGTCATCATGGAGGGCATTTATTCGATGGATGGCGATTTCGGCAATTTGAGGGAATTGATCGGCGTTGCCGAGTCGCACGGCGCCAGCACTTTCGTAGACGAAGCTCATTCCATGCTGGCCTGTGGCGAGAATGGTCGCGGGGCGGCTGAGAAATTTGGAGTGGAAGATCGCATTCCGCTTGTTTATGGAACGTTTTCGAAAGCGTTCGGCGCGCTGGGAGGATTTGTGGCGGGATCGAGTGAGACGCTCGAATATCTACGCTTTTATGCGCATCCTTACGTTTATTCTTGTGCGCTGCCGCCGGTCGTCGTCGCGGCGGCGCTCAAAGCGCTTGAAATCGGCATGCGCCAACCTGAACTCCGCACGCAGCTTTGGGAAAACGCCGATTACTTTCATGCGCGACTCCGTGGCCTCGGTATCGATACCGGCAGCTCGACAACCTACGTCATGCCCATCGTCATTGGCGAACGCGAACGCATGTATCGGCTGGGCCATGAATTGCGACAGCGCGGTCTGTGGGTGGCTCCGGTCGATTATCCCGCCGTGCCGCTCAATCGAGTCTGCTTCCGCGCCTGTGTGACAGCCAAGCACACCCGCGCCGATCTTGACGAAGCGCTCAATATTCTCGAGGACACTCTGGTTGCGGCAACGCTGCAGAATGCCTGAATTGTCGCGCAGGCCGGGTTTTTGATGCGGGCACAGATTGTGGAAAGGCCTTCGGTCGTCGAAGCGACGTACAAGGCGCGTGAGGTCGAAGGAATTCTCGATCTCTATTTTTATCGCAAGATAGGCTTTTGGCTCGCTCAGCTTTTCGCCAAGCTAAAGATTACACCGGCGGGTGTCTCCCTGCTCGGCGGAGTCTGCGGAGTTGTCGCGGGACACCTTTATTATTATCCGGACCTACGCACGAACATTGCCGGCATGATCCTTCATGTGGGGGCCAACGCCCTCGACAATGCCGATGGCCAACTGGCGCGCCTGACCGGCAGCGGAAGCCGCGAGGGCCGCGTGATCGACAGTCTGTTCGATCACCTGATCTGGATAAGCATTTATGTCCATCTGGGTCTTCGCTGTTTGAGCGAAGGTCCGTTTCTCGCGATAGCTCCGCTCGCATTGGCCGCCGGGCTCAGCCATGGTTTGCAGGGAGCTGCCGCCGACTACTATCGCACCTGTTATCTTTTCTTTGTTAAAGGGCGAACACGCGCCGATCTGAATTCCTCAGCGGTTCTGCGCTCCGATTATCGAAAACTGAGTTGGCGCCACCAAGCATGGCACAAGTTTTTGCTCGCCTTACATCTCAACTTTACTCGCCAACAAGAAGTGCTGTCGCCGCGCCTGAAAAGATTACGCGAAATGGCTGATCGGGTGTTTCCCAATCAGATCCCGGATTGGTTGCAGATGCGTTACGAGAATGCCGCTAGACCGATGTTCAAGTGGTGGAGTCTCTTAATGACGAACACGCGAATGCTGCTTTTGTTTGCCCACACGCGAATGCTGCTTTTGTTTGCCCTTCTGTTGATTGATCAACCGATTTGGTACTTCTGGATTGAACTTACGGTGTGCAATTTGCTGCTCATTTATCTGGTTCTTCGTCAGGAAAATATGTCTCAATCACTGCTGACACTCGTGACGACGCGACGGGATTCGGCCTAGGAGGTCATACTCGTGCCGGAGATCGAAATTTCAGAAGTCAGCTCGAGAGGAGACCGTAATGCCTTTATCAAGTTTCCGTGGCGGATTTACCGAAACGATCCCGCGTGGGTGCCGCCGCTGATTCTCGAGCGCAAGGCATTCCTCGATCGAAAGCGAAACCCCTTTTACAAACACGGCGACGCCGCCCTGTTCCTGGCCCGGCGAAACGGCGAAATTGTTGGGCGAATCATGGCGAGCGATGATCCGAATTATAACTCGCTTCATCAATCTAACGTTGGATGCTTCGGTTTGTTCGAGTGCATCCACGATCGCGATGTCGCAGCTGCGCTCTTTACGGCGGCGGGCGAGTGGATGCGCCGAAAAGGCCGAACCGAAATGATGGGGCCGATCGATTACTCCACCAATTATGTTTGCGGACTGCTCATCGATGGTTTTCAACATCCGCCCACCCTTCTTACTGCACACAACCCGCCCTACTACGTCGACTTGATCGAAGCGTGTGGTTTTGCCAAAGCCAAGGATTGGTACGCGTGGTGGTTCTCGGAATTTCCCGAGCCGGCGGCGCGATTGCGAAGAATTGCCATCGCACGCGCCGGCAAGCAGGCTGTTACGATCCGACCGATCAATCTGAAAAAGATCGCCGAGGAAAGTCTGCGTATCCGCGCTATTTACAATCAGGCTTGGCAGAAAAACTGGGGCTTCGTTCCATTCACCGAAGCGGAATCGGAACACATGGCCAAGGAAATGAAGCCATTGCTCGCCCCGGAGGGAACATTGATCGCGGAGATGGGCGACGAGCCAGTTGCTTTCGTAATCGCGGTTCCCGACATCAATGTCGCGCTTCGCCACATCAATGGACGTTTGACCTGGTTTGGTTTGCCAATTGGCCTCCTAAAACTCCTTTACTATCGAACGAAAATACGAATTGGCCGGCTTGTCGCGCTTGGAGTCGTGGAAAAATATCGCCGCGCCGGGATTGCCGAGATGCTCGTTCTTCAGGTAATGGACGAATCAGTTAAACGCGGTCTCACCGGTGAGATCAGCATGACCCTTGAGGATAATTTCATGATCAATCGTTTCATCGAGGCCCTGGGCGCGAGCCGATACAAAACGTACCGTATCTACACGAGGTCGTTAACCTAACGGCTGATCAGGGGAATCTCTGGCGCCGGAGCACATACCTTATCCAGCAGGAGTGCAAGAGATCAACCGCTGCGGTTGCGACTTCCCAGAATACCATGACAATCAGCGCCTTTGCCGGCATGCCCAAAACAACGCAAGCCACAAGGACCCAGACATAAATATTGCGCCGCCCGCCGACCAAACGGACGATTCGATCGAGAAGGCCGGGATCAACCAGCGACTTCTCGGCTGGTCCGTAAACGCCAAGTTTGCCAACGCCATCGAGCGCCTCCGCCACGATGAGCAGAGCCAGATAGAAAAAAGCATTAGGCAGTTGGCCCGAGACATAGAAGTGATACGCGAGCGCCGTCGGCCAGACCACCTCAAAGAATGAATCGAACCAATGCTCGATCTTTCCAGTCTTGGATGTCTCGACCTTGATTCGCGCCTGCTTGCCGTCGAGACCATCGAGGATGCCGATGATCAACGCGAGCAGAATTCCCCAAATGAGATGACCTGTCGCGAAAAGAATCGTAGTTCCAAAAGCCAGGATTATCCATGACACGGTGAGCTGACCAGACGTGATGGCGGTTTTGCAAAGCTTTGAAATGAGAAAGGTTTCGACTGGGGCGTGAATGCGCGCGGGAAAATCCTGAGTCCCTTTTTGCACTGAGTTAAGCAAAATGCGCTCCGCTAGTTTAACACCTGTCGGAGGCGGCGCCGGAAACCAAAACGGTCTGAGTTTTCGCCGCAGGGCCGGTGAGTAAGAGGGTTGGTCGGTGACATCGACTGCCGCCATTGTGTTTTGTTCCAAGCCGTTTTTAATCGCCTTTTCGAGAGGACCGCTCTGGGTCGAAACCCAGTCGCGTTGCAGCAGTGCCGCCCCGCAGACCTTCGCGTGCAGTGCGTTTGGGGCCTGAGCCACCAGCGGTTGAAGTTTCGACGCCACAGCCGAATCGACCAAGACTGCCGGTGACCTTTGCATCGCGAGCAACTGCAATAAGCGACTGTCGAAGACGGCATCGCCTCGGACAATGAGAAGAAGCTCAGCGTTGTCCGGCCAAATGTCGACGATCTGTTCGATCCTCAGCGCTCCATTCGGTCGAGTGCGAAGCGTCAATGCCAACTGCGCCCGCGGCCACGATGGGCGA
>WNGF01003138.1_pt1 | contig 22706 bp, 27 predicted proteins | sample 5400641 | NCBI WGS metagenome assembly WNGF01 (sample SAMN13153371, study PRJNA577476) | soil metagenome | isolation source: 80 cm soil or saprolite under grassland replicate 2 | place: USA:California | collected 2016-06-15 | reverse complement strand
GCATCGAGTCCTTCTGTCACCACGATGAAATGATGGATCAATTCTTCCATCTTCGTCATGACCCGCGATTTCGGAGGCGTCATGTTCTTCCAATCCGCGACATTGATCGGCCCGCTCGGCAATTTATCGATCACCTGGCGCAGGATGCGGACGCTCTGCCGCATCTCCTCAATCCTTATCAGATAGCGATCGTAGCAATCTCCCGCGCTGCCGATAACGACATCGAAATCGTATTGGTCGTAATCGAGATACGGATGCTTGCGCCGCAAATCGTGTTCGATCCCGCTGCCCCGCAAGTTCGGCCCGGAGAGCGCATAGGCAATCGCGCGATCTTTTGTGATGACGCCGATGTCCTTAGTGCGATCGACAAAAATGCGATTGCGCGTGAGCAATTTATCGCATTCATCGAGGCTCGGGATAAATTCGTCCAGGAACTTCCCAAGCTGCGGAATGAACGTCTCGGGAAGATCGCGAATCTGTCCGCCCACGCGCGTGTAAGAAGTCGTGAAACGCGCGCCAGTCAACAATTCGAAAAGGTTATAAAGTTTTTCGCGCTCGGTGAACGTGTAGAGAAAGACCGTCATCGCGCCCAGGTCGAGCGCCATTGCGCCGAGGCCCATCAAATGGGACGAGATACGCGACGTTTCGCAGCAAATCGTCCGAATCGCCTTGCCGCGCGGCGGGATTTCCCAGCCCATCAGTTTTTCGACGGCGAGCGCGTAAGCGACGTTGTTCGAAAGCGGCGCAAGATAATCGAGCCGATCGGTATAAGGCACGAATTGGTTGTATTGCATGTTCTCGGCGATTTTTTCGTCGCCGCGATGCAAAAAGCCGATGTCTGGCGTCGCTTTGGTGATGATTTCGCCGTCGAGTTCGAGCACCAGCCGCAACACGCCATGCGTGGCCGGATGCGACGGCCCCATGTTAAGCACCATCTTCTCGCCGATATCGCCATCGGGGTGGCGCAACTCTGCGTCCGCCGCGACCACCCGCGTTACCGGATCGGGCGATTCAATCTCGCGTGTCGTGAAAGGCATCGAAGAAAGTTAAGAACGTTACAAAAGTTACAATGTTAACAGTCCAGGCATCGCATTTACGCTGCCGAGTGAACCACGACACGCAAGTGTAAAGTGGGCAGCGCATGGGTCTGGTCTGGGGGAGCACAGGCCGCTGGCCTGTAGCAGTCGGCCACCGGCCGACTGCATGATGGATAAGCATGAGCGATTTCCAGCCGGTTCGCGGCAAGCTGCCGCGAACTACAGGCCAGCGGCCTGTGCTCCCCAGAAGCAGAACGCACTCGCGCTTGTAATCGAACGCGATTAACTAAATGTGATGACGAAAAAGATTGCGCTGTTATTTGCCGGGCAAGGTGCGCAAACCGTCGGGATGGGACGCGACCTGGCGGAACAGTTTCCTACAGCCGCCGAATTGTTTCAGCAAGCGGACGACATTCTTGGGCGCAAGTTGAGCGAAATCGCGTGGAAGGGTCCAATTGAAGAGTTGACGAGGACTTCGAATTGTCAGCCCGCGCTGTTCGTTCATGGGCTCGCCTGCTTGTCGATCTTGCGCGAGCTGGCTGGCGCTTTTGCGATTGGAGGCGCCGCCGGTCTGTCGTTAGGCGAAATGACCGCGCACGCCGCGGCGGGCACTTTCGATTTCGCGACAGGACTAAAACTGGTGCAAAGGCGGGGCGAATTAATGGATGAAGCCTGCGCGGCGACCAACGGTGCGATGGCAGCAATGATCGGCGGGGATGAAGCCGCAGTGCGCGCGCTGGCCGCGGACGCCGATGTCGATGTTGCAAACATCAATGCGCCCGGACAAATCGTGATCTCCGGTGAGAAAGCAAAAGTGGAGATCGCGGTTGGCTTGGCCAGGGAACATGGGATTCGTCGCGCGACGTTGCTGACTGTGGCGGGCGCGTATCATTCGCGTTTGATGGAAAGCGCCTACCAAAAGCTCGGTGCGGTGCTTCTCCATGTGCTGATGCAACCGCCGGGTTTTCCTGTGATTAGCAACGTAACCGGCGCTGAAGTGGCAACGCCGATTGAAATTCAGCGCACGCTGCAAGATCAAGTAACGGGCACGGTGCGTTGGCTCGATTGCATGGAGCGGCTTAGCAGTCTCGGTTGCGACTTCTTTATCGAGCTGGGGCCGGGTGGCGTGCTTGCCGGTTTATTGCGACGCACACGCAAAGACGCGGATGTGGTATCGGTGAGCGACGCGGATTCCGTACGGACTTGCGCCGAGCGGCTAGCGGCCCTGTAGCCGCTTCGTTCTGCGAAGCGCGACGCCGATAGCGCCACGGCTACAGATCGACAATTGTATTTGGCCGCCGTAATTTGCCTGCATGACATTGCAGGAGCGATTGGACTCGGATTTGAAAGAGGCGATGCGTGCCAGGGACGCGACGAAACTCGGCGTGCTGCGTATGCTCAAATCGGCATTGAAATACGCCGCGATCGCAAAATCGGGGACGGAATCAGAGTTGAGTGACGCCGAAGCCGCGCAGGTCATTCGCAAGCAAGCCAAGCAGCGACAGGATTCAATCGAGAGTTTCGAAAAGGGCGGTCGCACGGAATTGGCGAACAAGGAAAAAGAGGAATTGTCGATCTTAAACGCGTATTTGCCACAAGCGATGAACGCCGATGAGCTCGCAAAGGTTGTGGGTGAAACAATTGGAGAAGTCGGCGCGACATCGAAGACGCAGATGGGCGTGGTGATGAAAGCGTTACAGGCGAAAGTCGCCGGTCGCGTGGACGGCAAGACGCTGAGCGCGGAAGTGCAGAAGCAACTGCAATGAAGCGAACGCTCAACACTCAATGCTTAATGTCGAACTGATTTTTTCTGAATTGAACGTTGGGCGTTGGAGGTTGGGCGTTGGACGTTTCTAATTTCATTCATGCTTAGCGCCATCATCGTCGCGGCCGGCAGCAGCCGGCGCATGGGATTTAACAAATTGTTTGCGACAATTGCGGGGGAACCAGTGATCGCGCATACCATTCGGGCATTCGAGCGCAGCAGTTCTGTTACCGAAAGCATCATCGTTGCGCGTGAAGATCAAAATGACGAAATCAGAGAGCTGGCGCGCGCTAAAAGTTTCAAGAAAGTCCAATCAGTCATCGCAGGCGGCGAACATCGGCAGGATTCCGTTCGCGCTGGTCTGGATCGCCTGAGCGTGGATGCGAAATATGTAGCTGTGCATGACGCCGCGCGTCCGCTCGTCACGCCGGAGCAAATTGAACGCGTCTTTGCGCAGTGCCGGGTGCATGGTGCCGCGGCCCTGGCTGAGCCAGTCAACGACACCATCAAACGCGCAGATGTCGACCCATCCGACTCCCGCTCCCAGCACGGCGGGCAGGCAGGGCAAGTCCTTATGATTACCGCTTCGGTGGATAGACATCAACTTTATGCGATGCAAACGCCGCAGATTTTCGAGCGTGGTCTGATCGAAGAAGCTTATCGCGCCGTCTATGCAGGAAATGTCTCGGTGACAGACGAAGTTTCCGCGGTCGAGCGACTCGGTCGCAAAGTTATTCTCGTTCTGAACGAGGACTTCAATTTCAAAATCACTTATCCGCGAGATTTGGGGCTCGCTGAATTCGTCCTAAAGCAACGGGCGGAGCCCCTGTCGCAAATTGACAAAGCCGGCGGCCGCTAAGCAAGCATCGGATCGACTGGCACGAGTGGCCGAATCAATTCGGCTACGGCTTGGATATCTTTGCGCCGAAAGCGACGGCCACGTCTTCGAATCCTGGCTGTCTCGAGTTCGCTGACGCGAAGAAGTTGACCGTTTTTCCAAATCCAGGCCTCGGGATTATAGGGGCCTACACGGAGTGGATCGGTCCAGGTGTGGATCGATAACAAGCGATCGTTGACCGCGGCGGCAATGTGCATCGGGCCGCTGTCCACGCTCACAACAAATCGCGCGACACGAATGAGCCGGATCAATTGCAGCAGCGAAGTCTGGTTGGTTAGGTCAATGCAATTTTCCGGCGTCTCCATCTTGTGCCGCGATTGCCCCACGACCGCGACACGGACAGGCGCAAGCGCGCGACAAAATTCTTCTATCACCGTATTGGAAAGTGATTTGCCGCTGCCGCGCGCAAAGGGATGAAGAAGAATGAACGGCGGATATTCGTCGAATCGCGGGAGTCGATCGCCCGTGGGAATCGGGCAGCGAAGCGACTCGCCAATCGTGGCGCCCGCGCATTCAGCGAGCTTGAGATAGCGGTTAACTGCATGCCCGCTGCGGTTGACCCTGGCGATGCGATCGTAGAACCAGCGCGATCCTTCGCGCGCATCGCTCATTCCGTAGATTTCCTTTGCGCCGCTGATTTTTGCGATGAGCGCGCTGCGCAGCAATCCCTGGAAATCGAGCGCAAGATCAGGGCGAATCTGTCGGGTTTTCTTCAACCACGGCAGCAAACTCTTTGGCGCACCGAGGCCGCGGAATTCGCCGCGGGGAAAGAAGTAGACGTGATTCACATCGGGATTTCCGCGGAGCAGCGGCGCAAACTCCGGATTGATGATCCAAGTAACCTCGGCGCCGGGATACGCTTCACGAAGCAAGCCGACTGCCGGCAGCGTGTGGACGACGTCGCCAAGCGAACTCGGCTTAATGATTAAGATCGATTTAGGGCTCAGGGTCGGCGCGTTAAATCGTTAAATCGCTGGATCAGTCTCATCGTCCAAGCGCAAGCCGTTCGGCGAGCATGCGTGGCAGACCAGCTTTGATAATCTTCTGTTGCGCGACCGCCAGATCGTATTTTACCCGCAATTGCTCGACGAGATTGTTCTCAATATCGTAAATGCAATATGCCGCGCGCCAATTTCCGTCGCGCGGCTGTCCGACGCTGCCCATATTGATCATATATTTCTTGGTCGCCTCGATGCGAATGTGGTCGGTCCGCTCCCGTCTGACGCCCTCGTCGCGAATGAAAACCATGGGCACATGGGTGTGTCCGAAAAAACAAGCCGTGGTGTGCTGATAGGTGAAGCTCGCGGCAGCATCGAGATTATTAAAAACGTAGCCCCATTGCGCCGGCGTATCGAGGGTCGTGTGTACGATGGTGAAATCCCGCACCTTTCTCTGCAATGGCAGCGCGCTCAACCATTGCTTGTCCTCCTCCGTCAAATGGTCGCGGGTCCACTGGATGGCGCGCTCTGCCAACTCGTTGAAATCGCTGGTGGATAGGGGGAGCGACGCCTGCTCATCGTGGTTGCCTTTCACAACCGGGCAATCCAGTTCGCGAATACGCTCCACGCACTCGTGCGGATTCGCGTTATACCCGACAATGTCCCCCAGACAAACAAAATGCGTGCATTTGCGCTTGCGTGCGTCCGCCAGCACCGCTTCGAGCGCCTCCAGATTGGCATGGGTGTCACTGAAAATTGCGAAGCGCATGAGAGACGGTTAAAACGTTAAAATGGTTACAACGTTACAACGGGAAACGCTTCAACGCTTTAACCATTTATTTAACGATTGCTATCTGGAATTCGCTGATCCGGCGGGATATTGAGTTTGGTTTGGAGAAATTTCAGCCGCGTAATCAAAGTCGGCAGCCGTTCCTTTTCCCCTTCGTCATAGAGTTGGCGGAGACGCTGATATGCTTCGCGTTCGCGTCCTTCGCAGTAGGAGAGCTCGTAGGCGGAGAAACGCCTGTTGTAGGTCCGCGCTCCGGGCAAGGCCGCCGCCTGGGCGAAGAACTCCGAGGCGCGCTCATGATCTTTGTATTTCTCTTTGTAAAGACGAGCGAGCGCTTCGTACAGATCTGGGCGATCGGGATTATTTTTTATCCCGCGCTCAAGAAAATCTTTGCCGAGACCGAAATATTCGCGCTGTGCTTTGACCCGCAACGCCAGACGCGGCTGAGTCCGATCGTTCATCGCGGCCACGCTTGCGTTCCAGGCCATGTGCCACGCCGCCATGTCCCAAAAGAGGATCGCGCGCGGCTGCAGAGTGGTGACGTGCCGGAACAACAGCAGCACACGACCCCATTCCGTGCGCTCCCACGCGACATGCGCCTGGATGAAGAGCCCGTCGGCGACGATCGCTCGAAATCCGCTCAGGGCGGCTATGAAACCGAGCTGCCCGAGTTTTTCGCGAAGATCGAGATTAAACTCGACGCCCCGAAAATGTTCTTGTCGATGGCGTGCGGTGAGGTCGCGCTCGACTGGCAATTTGATCGCCCCGACCGCCAGCAGGACTGCCACCACCAGAGCGATCCGTATCATAATTCTTTCCCGTAGAACACTAAGGCGGCCAAAAATGTGTAGATGGTCGTATAGAAAATTCCGAGCGCGGCTGTCTTGAAAAAAAGTGCCATTGAAATGGCCGTACCGGCGACGATGTCATCCACCAAATTGAACGCCTGCAGATCGGGAAATAACAACGCTACCACTGCGAGAAAGACACGCGTGATCCAGGTGCTGCCGTGCTCCTGGAGCCAATATTCGCGCGCAGTTGCCTGCAAATGGCCGATAAAATAAATGAAAGCCATCACAACAATGGTGAAAATGTTTGTGGTGGCGAATGTGGAAACAAAGAGCGTTAACGCCGCCAGCAGGCATGCTTTCAGGTAAATGATGATAATCCCTGGGAAGATGTCGGCGTTGAGCGCTGAAGAGCGGATCGCGCGCATGGCATCATCGATTTGCTCGCGCGGCGCACCGGACATGTGCCTGAGTGTCGCGTGCAGCACGGTTTGTTCGCGCGCGTACAGCACGAGGAGAAACGCCGCGCCCATCACCAGTGTGCTGATCGCAAGCAGCAAAAGCACGCCGGCAATTTTCCCCAGCAAATATTCGAAACGCGGCACGGGCTTGGCGAGAATCGTGTAGACCGTACGGTCCTCGATGTCCTGAGGAATGAGTCGCGCGGTGGCGACAATCGCCAGCAACGAGGTGAAGATCGAGATTGCACCGAGCGAAACGTCTTTAAGGATTTGAAATTCCTGCTGAAAAGTGAACTGCGCCATGAACATCGAGCTGCCGATCAAAAGCAGCGCGAAAATCAGCAGGACATAAAAAACTTTCAGGCGGGTCAGCTCGGTCAACGTGTTGACCGTGATCGCGCTGATGCGAGCGAAAGAAAACGCGCGATGTGTAGTTCTCATTAACTCAGTAAATGATGAAGCTCGAATGCAAATGACGAAATCCGAATGACGAAGACAGAAATGGAGCGAAAGTCGCAGCAGAATCGATCGTCATTTGAGCTTCGTCATTCATTCGTCATTCGACATTCGAGCTTCGTCATTTTTCGTCGCCTCGAGGAACAATCTCTCAAGCGTGGTCGTAGATTTTCGACGCTCGATCAATTTCGCGTTTGACCGGTTAATGGACGATTCGATCTCGTTGATGAGCTGAGTGGAAGCATCCGCGATGACAAACTCGGTTTGATTTTCAATTGCGATTAATTCCTGCAAATGTCCTTCGCGCACGAGCACGCCATCGGCGAGAATGCCAACGCGATCGCAAATTTCCTGCGCTTGCGCGAGCAAATGCGACGAAAGCAGCACAGTGATTCCGCGTCGCCGTAGATCCAGAATCAGATCGCGGATCTCGCGTGAGCCTGCCGGGTCGACACCAGCGGTGGGTTCATCCAGCACAACCAGCCTGGGATCGTGAATTAGTGCTTGGGCAAGGCCGATGCGCTGCAACATCCCTTTCGAATAAGTGCCCAGCCGCCGTTTGCGTGCCTTGGTCAGTCCGACAAGGTCGAGCAATTCGTTTATGCGATTTTTTAATGGCGCGCCTCTGAGGCCGCATAGGCGCCCGAAAAAACGCAGTGTTTCTTCACCGGTGAGATATTTGTAGAAGTAGGGATTCTCTGGCAGAAACCCGACCGCTTCCCGGCTTTCGACTAGACGGCTATCGCGGCCGAAAATTTCCGTGCGGCCGCGCGTTGGAGAAACGAGCCCGAGGATGATTTTGAGAGTCGTGCTCTTGCCGGATCCATTCGGCCCGAGCAACCCGTAAACTTCGCCCGATTCAATGCGAAGATCGAGATCGCGCACCGCAACAATCGACTGTCGGTGCAAGGGAACAGGAAAAATTTTCGTCAGTCCCCGCACAGCGACGGCCGGATCACTCATGGCGAATTTCAAAACCGCGGGCGGTGACCGGGTTCTCCAATTTATTTTCGGTTTGCTTACGAATGAGGGCGCGAAGGTCGCTCTGTGCTATGCCCTCGAGGAACGCGCGCACCTCGTCTTCCTCTCCGTTGACCTGAAGTTCCACACGACCATCCGACAAGTTGCGCACCCAGCCCGTGACATCGAAGCCCTTGGCGATATGTCGCACCGACCAGCGGAAACCGACGCCCTGGACGTTACCTTCGTAAAACACCTGGAGCGAGATCATCGTTTACCGCAGATGCTGCATGCTTGCCGCTAGATGGCAATGCCAGCACCGACGAGAATCCTGCATCTAGAATCTAGAGTCCAGAATCGCCTCACCTCTCACTTATAAGAATATACGAGACAAAAGCTGCCCGTCTCACCTTCAACCAGATCGATCGAGACGAAGTACTGACCGCTGTTCGTCGGCGAGAAGCCGGCTGCAGCCTTTTCCCCCGAGTTGTACCCTTCGGTAGTAACTTGCTTTCCGGTCTCATCATAAACACTCACTGCGATTTTTTTCACCGATTCGGTTGCGCCAGCGGAGAACCAATACTGGTTTCCTGCGTAGAGATTCACCGCGATCAGGGTAGGATCGTTTCGCTTAACAGTCCCACACCAGTGGCCATCTCGAATCTTGAAACCCTCATTCGAAAATGCTCCGGCAAGATCGAGTGCGGTTTTGCGCGCTTCGACCTCAGCATCGGTCTCCGCACGCGCAGGGATCCTGGCGACCAGTACAAAGATCGATAGAAAAATTAGCAAGCGGCGTTTCATCTCGCGACCGCCTTGTTTTCTATCTTCTCCATCACCTTGCTAACCGCGTCTTTGACCTTCCGCACTTCATCGACAGTAGGTGCCTTACCGGCCGGGAAAGAAACAAGCTTTTCAATCCCGTTGAGTTCTTCGCTCACATCTTTGACCAGTGGCTCGCCGCGAAGTTCGGGTGAGATTTCGTCGATCTTCGTTTGCATGAACTTGACGAGCGCCGGCTGGCGCAGAACCTTCGCGCTTCGCTCGTCGTAATTTTGCGCGATCGCTCCGCTGACTACTTGCGTGCCGCGAATCCAACCACCGAGACTCACCAGAATCACCAGATCCTGGTCGCTGTGTGATTGCATCGAAGACTTCACTTCATTCTGTGTCGCCTCCAGTTCTTCCTGCAACGTGTCCCATTCATTGTTTTCGGCGAATTCGTTAATGCTATTGCCCCGTTTGAGCAGGTTCTCGCTTACTCCAAGCGCTTTCGCGAGTTTAATAATGTCCGAGCCGATGTTTTTGACCTGCTGGCTGTCCTTGGCTTCGACGGCAATAAATCCATCGGCGATCAACCCGCCGAGGTTGAGAGCAATTTGCGCACGATTGCGATACGTTATCGGCATCGGCCCGCGATATTGGCCCGACCAGTCTGTTTTGCCCGGCTTCTCAATCGCCGCGAAAAGTTCGCCCGGCGTCGGGATGCTAATCGAATCGGTTCTAACGGCTTTTGCCAATTGATCGGCTGGGAGACGTCCGGTCTCTGCGCCTGCGGCTGCGAAAATGCCGCCGACCAAGCCAATCATGCCCAATTTCTTCAAACAAATCATCAGCCAGATTATCCGTGCCCCGGCCAAATTGCCAATGGGAATCTCGACTGCAAGAAAGAACCTCAGGCGAGGTCGGGTTTTCGCCAATCACGAAGATTAGTTGAAGAACCCGTGTCCGATGGGCATGATTGCCGCGCGTAAGCGTTTTGCGCTGCGATATTCGACAATGTCAAAGACATCAATCCGCAAAATCATCGCACGCGAAATTCTGGATTCGCGCGGCAATCCGACAATCGAAGTCGATGTCCGGCTTGAAGGCGGCGCGCTTGGCCGCGCGGCGATTCCGAGCGGGGCGAGCACTGGCGAACATGAAGCATGGGAATTGCGCGATGGCGACAATAGCCGTTTCGGCGGAAAAGGTGTGAAGCATGCGGTCGCCAACGTTAATGCCAGGATCGCGCCAGCTCTCCAGGGATGGGACGCGCTGGACCAAAGAAAGATCGACAACAAATTGATCGAGATCGACGGCACGCCGAACAAAAAGAACCTGGGCGCAAATGCGCTGCTCGGAGTGTCACTGGCGGTGGCGCACGCCGCTGCGGCCGCGGCAAATCTCCCGCTCTTTCGGTACCTCGGCGGACCTGAAGCGAGAGTCTTGCCAGTGCCGATGATGAATATCCTGAACGGCGGCGCGCACTCGGACGCGCCGATCGATTTTCAGGAATTCATGATTGTGCCGCGCGGCGCGCCGACCTTTTCGGAAGCGCTACGTTATGGCGCGGAGGTTTTTCACGCGCTCAAATCTGTTTTGAAAGATCGACATCTTTCCACGGCGATCGGCGACGAAGGTGGATTTGCGCCGCAACTCAATTCCGCCGAGGACGCCCTGGAATCGATCTCGACTGCCGTTAAGAGGGCCGGCTACAAGCTCGGCGAGCAAATCTTTATCGCACTCGATCCAGCCGCCTCCGAATTCTACGATAGCGAAAATGAGGTTTACGTTTTCAAGAAATCGGGTGGTTCAAAAAAAACCGCCGGAGAACTGATCGAGTACTATGCCAATCTTTGCGCGCGGTTTCCTATCATTTCGATTGAGGACGGTTGCGCCGAAAATGATTGGGCCGGCTGGAAAAATCTGACCGCAAAACTCGGCGAGAAGATTCAACTCGTAGGTGACGATGTCTTTGTCACGAACGTCGAGTTTCTGCGCAGAGGAATTGCCGAACACGTGGCGAATTCGATTTTGATCAAAGTGAATCAGATCGGCACGCTTACCGAAACGCTGGCGACGATTGATCTCGCAAAGAAAAACGATTACGCCACCGTGATCAGTCATCGCTCAGGCGAAACGGAAGACGCGACCATTGCCGACATCGCGGTCGCGACGAATGCTGGTCAAATCAAAACTGGGTCGCTTTCCCGCAGCGATCGGATCGCGAAGTACAATCAGCTGTTGCGGATCGAAGAAGAACTTGGTGACAAAGCCGTTTACGACGCTACAATCCGCTAAGTGGATCACAGCTACGCTGATTTTCGCGCACGTCGCGAAGCCACAGTCTGGCAGCGACTTAACCGAATTCTTCGCGTCCTGCTGGTCCTTGCGATCTGGCTGGTGATCGTAAGCTTGTTCGTTCCGCCTTATAAAAAACTGATGCAGAGCCGCGCGGAGATCGACAACCAGCAACAACAAGTAAACGAACAACAAAATTTGCTGGCCCGTCAAACTCGTGAGGTCAATTTGCTCAAGACCGACGTGACTTATCTGGAAACGATTGCGCGCGATCGTCTCGATCTCATGAAAGAAGGCGAAACGATTTTTCGCCTTGAACCGGCGCGCGCGGCCAAACCGAAACCCAGCGATTCCGCGCGGCGGTAGGTTGCGTAGCGCGCGTTTTTCGTGGGAAGCACAGGCTGGCAGCCCGTTGTTGTCGGCAGCTTGCCGACGACTCCCGCGTGTTGCCGGAATTCCTTGTATCGAACGTTCGAAGAGCTTTTCGGCAAGCTGCCGAAAAGGACAGGCTGGCAGCCTGTGCTCCCCAGAGATCGCGAAACGCGCTCGCGCCAAAGGCCGCTACCGCTTTGCATAGCGCGCTCGTTGGATTAGATTTCTGTCATGCCAACGGAAATCTCCATCCCCGATGCCGAAGATCTAAAATCGCGCGTCCGCGAATTGCGGAGGTTTCTTTGACGTCGAAAGGCTCCAGAAAGATCTAGCAGCAATCGAAGGGCGCATGGCCGCGCCCGATTTCTGGTCGAACCGCGAGCGCGCTCAGACTGACGTCGAGGAAGTTTCCCGATTACGCTCGCTCATCAATCCGTTTCAAGAGCTGGAACGCGAGATCGAGGATTTTAGCGCATTGCAGCAGTTGGCCGCCGAAGAAAGCGATCCCGTTGGTCGCGCTCACGCGGAGAAAGAGGTCGCGGCCGATCATGACCGTCTGATTCATAAGTTGGAAGAATTCGAGTTACGCCAATTTCTTTCTGGCGAGAACGATCGCGCTAATGCATTTCTTACCATTCATTCTGGCGCAGGCGGCACAGAGTCGTGCGATTGGGCCGACATGTTGCTGCGGATGTATCAGCGCTGGATTGAGCGAAGCGGTTTGAAATCTCAGACCGTGGATATTCAACAGGGTGAAGAAGTCGGCATCAAATCCGTCACCTTGCTCGTGACGGGCGAATACGCCTACGGTCATCTGCAGGCTGAACGCGGCGTGCACCGGCTCGTGCGCATTTCGCCATTCGATGCAAACAAGCGGCGTCACACATCGTTCGCCAGCGTCGATATTGTCCCGGAAATTGCCGACACCGCTCCGATCGAAATCAATCCCGCCGATTTAGAGATCGATACATTTCGCAGCGGCGGCAAAGGCGGGCAAAACGTCAACAAAGTAGAAACTGCCGTGCGAATTTTGCATAAGCCCAGTGGAATCGTGGTCGCCTGCCAGGCCGAGCGCAGCCAGGGACGCAATCGCGAGCTGGCGATGAAAATGTTAAAAGCCAAGCTGTACGAAATCGAGCAGGACAAAAAGCGCGCCGAAATCGACCGGCAATACTCAGAAAAAGGCGACATCGCATGGGGAAGTCAAATTCGTTCCTATGTTTTCCAGCCGTACCAGATGGTGAAAGATCACCGCACCGGCGCGGAAACGAGCAGCGTGCAGGATGTCATGGACGGCAATATCGACATGTTTATCCAGGCGAAATTGCGCGGGAAGAAAGCCGACAAAAGCGAAGGGAACGGGAACGAAGCGTGAGTTTCGCCTAAGGATTCTTTCATTGTCATTCCGAGCGGAGTCGAGGAATCTCTAACCGTTTATTCTTAGCGTCGCTCGGCAAGATCAATAGTAAGAGATGTCTCGACTCCGCTCGACATGACATGTAGGTGAAATTGCGCGCGGCGAAAGCCGACAAAGAGGAGCGCGAAACCGCTGCCACCAATTGGACGGACTCGTCCAGTGGCGAGGTTGCGAATCAGAGAACCGCAAGCGGGGACGCTTGCGCTACTTCACCAATCGCAATCGAAACCGGGCATCGAACTCGCCGTTATTGTGCGCGCGGCAACAGACCAGACATGCGACTGCACGTTTGATCTGGCGCACGCGAGGAAAATCGCGCTGGCAATTTGGACATTTGTAAAGATACCGGCGGGCACGTTCGGCGACCGGGAACGGGAGATTATGACAACGCTTTTCATCAGCGATTCCCAAGTCGCGACAAGCCTGTCGCCAGTCGGCGCCATGGGGCAGGATCCGCTTTCGGCCAGCACGAAACTGCGCGAGAATGTGCGCAAGTTCATGGAGAAGCGTTCGATCGATCTCACTTGGATGATGAACAAGCTGCGAATTTAATGAGATTAATTTGGAGCGATAATCGGCGCGCCCGGCACACGTTTTCAGGCGCGCGTTCCATTCGACGCGAATAATCGTTGCGATTTTGCCCGCGCCGTTCATTCGCAAAAGCTCTCGCGCTTTTCCCTCAAGACCGGCAGCGCGGCTCGCACACCTGTAGCCGGGATCGGTGATCCCGGCTTGCAAACCGCAGCGCCTAGTTCCTGCGGGGCCGGGATCACCGATCCCGGCTACAGCTGTGCTCCGAAATGCGAATTCCAGCTGCCTAAGCAACGGCATACGCGCTGCTCATTTTCATCAGCCGCTCGGCGATCTGTTCGATTGCCTTCGCCGCATCGTCGATTTCCTCGGCAGTTGTTTGTTTGCCCAGTGAAAAGCGAACGGCCGAACTTGCTCCTTCAATTGGCAAACCCATTGCGAGCAATACATGGGACGCCACAACGGAACCGACCATGCAGGCCGAGCCACTCGACGCGCAAACGCCTTCCAAATCCAATGCCATCAACATCGTTTCCGAGTCGATGCCGGTGAAACTTGCGTTAAGCGTATTAGCAAGCCGATGAGTGAAGCCGCCATTTTGCTGCGCGTCAGGAAAAATGTTTGCAATTCGTCTCCACAATTCATCTCGCAATTGTCCTTCACGCTTCTGTTCGATCTGGCGATCGCGCAATGTCCGTTCCGCGGCGATCGCCATTCCAGTGATTGCCGCGACATTTTCAGTGCCTGGTCGCCGCTCATTTTCGTGTGCGCCGCCAAACATGATCGGCTGGACCGACAAACCACTGCGCAGGAAAAGGAGTCCCGCCCCCTTTGGCCCGTAAAATTTGTGCGCGGCGAAACTTGCGGCATCGACCAACGAGAGGTCGATGTCGATTTTGCCAAACGATTGGACCATATCGCTATGCAGGAGGACGCCTCGGTCCCGGCAAATCTGCGAAATCTCGCGCATCGGTTGAATCACGCCTGTCTCGTTGTTGGCGGTCATGATCGAGACCAGCCGCGTCTCAGTCCGAATCGCGCCGGCGAGCTGATCGAGATCGACAATTCCATCTCGCGAAACATTCAGCCACGTTACTTCGAAATTTTCGCGTTTCTCCAAGTGTTCAAGCGCATTGAAGACCGCATGATGTTCCGCTTTGTTTGAGATGACGTGAGCAACGCGTGACGATGGACATCGCGCTAGACCGAGAACAGCGAGATTGCATGACTCCGTTCCGCCGCTGGTGAAGATCAATTCGTGCGACTTGACGCGCAGAAGCGCGGCGAGCTTGTCCCGCGCATTATCGATGGCCGCGCGCGCTTCGCGGCCCGCGGCATGCACGCTCGATGGATTTCCAAAATGCCGGTCCAGGTACGGCAGCATCGCCTCGCGCGCGTTATCGCACAGTGGCGTCGTCGCGTTGTAATCGAGATAAATCATCGATTCTTACTCATACTCTTGCTCATGCTCGTAATTGTCGCCAGGCGAGACGCCCGGCTGCCCCACAGGCAAGATGCCTGTGCCACACTCGTGCCGCGCTTCATTCGCTAAATTCATCGCGAGTCGTGGCCGGCTTATGTTTTCGTTTTGGCACGATGCGCAACTGTTTTTCCTCGTAATAAACGAGCGAATCCGGTGGCACACTTTGCACGAGAAAAACATTACCGCCGATGGTGCTGCGCGCGCCGATTACGGTCTCGCCGCCAAGCACAGTTGAATTTGGATAAATCGTGACGTCATCTTCCACTGTCGGGTGACGCTTGCCGCCTTTTTTGATTTTTCCATGCTCGTCCTTCTGAAAACTGCGCGCGCCGAGCGTGACGCTATGGTACAATTTCACTCGCGAGCCAATCTCGCATGTCTCGCCAATCACCACGCCTGTGCCGTGATCGATAAAAAAGTGCGAGCCAATCTTTGCGCCGGGATGAATATCGATTCCGGTTCGGCTGTGCGCCCATTCGGTCATGATGCGCGGAATGAGCGGCACCTTGTCGTAGAGCAGGTGCGCCATTCGATAAATTGCGATGGCTTCCAATGCTGGATAAGCGAGAATGATTTCCTCGTAACTCTTCGCGGCCGGATCGCCTTCGTAAGCGGCGTCGACGTCCGTCCAAAGAATGCGACGCACTGACGGCAACTCTGCCAGGAACCCCGACAAGATTTCGTCAGCTTTTGCTTCGATCGCTTCGTTAGGCGGAATCTTGCCTAGACTCCGACACATCTCCGTTTTGAGCCGCGCATGCAAATTTCTAATGCGAGTCCGGGTGGTTTCGGCCAAATCATGGGAACTCACCAACGCTTCGCTGCGAAATCCGGGGAACATCAAACTCATCAGCTCCGCGCAAGCGGCCTCGATGGCAAGACGCGAAGGGAGCGTAGCGGCAGCATCGAGGTAATTTATGCCGCCGGTTTCGCTGTAAGTCTGAAGCAGTTCATTAACTGCATCGCCAGTCGCCGAGTTCATCAGCGAAATATGCGCCGGCTTCTCAGGGAACAAAAGCGAAACTGTCGGGCAAGGCCCACTTGACCCGTTAAAAGATTAGCCTCTTGCGTCAGATTTACGCTTTAACGCTTCAATGCGTGATTATGTCCGATCACGTCCCATCTCCGTCTAAACATCACGCGCGTCGATCCACTGGACGGCGAAACGCACAACTTGTCGGGCGTTTTTCAACTGAAGTTTTTCTTTGATGTGCGCCCGGTGAGTTTCCACAGTTTTGGGGCTGAGATGCAAACGGTTCGCAATCTCGCGAACTTCCCTGCCTTTGCCGATCAATTCCAGAACCTCGAGTTCGCGGTCGCTGAGTCTCTCAGTAGGATCCGTTTCATCTTCGGCCTGGCCGCGGGCGGCTTTTGTGATGACCTGGGCGGCCATAGCCGGGCTGAGATAGGGACGCCCGCTAAAGACTTCGTGAATTGCCTGGATCACATTGGCCATCGCTTCGTGCTTCATCACGTAGCCTTCTGCCCCGGCGCGTAGAGCGCGCAATGCGTAGAGCGATTCATCGTGCATCGAGAGCACCAGTATTGGAAGCTTCGGAAATTCCGCGCGGATGTTTTTGATAAGCTCAATGCCGTTGGCGCCCGGCAGGCTAAGATCGACAATGACCAAATCTGGATCGAGTTTTCGAATCACGCCCATCGCTTCGGACGCATTGCCTGCTTCGCCGCAGACCGCGAACGCCCCATCGGAATGAATCAATTCCTCAAGACCTTTTCGAAATAGCGGATGATCATCAACGATCACGATGCGTTTCGCGTCCGGCGGATCGCATTTCGGATTCTTGTTGGTTGATCTGGCGCCTTTCATTCAAGTTGGTGGCCGTACTGGCACCTTGCAATTGGAATTTTGCACACCCAATTTCCAGCCCCGCCAGATTGCCCTACGGCGTATCATCTCGGTCCCCCTTTAACGATTCGCCGCTCAGCGGCTTGCCCGATGTAGGAAATTTAGATCAAGGCGGTTAATGCTTTCGTGATTTTCACAGGAACCGGCGCGGGCCGGGCGTTTTTTCTCTTCTGTGATGGGAGCGCTTTATCGGGCAAATAACAGGCCACCCGCGTGCCGCCTTTTTTTTGACATGTGATTTCCAAGCGGCCGCCGATCGCTCGCGCGCGATAGTTCATAATGTGGAAGCCGAGGCCTTCCTTCAACTTTGGCTCATTCTGAAATCCGACGCCGTCATCGGTTATACTCAGAACGAGTCCGTTTCGTGAATGGCCAAGGCCGACTACAATTTCGCGGGCTTGCGCATGTTTGTTGGCATTGATCACTGCTTCCCGCGCGATGCGATAGAGATGTGACGCGGCTGCGTCATCATCGATATGAAATGACTGCTTGATTTCCAGACGACACGGTGTTCTCCAGATTTCACGGTCAACCAAATCTTCTAGGACTGCTACCAGTCCGGCTGAATCGACGTCGACGCGATGCAAGGCGCGGGAAAAATTGCGTGTATCGGTGGCGGCGTCGTTCACTAGCTGCGCGATTTTTTCGATATCATTTACTTCGATGACGCGATGATTTTTCAATCGCAAGGCAACCGAGCGCGCCATGAAGGCAACCGCGGTGAGGTGCTGACAAAGCCCATCGTGCAATTCCTGCCCGAGACGCTGCTGTTCGCGATCGCTGACTTCAAGAATTTCGCCTTCAAGGCCTTTGCGTCGGGCGACCTCGTGTTGCAATTCTATATTTGCGGCGCGCAGCGCTTTGGTCCGCTGCTGCACGAGTTTTTCCAGCAGTTCCTTCGATCTTTGCAACGCGGCTTCCGCCTTTTTGCGCTGGGTGGCGTCGATGACCACAGCGACCGCCGACACCGGCTTCCCTGCGGCGTCGAGTACCGGCGTATCGCAGACGTCGACCCAAACGAGAGAGTGGTCCTTTCGCATGTACCGTTTCTCCATTTCGATTGGCTGCCTTGTTTCCACCATCTTCCTGAAGCGGCTTTTCGTGATATCAACATCGTCGGGATGCGTGATTGTGAAGATGGTCCTGACTGCCAGCTCCGAGTCCGTGTAACCGAGCATTGCGCGAAACTTCTGATTAGCGAATAAGAAACGACCATTTAAATCGCAACTGGCAATCCCGGCGTTGCTTTGATTAATAATCGCACGCAGCTGCTCCTCCGATTTGCGCAACGCTTCTTCTGCTCGTTTGCGCTCGCTCAAATCCAGAATGGCGGTCCGATAAAGCAGGGCGCGGTTTCTCGTCGTCGAAGTGATCGGCGTGCTGCAAAGTAGCGCCGGAATCCGCTCGCCTTTTCTCGGCTTCAACTGACAGCCGACTGATTTCTCTTGCGCTGTCGCTCTGTTAGAATGCGTTCGTGACTGTATGGGTCGGTAGGCGCGACGTCCGGTAGCTGCTGGAGCTCGACGGCGCACCGCGGCGTCTCGGCGTTTTGCTCTGCGTTTTGGTGCCATGTCCTTTGCGGAAATTAACGATTCTGTATATCCAAGCCCGGGATTGAATGTAGCGCGATCTCGCACAAATGCCTATTCCAACATTATTATGATCAACTGTCGCCAGGGTCAGAAAGAGACAACGCCGCGCGATTAACGAGACTGCGGGAAACAGCCGCGATCTCTCAACCGTTGTACGGAGAAGTCGCATAAATTCCTTTCCAACCGATTCATATTTGGGGCGGATATCGTTTGTATATTAAAATTTAGACTGGTCATCCAGATGGCGGCGCGCTGGCGCCGACTAATTCGGGTTCTTCGACTGGCGGGCGCTTGATCGCCATCTTCCGGTCGGGCCACTACCTTTTTGGAACAGGCTCAATGCGCACCGCGCGTCTGGTGTTCGCCGACTGGTAAATGGCGTTGATCACACGGACGTCGGCCAATCCTTCGTTACCTGAAGGTTCGGGCAAACGATCATTCAGAATGATAGATGCCGATGTCGTAGAGCGTCCCGCCGCCGAGGTCCTTGCGCACTCGGATGTTGCCGAACTTGACTTGCATCCCGAATAGCGAATTAAAGTAACGGAGTTCTCCCAGGTCTCCGGATTGCGCTAGTTCGACGGCGTGCAGATTTGCATCATTGAAGTGGAGACGATTAGCGATCATCAACTTTACTTGGTTCTCCTCGGCCGCGCGGATCATCGCTTCGCAATCCTCTTCGGTGGTGGCCATCGGTTTTTCGTAAAGCACATGGGCGCCTGCGCGCGTGGCGCGTTCGGTGTGTTCGCGGTGAAAAATGTTAGGCGTAGAAATGTAAACGGCATCGACCTTGCTGCTCATCTAGCGCGTTCTCAAGATCCTCATAAGTGTATGCGTTTATCCTGTAGCGCTCCGTCAGCTCGCGATCTTTCTCAGGGTTACTCGTGACCAGGGCCGCTAACTCAGAATTCTCAGCGTGTTCGAATGCCGGCAGCATCGCGTCTGCGCGATGTGGCCAAGCCCCACAACGACGTAACGAATTTTCTTTTTCATGGAATCCCTTTCGTTTGCTCTACGAAAAGGTTTCGCGCGCAACACGTCGCGCGCGCGTATCACGTTGCCATCGGAAAAAGGCAACTGATCTTGGTTCCGGGGGCGAACTCTTTATTACTATGACTAATCTACAATTCAAAGGTGGTTGGAACGAAGTGAAAGGTAAACTGAAACAAAAATACGGTCAGTTGACCGATGACGACCTCGCATTTGCCGAAGGAAAAGAGGACGAGCTTCTCGGACGTCTTCAACAAAAACTTGGCAAATCAAAGGAGGATCTTCGGAGAGAACTAGAGAGTCTCTAAATTTGAAATCTCGCCGCGTGTGCGATGGCGAATACGGCCGCGAATAAGATGCGTGTCACAGCGTCGTTTTAGTCGAGCTAACTTGAAGCCTTTTTTGAAGACTGAACAGGGCTCAGAGCAGATAAGTTAAGAACAACAGGAGGAAAATTGTATGCCTGCAAAATCAAAGAAACAGCAAATGGCCGCAGGCGCGGCCTTGGCTGCCAAGAGAGGCGAACGTAAGAAGTCTTCTCTCAGAGGCGCGTCCAAGGGTATGTACGGATCGATGAGCAAAGCTGAACTGCGCAGAATGGCCAAGACCAAGCGAAAAGGTAAGCCCACTAAGAAAGCGAAGAAGCGCTGAGGTCAGGAACAGAACGCGGAATCTAGCAGGAGCATTTTGTAATTTGTCGATCAATTACTCTGAAGAACTTCTTATCCTTTTGCAGGCGCTGGTGGCCATTGTGCTCGGAGGAATTATGGGCTGGGAGCGTGAAGCCGCCGGGAAATGGGCCGGTTTTCGCACGCACATGCTGGTCTGTCTCTCGGCGATGCTTTTCGTTCGCCTCGGACTCGCGCTCATCGGAGACGCAGCCGCGCGTTTTCCTACAGGCGCCCTCCGGGCCGATCCGACGCGGACAATTGAAGCGCTTGCCGTCGGGATTTCTTTTATCGGCGCCGGCACCATTTTCCGCGACCGCAGTGGCATCGCAATGCAGGGCCTCACCACTGCTGCTGGACTTCTAGCTGCTGCGTCTATCGGCATCGCAGTTGCGATAAATCGCTACATGGTGGCCTGCGGCATTACGCTGATCTGTCTTTTTATCCTCCGCACGCTGGGCCGCTTGGAAAAGCGATCGAGACTCAATCAACAACGAAAACTTGGTTGAATCTGAGCCGCGCGATTACGAGCGCGGTAAGCTGAATCGCGATTTTTCGTCGCTTCCGTCGCCGGTCCCAGGAACTCCAAATATTGCGTGTCGAAAGTCGTGGAGTGCCGCTTCTACGCTCGATCCAATCCCAACGATCCCTTTCTCCACAGTGGGCCCAAGGAGCGCAATCCAAAGATCGCCCCGCATTGACACCCGAGGCCGGCGCACCGCTGTGGGACTTCTGGGGTGGGCCCGGCAGTATGATCGCATTTCTTCCATCGCTGCCAGCGTTGGATCGCCGCGACGATAACCATTTAATGCAGTGTTCCGTTTCTTTCTCATTCTCCTCTCTAAACGCGCATGCACCGTCGTTGGATGTAGGCGTTTTGAGGAACAACCGCTTTGGGAGAGATCTGGCGCGTTTCATTTTGGCTGTGTAGGTAGGATCGTTTGATCCGCCGGACGATGCTAATTTTGACTACGAGAGATGTCTCGACTCTGCTTCATGCGTGACCGCTACTAAGATTTTGACTGATAAGGCAATCCGTCGTTCGCCCGATTGCACGATCGACTGCACACGGGGCATACTCCTTAGGTGGTCCTATCTTCCCCGATCAACTTGTCCGATGTCGACAAACTAGAAGCGCTGCGAAGGCTCGATCAATTCCGGCCATGGCGCTCTCTGGATGAGAAACGCTTCTGCTTGGTTTGTGGCAAAATTATCACGGGCGAGCAGATCCAGGTGATCGGAGGTATGCGGGGAACAGGTCCGCAACGCATTATTTGCCCGACCCCCAATTGTCATTCAATACCAATGGATTGGGTTCTGCCAACTGACGAAGTTCTGGGAAATCTTGCGCTTCGGGAGGCTGGGCGCGGCAATGCGCGTATCGCGTTTTGATCGCGACAGCGCGAAAAATTCAATCGCACCGTAATTTCGCAAATTAGCAGTGCGATTTAAGCCATAAGTTTAGGACAATCTCGGTCCGCAAAACCTTCGGCACGGCGGAAGCTGTTTTTCCCGCGTGCAAGACGCTGCCGCCTCATAGGATTTTGCCTGACCGCACAATCATTCGGCGTCCCGATTGTGTCCTTCGGCGAAATGGGCAAGCTGTTTTTCACTCCACATGAACGCTCAGCTTAAGCCTGAAGATCGATTGTCGATTTTGCGTGCCGAAGACCAATTCAGACGCTGGAATTCGCTCGATGATGAGCGCTTTTGTATCCTTTGCGAGAAAAAGTTCAACGGATATCAAGTCGAGATCCGGCGCTTTGCCAGTGGTAACCATGAGTTGCACTGTCCGACCGAAGCGTGTGACTCAGGACCGCACCAATGGGTCTATCCGGGAACTCCGCTGATTTCCGACATCGTCAATCCAGATTGGTGGCGCGCTTTAGGAAAGGAACCTCCAGGATTGAGCGGCCAGGCTGGATTCCAAAGACAAGAACACGCATGATCGAAACCCTTGATAGAGCAGGCGCAGCGGATTCAACGGACGAGGCGCTGATGAACGATATTTCGCGCCGGCGGGACGACGCGCTCACGGAGTTATATGGACGCCACCGCCAAAGACTTAGGGCAATGGTTGATGGGGTGGTTCATGAAGACACCGAGACTGACGACGTTTTACAAGAAATTCTTCTCCAGATTTGGAGAGAGGCCGGGCGCTATTCGCCAACGGCGGGCAGGCCGCTCGGGTGGTTAGTGACGATCGCTCGTCGTCGCGCCATCGACCGATTGCGCAGGCGTCAGGCATATTCTCGCGCGCGAGAACGATACGGCAACGGACTAGCGCAACAGTCGCGAAATCTGCGTCGTGAAGCCTACGATCCTTTTGTGTTGAACGATCTGCATCGCTTTCTCGAGAAATGCATGCGAGCGCTGCCGCGGCTTCAACGCGAAGCGGTCCAGCTCGCTTTCTTCGAGGGATTTAGTCATAGCGAAATTGCCGCCGCGACTCACGCTCCGCTTGGCACGGTAAAAACGCGCTTGGAACTGGGTCTGCGAAAACTGGCCCATGCGATAAGACCGCTGCGTCACAAAATCTAACCATTATTCGTGGTTAATTCCTGGACTGTAATTTTTTCCTTTTCATGCTAGCTTTTGTGCAAATGGAGACGCCTCAAATCATCGCTTAC